>ERZ772927.198-NODE-198-length-35701-cov-28.3363_pt1 | contig 35701 bp, 29 predicted proteins | sample MGYA00512115_ERZ772927 | MGnify/ENA primary metagenome ERZ772927 (study PRJEB29015, sample SAMEA2737924) | human oral metagenome | biome: human oral; feature: human-associated habitat; material: dental | place: China | collected 2013 ... | reverse complement strand
AGCGCACCGGTCTCCAAAACCGGCGGTTGTGGGTTCGAGTCCCGCCTGCCCTGCGGATTAGGCTGATCATTTTCGTAGGAGGATTTCCATGGCCGATCGTGTTGCCTCGGATGCTGAATCCTCGCGCCGAGATCGCACTAAGAACGAAGCTACCCGCAAGCGTAGCGCCGCCACCAAGGAGCAGACGAAGCGTCCTGGATTCTTCGGTGGCATCTGGCTCTTCTTCAAGCAAGTCATTGACGAAATGAAGAAGGTTACCTACCCCACGGGATCCGAGACCTGGACCTACTTCCTCGTCGTCGTTGTGTTTGTCGCCGCAATCATGCTTTTCGCTGGCCTACTCGACTTCGGATTCGGTAAACTAAGCGCATTGATCTTCGGCTGAGACCGACGAACCCGCCCGCAGGACACTGCAGGCGGGTTTCTTCTACGGTCCGGCCCCACTCGCAGGAGGGAAACGTCGTGAGCGACGAACAGTACACCGAGGACCAGGTCCTCGAGGCCGCCCAGGAAACCGTTGAGCAGGAGACCGTCGAGGCTCCGGCTCGGGATGCTGTTGAGGAGGTGACCGAGGAGGTCGCCACCGAGGACACCGTGTCCGAGGAAGAGGCCCCGGCCTCGGTCGAAGAGGAAGCGATCGCCAAGCTGCGCCGCAAGCTCTACATGTCCCCCGGCGACTGGTACGTCATCCACACCTACTCCGGCCACGAGCGCAAGGTGAAGGCTAACCTCGAGCAGCGCATCACCACGCAGAACATGGAAGATTACATCTTCGCCGTCGAGGTGCCGGATGAGTATGTCATGGAGTATCGCGGCAACGCGAAGAAGCGCGTGCGCCACGTGCGCATCCCCGGCTACGCGATCGTCTGCATGGACTTCAACGAGGCCTCGTACCGTGTCGTCAAGGAAACCCCCGCCGTCACCGGCTTCGTGGGCGACCAGCACAACCCCGTGCCGCTCTCGATCGACGAGGTCGTCATGCTCCTGACGCCCAACGTCCTCGAGGAGGCTGCCGAGGCTGCCAAGGATCAGCCCGCCCCCGTCCAGGCCGTTCAGACTCAGTTCGAGGTCGGTGAGATCGTCACCGTCACCGACGGACCTTTCGAGACCATGTCGGCTACGATCTCCGAGATCATGCCCGAGGCTCAGAAGCTCAAGGTCCTCGTCACCATCTTCGAGCGCGAGACGCCGCTCGAGCTCGGCTTCGACCAGGTAGAGAAGCTCGAGCAGTGACATCACGCACCCGGACTTGGGATCAAGCCCGGAATCGCGTTATGATTCACTTTTGTGTGCGTAGGGCGCATTATGCCCACTGAAACCCAGTGAGCTGACGCCAAACGCTCCGCCCTGACCGGCACCCGTCGGCCAGAACTTCAGAAGAAAGACCCGCATTCATGGCACCGAAGAAGAAGGTCACCGGCCTGATCAAGCTTCAGATCGCAGCCGGCGCCGCTACCCCCGCACCGCCCGTCGGCCCCGCTCTGGGCCAGCACGGCGTGAACATTGTTGAGTTCACCAAGGCTTACAACGCGGCCACCGAGTCGCAGCGTGGAAACATCATCCCCGTTGAGATCACCGTCTACGAGGATCGTTCCTTCACGTTCGTCCTCAAGACGCCGCCCGCCGCTGAGCTCATCAAGAAGGCTGCTGGCATCCAGAAGGGTTCCGGCACCCCCAACACCGTCAAGGTTGGTTCGATCACGATGGATCAGGCTCGCGAAATCGGCCAGTCCAAGATGGCTGACCTCAACGCCAACGATGTCGAGGCTGCTGCCAAGATCATCGCCGGCACCGCCCGCTCTATGGGCATCAACGTCGAGGGCTGACCTCAACCAACCCCCCGTGGTAGGGCAGGCGCTGCCCGACACCCACGACTGCAAGGAGAAGAAGCAGAATGACCAAGCGCTCCAAGAGCTACCGCGCAGCGGCCGAGAAGGTCCACGCGGACGTGCTGTACACCCCCTTCGAGGCCATGAAGCTGGCCAAGGAGACCACCGTCACCAAGTTCGACTCGACCGTTGAGGTCGTCTTCCGACTGGGTGTCGACCCCCGCCAGGCGGACCAGATGGTCCGTGGCACCGTTTCCCTGCCGCACGGCACCGGCAAGACCGCCCGGGTCTTGGTCTTCGCCGTTGGTCCGCGCGCTCAGGAAGCGATCGACGCAGGCGCCGACGAGGTCGGCGGCGACGAGCTCATCGAGAAGGTTGCCAAGGGCTACACCGACTTCGATGTCGCCGTTGCTACCCCCGACCTCATGGGCAAGGTTGGCCGCCTCGGCCGCGTCCTCGGCCCCCGTGGCCTCATGCCGAACCCCAAGACGGGCACCGTGACCATGGACGTCGCGAAGGCCGTCAAGGAGATCAAGGGCGGTCGCATCGAGTTCCGCGTCGATAAGCACGCCAACCTGGCGTTCATCGTCGGCAAGGCCTCCTTCACCGCCGAGCAGCTGACTGAGAACTACGCCGCTGTCCTGGACGAGGTGCTGCGTCTCAAGCCGACCTCCTCGAAGGGCCGCTACCTGCTCAAGGGCGCCGTCGCCACGACGATGGGCCCCGGCATCCCGCTGGATGTCACCAAGGTCAAGGACCTCATCGAGAAGTGAGCATCGCTCGCTGATCAAGTATCCGGGCCCCGCGCAGCGCTGCTGCGCGGGGCCCGGCTTTGTCTGGGGAGTGTTTGTGGGATCAGCTGGTGACATCCCGAACAAAGTAAGGGACATAGGTCACATACTATTGGCATGGAATAGGGTAACCTTAATTTGCTTCTATAAACCTATGTTCGTGAAGGGTCGCGATAATGTCTCAGGTTGCGGGTTCGGGTGTCACGAAGGCGCGCTCGGCCGTCACGATTGGTGCGTTTACCGCCGTCTACTTCGTCCTCATGTGGTGCTCGGGGATGCTGGGCTTTTTCGGCCCGGCGTTCATGTTCGTCGGCTGGATTGTCGGGCTGCTGCTCAACGGATCCGTCGTCATGCTGATGCTGGTGCGTTCGCGCATGTTCGGCACCCTCACGATCATGGGAGGCATCGTTGCCTTCCTCATGGTGGTGACCGGGCACGCGTGGGTGACCATTCCGGTTGCCCTGATCCTCGGCTTCCTGGGTGATCTCATCGCCAACGGTGGCGGTTACGTCAGTGCCCCTCGAAACATTGCGGCATACATGCTGTTCTCCCTGTGGATGATCGGTCCGCTCGCTCCGATTTTCTTTGCTCCCGACCCCTATTACGAGGACGTCGCGTCCCAGATGGGCCAGGACTACGCGGATAGCATGCGAGCCCTCTTCAGTCCCGCAGTCATCAGTGTGTGGGTCGTCGTTGCGATGATCGTCGCGTTGCTTGGCGGACTCATCGGTCGTTTCCTGCTGCGCAAGCACTTTGCGAAGGCTGGAGTTGCCTGAGATCTCGCTCGCCGAGGCTGCCCCAGGCGAGGCGACGAGCAAGCTTGATCCGCGAACGAAACTTCTGGCCCTCCTCGTCCTCAACGCGCTCGTCATGCGTGCGAGCCCCACGTCCACGCTCCTTGCGGTCCAACTGCTTGCGGTGGTCGCGCTCGCGTGGGAGGCCGGCGGTCGGGCGGCGGTGCGCACCGGGCTTGGGTGCCTCGTCTGCGATGCGTACAGTCTTGGGTCGCCTTTCCTCGTTGCGTGGCTTGAGAGTGTGGGCTCGCCGCGTGGCCTCGTTCTCCTGATCGGCACGTGCAGCGCGATCGCGTTCTGGTTTGCGCGCTTCTTCGCGGGCTTCGGCCTGGCGCTCTACGTGTACCGCACGACGAGAATCGGTCAGATGAAAGCGGCGCTACGCGCGGTTCACCTGCCGCGCGTATTCGTCGACGCTCTCGCCGTTGCTTTCCGCGTGATTCCGACGGTGGGCTCAGAGGCGGTGGCCATCCGCGAGGCGATGGAGATGCGCGGCGTCGACCTCGGGGTGCGCGGAGTTCTCCGTCACCCCCTCGTGATCGCCGAGCGCTTTCTGGTTCCCCTGCTGTCCTCTATCGCGCGCGTGGCCGACGACCTGGCTGCCTCGAGCGTCATTCGAGGCCTCGGCGGCCCGACGCGCCCCACATCGCTGACGCGGCTGCGCGCCACCGCCTGGGATGCGCTCGCACTCGCGTGCATCGCTGGCGTCGTCGCCATCGAGGTCGGCGCGTACCTCGGAGTACTCCCATGATTGACGTTGAATCCCTGTCGTTCTCCTACGTGAGCGAGCTGACTGGGGACCGCGTCGAGGCCCTGCGTGGGGTTGACGTGTCCGTCCGGCCGGGCACCCTCACGCTCGTGTGCGGCTCCTCCGGCTGCGGAAAGTCGACGCTCATGCGGGCGCTCACCGGCCTTGTCCCACAGATGACCCCGGGAGAGCTGGATGGTGTGGTGCGGATTGATGGGCGCGACCTCGCCGAGGTCCCCCTGACCGAGGTCGGTCACCTGTGCTCGTCAGTCTTCCAGAATCCGCGCACACAGTTCTTTTGTGACACCGTCTCCGAGGAGCTTGCGTTCTGCGGCGAGAACTACGGCCGCGATCACGAGGCCTTGATCGAGGAAAGCACGCGTGCCGCCGAGCTCATGGGCATCTCGCACCTGATGGACAGGAAGCTGTCGAGCCTGTCGGGCGGGCAGCTCCAAAAGGTTGCACTCGCCTGCGCGCTTGCCTCCGGGGCGCCGGTACTCCTCGCCGACGAGCCAACCTCAAACTTGGACCCCGATGCCATCGCCGACGTGCGGCGCGCACTCGCGATCCTCAAAGAGCAGGGGATGACGATCGTTGTCGTCGAGCACCGCCTCCACTTCCTGCGGGGGCTCGCCGACCAGGTTCTCCTCATGGAGGGCGGAGAGGTCACGTGCGCGTGGAGTGGTGAGGAGTTCTACGCGATGGATGACGCGCAGCGGCAGTCGCTCGGACTGCGTACCCTCGTGGATCCTGGCCCGCCCGAGGCATGGGTGCCCTCGCGGAACTCCGACAAGGAGGCCTCCCATGAAGGGGGAGTGCGCCTGTCCTGCCGGGATCTGAGCTTCTCCTACGGGAACACCCCCGTGTTCGACGGGTTGAACGCGGACTTCCCGGCAGGACAGATCACCTGCATCGCGGGAATGAACGGCGTTGGGAAAACGACCCTCGTGCGCGTTCTGTGTGGGCTGGCCGCTCCCGGATCCGGGACGATCACCCTGGACGGGCGGGCTACCAATCGTCGGCAGCGCCGGGCCGCGTGCGCGCTCGTCATGCAGGACACCGGACGGCAGCTTTTCTCCGACACGCTTGCGGGTGAACTCACGATCGGAGCCTCGGAGGCGAGCGGCGAGGATGCGGACAAGCTCCTGGGCGACTTCGACCTCGCACACCTGGGGGATCGGCACCCGCTGAGCCTGTCGGGGGGCCAAAAACAACGCCTCGTCATCGCAGCCGCGCGTGCCACCGGGCGTCGCATCGTCATTCTTGACGAACCCACGTCAGGCGTCGACGCGCGACACCTCACCTCCATCACGTCCACCCTGCGCCGCATTGCCGACGAAGGCGCGGCCGTCATCGTCGTTACCCACGACGGCGAGTTCGCCTCGGCCTGCGCGGATCGACTCATCACACTCACGCCGACGGGTGCCATGTGCGCCCTCGAAGGAGGCCACCAATGACCGACACTGACGAGCGCGAGGACACCACTGCCTCGTCCCCGAGCGATCCGCACGCCGACAAGATCGCTGCTGGCGACCCGCGTGTGGCGCACCTAGCGGGCCAGCGCGCCTTCAAGGAACTGACCTCTCCCATCCGTGGATCCATGATGCTCTCCCGGGTGCTCGGGCTCATCTACGGTGCGCTCGCGGTCGCCCCCTACGTCATCCTCGTCCAGCTTGGGGAGGTGCTGCTGGAGGCGGCCCGCTCGGGTGCCTCGCCTGATCGCGCCGAGGTGATGACGCTGCTCATGTGGCTGACCGGTGCGTTCGGCCTCCGATACGGCATCTACTTCATCGCGCTGACCGTCACTCACTTCGCGGACGTGCGTTTCGGGCACATCGTGCGCTCCCGCATGGTGAGTGTGCTCGCCGCAGCGCCCCTCGCCTGGTTCACATCCACGAACTCGGGGGCCGTGCGCAAGGCGATCCAGGACGACACGCACGACGTGCACACGGTCATTGCGCACGCTCCCGTCGAATCCGCGGCCGCCGTCAGCGCACCGCTGTCCCTGCTCATCTACGCTTTCGTCGTCGACTGGCGACTCGGACTCCTGTCGATCGCCACGCTCCCCGTCTACGGACTCCTCAACGCGTGGATGATGCGAGGCATGGGGGAAAAGACCGCCGAGATGGACCGACACCTGACGCGGGTCTCGTCCACGATGGTCGAGTTCGTCTCCGGTATCAGCGTCGTCAAGGCGTTTGGGACCGTGGGGCGCTCGCACGAGCGATTCACCCGGGCCGCCGAGGACTTCTCTCGCTTCTACGTCGACTGGTGCGGCCCCCTGCTGAAAGGCTCTGCGCTCGGGCAGGCGACCGTATCGCCCTCCCTGATCTTGCTCATCTCGACGGCGGGAGGGTCCGCGCTCGCGGCCTCGGGCATCGTGAGCCCGGTCCAGGTGATCACCTGCGCGCTCATCGCCCTCGTCATCCCGGCGGCTATCGAGGTGCTGGGTACGACGACCTGGGCCTACCAGATCGCCGGGGCCGCCGCGCTGCGCATCGTGGACCTACTTTCGGTCGCACCGTTGCCTGCCGAGGGGAGTTCAGTGCCGGGGGGAGCCGACATCGAGATTGATGGCGTGTCCTTCTCCTACGGGGCAACCCTCGCGCTGGACGACGTCAGTCTGACCATCCCCGAGGGCTCGGTGACCGCCCTCGTGGGTTCTTCCGGCTCGGGAAAATCGACGCTCGCGACGCTGGTTGCGCGCTTCGCTGACCCGGACCAGGGGAGCGTGCGTATCGGCGGGGTTGACGCTCGCGACATCGCCCCCGATGTTCTCTACCGTCACGTCTCCTTCGTCCTCCAGGATCCGCAGCTCCTCGACATCTCCGTGCGCGACAACATCGCGCTGGGAGTCCCGGGCGCCAGCGACGAAGCGGTGTGGACGGCCGCCGGGGCCGCGCGCATCGACGACTACCTGCGCTCCCTGCCCCGAGGCCTCGACACCGTCATCGGGGAGGACGCCCACCCCTCGGGTGGCCAAGCTCAACGAATCGCGATTGCGCGTGCTCTCCTCGTCGACGCCCCCATCCTCGTCCTCGACGAGGCCACTGCCTTCACCGACCCGGAGGCCGAGGCGGACATCCAGGCGGCGCTGACCCGCCTCGTGCAGGGAAAGACGGTCCTGGTCATCGCGCACCGCGCAGCATCCATCGCCGGCGTCGACCAGATCGCCATCCTCGACGCGGGCCGCATCATCGCGCTGGGCACGCCCGACCAGCTCGCCGACCACCCGTACATGCGGTGCATGAGCGCGACCGCGAAAGGACACTGACATGTTCGGCCTCATCTCACGGCTACGCGAACCCCTCTCCGAGCAGGGGCGAGCCGACTTCGCCCAGGCGAGTGTCCTGTCCTGCATCGTCGGCGTGGTGCGCGGAGTCTCCCTGGTTGCTTTTATCCCGGCCGCTATTGCTCTGACCTCGGGGAATCCCGCGTGGGGCATGAGCCTGCGTGCCTGGCTCGTTGTGCTGGGCGTGTGTGCCGGTACCTCGTTCATCGTTGAGTACCTGCTCGCCATGCGCTCCTACTCGGTGGCCTTCGACTTCCTGTCGAACATGCACCGCGCGATCGGCGACAAGGTGGCGTCCCTGCCGCTCGGCTCCTTCCGCGCGGACACGGCCGGAAAGACATCCCGCCTCGTCTCGCGCGAGCTCATGGTCCTCGGCGAGATCTTCGCGCACATGTACTCTCCCCTGATCGCTGCGATCGTCACCTCGGTGACGATGCTCGTCGGCATCACCGTGTTTTCGCCGGTCCTCGGACTGGTGTGCGTGGCAGCGATCCCGGTCATCGGCGGGGGAGTGTGGGTGGCGCGCCGATGCCTGCAGTCCGGGGCGTCCCTGAAAGAGCCTCCCGCTCGCGAGCTGTCCCACCGCATCGTTGAATACGCGACCAAGCAGGGCGCCCTTCGCGCGTGTGGACGCTCCTCCTCCTACGAGCCCCTCATGCGAGCAGAGGACGCATACGGGGTGGCCGCGCGACGCTCACTCATGAGGGAGACGGTTGGCCAGATCGTCAACGGCATGGCTGCCCAGACGGTCGTCGTGACGCTCATCTGCGCGATTGGCTGGCTGTCGGTCGCCGGGACCGTCGGCCCGGTGGAGGCGGTCGTCTCCATCGGCCTGCTGCTGCGCTTTACGCAGATCCTCGTCGATATTGGGGCGCTCGCCTCCGCCTTCGAGACCCGGCGCCCCGTCCTAGACCTCAGCCACGACATTCTTTCCGCCCCCGAACTGCCCACGCACAACTGCGGGCGATGCGGGGATGAGGCCCCGGCCTCGTCGGGCGCGTCCGTCGCCCTTGAGGGCGTGTCCTTCTCCTACGAGGCCGACCATCCGGTCCTGCAAGGCGTGTCCTTCCGCGTGGAACCCGGAACGATGACGGCGATCGTCGGCCCCTCGGGGTGCGGCAAGACCACCATCGCGCGCCTCATCGCACGCTTCTACGACGTGGACGCCGGACGTGTGCTCGTTGGCGATGGGGATGTTCGGGACTGGGACACTGCCGACCTCATGGCACAGCTGTCCCTTGTCTTCCAGGACGTCTACCTCTTCGACGACACCCTCGAGGTTAACGTGCGCGTCGGTAACCCCGACGCGACCCGGGCTGACATTGAGGAAGCGGCACGTCTGAGCGGAGTCGACGAGATCGTTGAACGTCTGCCCCTCGGCTGGGAGACCCCCGTCGGCGAGGCCGGCCGAGCCCTGTCAGGCGGCGAACGCCAGCGTGTCTCCATCGCTCGCGCACTCCTGAAAGCCGCGCCCATCGTCCTCTTCGACGAGGCCACGAGCGCCCTCGACCCCGAGAACGAATCCCGCGTCACCGACGCCATGGCAGCCCTGAGGCGCGACGCGTCCCTCATCGTCATCGCGCACAAGCTCGACACGATCACCGCGGCCGACCAAATCGTTGTCCTCAGCGAGACTGGACGCGTCGCACAGATCGGCACGCACGAGCAGCTCTACACCCAGCCGGATGGCCAATACCGGGCATTCTGGGACGCTCGCTCTCGGGCAGCGGGATGGAGGCTTGTCTGACTGGTGGCGGGGCCAAGCTCGCGCATCTGCCCAGAGGCGGACTGTGCGCGCGGCCGGCCCCGGCCTCGTCTGTGATGCTCGCCCCGTTGCTTGCAAGCCCTAGCTGGGCCTGTTAAGCTGATCCTCGCCGAAGACCGTTGGTGTCCACACTAGTGGAGGAAAATCCAACGCAGGTGAGTGAGCAGCCCTGTGCTGCAATCGAGCGTATGCCCGACACGATCCTGCGTGTCGGGTTTTTTCTTACCTACGGTCACGTATCTGGAAGGAGGACCATGGCGAAGTCCGACAAGGTGGCAGCAGTTGCCGAGCTCGTGGAGCGTTTCCGCGCAGCCGACGCTGTCCTGCTGACCGAGTACCGCGGCCTGACCGTCGGCCAGCTGAAGCAGCTGCGTCGCGGCCTGGGCGAGAACGCGACCTACGCCGTGGCAAAGAACACGCTGGCGCGCCTGGCGGCCAAGGAGGTCGGTCTCGACTTCCTGGCTGAGGACCTCAAGGGTCCCACGGCCATCGCTTTCGTCTCCGGCGAGCCTGTTGAGGCTGCCAAGACCCTGCGTGATTTTGCTAAGGACAACCCCGCCCTCGTGCTGAAGTCCGGCGCGATGGACGGCGCTCAGCTGAGCGCCGAGGCTGTCAAGAAGCTTGCCGATCTCGAGTCCCGCGAGGTCCTGCTGGCCAAGGCCGCAGGCGTCCTCAAGGCCAAGATTGGTCAGGCGGCGTTCGCATTCAACGCTCTGCCCGTCAAGGCAGTGCGCACCATCGATGCTCTGCGCGAAAAGCAGGGCGAGGCGGCCTGACGAGACAGGCCATGTTCCACGCCGCCACCCCGGCTGCGTGAAACTACCCAACAATCTGCACTCGTGCAGGCCAATTAGGAAGGATGCCACTCATGGCTAAGCTCTCCAATGACGAGCTCATCGCAGCTTTCAAGGAAATGACCCTCATCGAGCTCTCCGACTTCGTGAAGCTCTTCGAGGAGACCTTCGACGTTGAGGCCGCTGCCCCCGCAGCCGTCGCCGTTGCCGCCCCCGCCGGTGACGCCCCCGCCGAGGAAGAGAAGGACGAGTTCGAGGTCGTCCTCGAGTCCGCCGGTGACAAGAAGATCGCCGTCGTCAAGGTCGTCAAGAACCTGGCCGGCCTGGGCCTGAAGGAAGCCAAGGACCTGGTTGACTCCGCGCCCTCCACCATCTTCCCCGCCGCGAAGAAGGAAGACGCCGAGAAGGCCAAGGCTGAGATCGAAGAGGCCGGCGGCAAGGTCACCCTTAAGTGACGTTCCCCGTCTGAATCGTTCAGACTTCCACCCCTCGGTGGGTGAGCAAGCCCCGTCCCGCATCCGCGGGGCGGGGCTCAGTGCTTGCGGGCATGCGCCCGACTTGACCATGACGCGACGTGAGGCTTCAGAATCATTTCCATGAGCGATGACAACACTTTCTACACCGTCGGCGAGGTCGCCGAGCGATTCTCCTTGACGGTGCGAACGCTGCATCACTGGGAGGCCCGAGGCCTCGTCGCTCCCGCCGAGCGAAGCTGGTCGAACTACCGGCTCTACTCAGCCGAGGATTGTGCCCGCGTCCAAAGGATCATCATCTACCGGGCGACTGGGATGAGACTGACGGACATCAAGGCTCTTCTCGATTCCGGTGAGTCGGGGATCTCCCACCTGAAGCGGCAACGAGAAAGGCTCATCGCTCACCGTCAAGACACGGACAAGATGATCGAAGCACTCGACATACTCCTGGAGGATGCAATGAACGACAACGCACTGACCGTCGAACAGATCGGGGAGATTCTGGGGGACGCCGACTTTGCGGCCCATCAGGCGCGAGCCGAGGAATGCTACGGCGAGACCGACGACTGGAAAGAGTGGCACCGCCGCACCGCCTCGTGGCAGGCGGGCGACTGGCAGGCGAGCACCGAGCGAATCCGCAGGATCGAATCGGACATGATCGATGCCATTCGCGCACGCGTCGCCACCGGCAGCGACAGGGCCGCCGAGCTCGTTGACGCACACCGGGACGCGCTGAGCGAGTACTTCCCCGTGAGCCCAGCGAAGCACTACCTCATTTCTCGTGCCTACCTGTGCGATGAAAGCTTCCGCTCCCACTACGACTCTCAGCAGGAGGGCTTTGCTCAGTGGCTCGCGGACGCAATCGAGCACGTCGCAGTTGCGCGCGGCGTCGATACGGACGACCCGCAGTGGCGTTGATGCGGAGCCTCCCGCTCTGAGAGCGCCGGACCCGCAGCCTCGAGTGAGGGCTGCGGGTCCGGCGCTTCGACTATCCGCACAAGCCTGAGCAGCACGGAGAAGTGCGTGCCTCCTAGGGACGCAGCCGCAGCCGTCCTCCCGCGTGATGCGCAGCATAGCGGCGGAGCTGTATCCGGCTTGCCAGTTTCGCGCCGCCTCTGCTACTATCTTCTCTTGTCGCAATCCTGCGTAGCTCAACGGCAGAGCATCCGACTGTTAATCGGACGGTTACTGGTTCGAATCCAGTCGCAGGAGCAGATGCCCCGAGTTCTCATGAACTCGGGGCTTTTTGTTGATCGGGGAGGAGTGAATCATGCGGGCGATCGCTGATCATGCCTACCACATTCTGATCATCGCCTTTGTTGCTACCACGATCGTCCAGGCGGTCGTCAAGATCATGAGTAAGCCCCGCAAAAAGAAGCGCGGACCCGTCGCCCCCAGGGAGAGCGCAGTCGATCGTGAGAAGCGCATGCGAGAGCGATACGCGGCTTTCGGGGAGCGTTGGCGGGAGTGGCTGGATCAACCGCGGAGGAGAGGTGACGCTGACCGTCTCGTGACGGCCGCGAGCATCTGGGGCAGCCCGGAACAGGGAGCTTCCTTTCCCCGGCGCTTCCATGACAGTCAGCTCGGCAAGGTTACGGTCGATAAGCGCAGCTACCTGGCGATGCTGGACGCCCCAGTCGACGCTGTCCAACCGACGCGTGAGCTGGCCCCGACGTCATGGGCGAAGGTGCGTCTCGACGTGTCGGCGCTCCACTCCAAGGCCGCGCAGAAGCCCCGTCTCATGCGCGTGTGGCTCAGTAGGGATCGTGCGCTCGTGGAGCTGCATCGCACGCGCGTCGTCAAGGTTGACGAGATTCTCCCCAGCGAGGTCGTCGGCTTTGTCCGAGGCTTCACACGCCTCGGCCCGCGCACGGGCACAGTGGATGGCCTGCGTTGGCTGCCCGCCGAGACCATGCAGCTGGGAGCCAAGCCCCTGTGGAATACCTTCCGCACGATGCGCGACATCTCCTGCGTGGCTCCCAAGGGCTCGACCGTTGCTGATGCTTTGAATGCCGCGGACTTCCACGCTTTTGCCTTCGTGGCCTTCCGTGCTGAGGGTGGGTGGAAAGAGCCCTGTGCGCATCTGCGCGTCCTGGATTGTTCCGGCATGACCTACCAGGTGGGCGACGCATTCGAGCAGGAATCCTCCGATGACCGGTGGGTGCCCCCCGGGGAGACCGTGCCTGCGCCGCGAGCGGGTGGCGGGAAGGGGGCTGAGGCCCGTCGACGAGGCCGGGGGCGCCCGAGCAGGCGGCGCAGCCTGAGGAGGAGGCGAAGTGCAGCGGAGGGTACGGTCGTCGGTGACGATCAGAAGGTCGTAGAGCCGGAGCTCCCTGAGTCGCCCGATGGTGAACCCGAACCGCTGGTGGACACGGACCTCGCCGTGGTCCCGATCGATCCGCGTGAGGTCCTGTGGGCCGTGGGGAGGATGATCGAGCTGTGAGGGAAGAGCTCGTTGAGGCTGTCCTGCGGGTCGTGGAGGAAATTCCGCAGGGGCGAGTGGCCACCTATGGGATGATCGCCCGTGCGGTTGGTACCGGTCCGCGCGTCGTGGGGCGGATTATGCACGACTGGGGCGGTGGGGTCCCGTGGTGGCGCGTCGTGAACGTTCACGGAACTTTTCCGACAACTGTACGAGGTGAGGGATTTTCCGAGTGGGAGCGAGAGGGGATCCCTCACGATTCGGCACGTGGAAAAGTGCTGGTTGCGGCCTGCGTGGTCGAGCAGGAGTGGTTGGATTCTGTCGCCCGTTCAGTCCTTGAAAATCTGCGAGATCCTGCGGAAATGTCAGACTGAATCGTCCTGACATTCGGTTACGATTTGATTACATGCGCGGACATTTCGGTCGCGCGAGTCACTGTGATGCTCTACTCTTAAGGGGACGCCGAAGAGGGCGATTCTCCGGATTGGTGACCGTTAGCGTTAACGAAGCCGGGGGAGCAAACTCCAGAAACAGAGAAGTTACTGGTACCCAAGGGGTGAGAAGTGACGAACTTACTAGAGCTAAAGGGGATCTCAAAGACGTTCCCCGGTGTGAAGGCGCTGTCCGACGTGGACCTCGACCTTCGACCCGGTGAAGTCTTGGGTCTCTGCGGTGAGAACGGGGCGGGCAAGTCCACGCTCATGAAGGTGCTCACCGGTATCCACAAGTCCGACCCGGGCGGCGAGATCTGGCTGCAGGGAGAGAAGGTCGACATTCAGTCGCCGGAGCACGCGCGTGACCTCGGCCTGTCGATCATCCACCAGGAACTCAACATCGTTCCTGACCTGACCGTCGCCCAGAACCTGTACATCGGTCGACCCGGCACGTCCAAGTTTGGATACGTCGACGACCGCAAGATGGTTCGTGATGCGCGCGAGCTGTTCGAGCGTCTCAACATGGACATCGATCCCACCGCCCACTGCCGTGACCTGCCGGTCGCGCGTCTGCAGATGGTGGAAATTGCGCGCGCGCTGTCCTTCGACTCGAAGATCCTGGTTATGGATGAGCCCACGGCTCCTCTGACCACGACCGAGACCGAGTCCCTGTTCGAGCTGGTGCGCGACTTCGTGTGCCCGACGACTGGCCTGATCTTCATCACGCACCGTATGCCCGAGCTCACCGAGCTCACCAACCGCATCTCGGTCCTGCGCGATGGCAAGTACATCGGCACGGTGGACACAGCCTCGACCCCCATGAGCGAGGTCGTGAAGATGATGGTCGGTCGCGAGGTCCCCGCGGACGCGCGCCCCACCACCAAGCCGCTCTCCGACGAGGCCGTCCTGCGCGTCGAGAACCTCTCGACCGTCAAGGCCGTCCACGACGTTTCCTTCGAGGTCAAGAAGGGCGAGATCTTCGGATTTGCGGGCCTGGTCGGCGCCGGCCGCACCGAGGTTGCCCGAGCCCTGTTCGGCGCTGACCCCCACACCGCTGGCGACATCTACGTCCACGGCAAGAAGGTCTCGATCAAGAGCGCGACCGACGCCGTGAAGAATGGCATCGGCTACCTGTCCGAGGACCGTAAGCAGTACGGCCTGCTCCTGGACAAGGACCTGTCGTTTAACACGGGCATGGCTGCCATGGATCACTTCACGAAGGGCTCCGTCGTTGCCACCAAGAAGCTGCGCGACGTCGCTCAGGACTACGTGAAGAAGCTGCGTACGCGCACCCCCACCGTTGACGTTGAGGTTCGTAGCCTCTCGGGCGGTAACCAGCAGAAGGTCGTCGTGGCCAAGTGGCTGGAGCGTGATACCGACATCCTGATCTTCGACGAGCCGACCCGCGGTATCGACGTGGGCGCGAAGGATGAGATCTACACGCTGCTCGAGGACCTGGCGAAGCAGGGTAAGGCCATCATCGTGATCTCCTCGGAGCTGCCTGAGGTCCTGCGTCTGGCGAACCGCATCGCCGTCATGGCCCACGGCCGCATCATTGGCACCCTCTCCAACGAGGACGCCACCCAAGAAAACATCATGGAACTGGCCACCGTCGGCCAGGAAGAAGCGAACGGAGTACACGCGTGAGCACCGCCGTCGTCGATAACAAGGGTCTGGAGGCGCCGTCGCCTTTCAAGACCTTCATGAAGAACAACATGCAGCTGCTGCTCGTGACGCTGGCGCTGCTGGTCGTTCTGGCATTCTTTAGCTTTGCCGTGCCCAACTTCGCGTTCGTGAATCGTGAGGTGTACCTGGGCATCGTCCTGCAGTCCGCCTACATCGGCGTCATGGCCCTGGGCGCAACATTCGTGATCGCCACTTCGGGCATCGACCTCTCCGTCGGTACGGGCCTGAGCCTTGTGGCGGTTATGGCCGGTGTTTTCCTGGCGGGTGACAAGATGAACCTGCCGCTCGGTGCGGGCCTGGTCCTCACCCTCCTCGTCGGCATGGCGATTGGCCTGGTCAACGGCCTGAACATTTCGATCCTGGGCCTGCCGCCCTTCATCGCAACGCTCGCGATGATGATGGTTGCCCGAGGCCTCGCGCTGATCATCTCCGATAAGGCCTCGATCTCCATCGCCAACCCCGGCTACAAGTTCATCGCTTCCGGCACGCCCATCCCTTACGTTGCCAACGCCGTCCTCATCTTTGTCCTCCTCACGGTCTTTGCGACCTTCCTCATGAACAAGACGCTGCTGGGCCGATACGCGCTGGCGATCGGCTCCAACGAAGAGGCCACGCGCCTGTCCGGCGTCAACGTTCGCATGTGGAAGATCATCATCTACGTCGTTGCGGGTGCGTTCATGGCTGTCGGCGCCATCCTGTACTCGGCTCGTAACGGCCTAGTCCAGCCCGCTGAGGGTGTGGGCATGGAGCTCAACGTCATCGCGGCGGCCGTCATCGGCGGCACCTCCCTGTCGGGTGGCCGCGCCTCGATCCCCGGCGCCCTGGTCGGCGCGATCCTCATGGAGACCCTCAAGAAGGGCCTGACCATGATGGGTATCGCCGCTGAATGGCAGTTCGTCGTCACCGGTATCGTCCTGCTCCTTGCGGTCGTTATCGACAACCTGCGTCGCATCCGCGAAAACGCGGCCTGATTCTTCATCCATCCCAATTACACCCGTGAACCAATGCCGGTTCACCCCTCCAGATAGGCGGGATCCTCCCGCCTCCCACGAAAGGAAAACCAATGCGCCCCATCGGACGTATCTTCGCCGCCGCCGCCGTCGGCTCCATGGCCCTGGGCCTGGCTGCCTGCACGACCTCGACGGATTCTTCCTCCTCCTCTTCCGACGCCAAGCCCAGCGCGTCCTCCGGCTCCGCCAAGGTTGACACCTCCGGCGATGCCCAGGATTGGGAGAAGGCTGCGGTCAAGGGCGATGGCACCAAGACCGTCTACCTGGTCTCCAAGGGCTTCCAGCACCGCTTCTGGCAGGCTGTGAAGGAAGGCGCCGAGCAGGCTGGCGAGGAGCTGGGCTACAAGGTGAACTTCGTCGGCCCGCAGGACGAGACCAAGGTGACCGAGCAGACCGACCAGCTGAAGTCCGCTCTGGACTCCGGCCCGGCCGCCATCGGCTTCGCCGCCCTCGACTCCAAGGCTGCCGCTGATCTGCTCACCGAGATCAACGGCAAGGGCATCCCGGTCGTCGCCTTCGACTCCGGTGTTGAGTCGGACATCCCCGTCACCACCGTCCAGACGGACAACAAGGCCGCTGCCGCCGAGGCCGCCAAGCACATGATCGAGCTCCTCAAGGGCAAGAAGGGCTCCGTCGGCATGGTCTGCCACGACTCGACCTCCACCACGGGCAAGCAGCGCTGCGAGGGCTTCAAGGAGTACTTCATGGCCAACGCTCCCGCCGACCTGAAGCTCCTCGATGAGCAGATCGCCGGTGAGGTCACCAAGGCCGCCGACACCTCGCTGTCCATCATCCAGGCCAACTCCGACATCGTCGGCATGTACGGCTCCAACGAGGCCGCTGCCTCCGGCATCGTCCAGGGTGTCGCTGAGTCCGGTAAGGACGTCGCTGTCGTCGGCTTCGACTCGGGCAAGACCCAGATCGACGCCATCAAGGCCGGCACCGAGGCCGGTGCCGTGACCCAGTCGCCCGTCAAGATCGGCTACTACACGGTCAAGGCTGCCGTCGCAGCCCTCAACGGCGCTGAGCTGCCCGAGGTCATCGACTCCGGCTTCGCCTGGTACGACAAGACCAACATCGACAACGCCGAGATCAAGGCGAACCTGTACGAGTGAGTCGCTAGCTGAATCGGGCACGAGGCCGGGGCCGGGGAAGTGACAAACTGAACCGGTGGCCCGCCGCGGGTCCCGCTCCACGAGGGTGGGGAGGGGCCCGCGGACCCGGCATCTTCCATTCGAAGGATCCGAGGGGGCGAGGGCCCCCGCGCTCCGACATCGACGTCTTCAAGAGGGATGAAGGATAAATGACAAACCACCCCCGCATCGGAATCCGACCCACCATTGACGGCCGCCGAAAGGGCGTTCGTGAGTCGCTCGAAGAGCAGACCATGAACATGGCGAAGTCCGTCGCCGAGCTTTTTACCTCCAACCTGCGCTACCCGGACGGCAGCCCCGTCGAGGTCGTCATCGCTGACACCACGATCGGCCGCGTCCACGAGGCCCAGGCCTGCGCCGCCAAGTTCCGCGCGAACAACGTCGGCCTGACCCTGACGGTCACCCCCTGCTGGTGCTATGGCACCGAGACCACCGACATGGACCCCGCGATGCCGCACGCCATCTGGGGCTTCAACGGCACCGAGCGCCCCGGCGCCGTGTACCTCGCCGCCGCCCTGGCCGGCCACGCCCAGATCGGCATCCCCGCCTTCGGCATCTACGGTGAGCACGTGCAGGACGCTGACGACACCTCCATCCCCGAGGACGTGCGCACCCGCCTCCTCGACTACGCGACCGCCGGCCTGGCTGTCGCGCAGATGAAGGGTGAGGCCTACCTGTCCATGGGCTCCGTCTCCATGGGCATCGCCGGCTCCGTCGTCGATCCCGACTTCTTCGGCTCCTACCTCGGCATGCGCAACGAGTACATCGACATGACCGAGTTCACCCGCCGCATCGAAGAGGGCATCTACGACCCCGAAGAGTACGAGCAGGCCTACCAGTGGATCCGCGAGAACTTCAAGCAGGGCAAGGATTGGAACCCGCCGGAGTGGCAGTACCCCGAGAAGCACGAGGACTGGTGGAAGTTCGTCACCAAGATGACGATCATTGCCCGCGACCTCATGCACGGCAACCCGCGCCTGGCCGAGCTGGGCTTTGAGGAAGAGGCCGGCGGCCACGGCGCCATCGCGGCCGGCTTCCAGGGTCAGCGTCAGTGGACCGACCACTTCCCCAACGGTGACGTTCTGGAGACCATCCTCAACACGAACTTCGACTGGACCGGCATCCGCCAGCCCTCCGTCGTGGCCACTGAGAACGACTCGCTGAACGGTGCCTCGATGCTGTTCGGCTACCTGCTGACCAACACGCCGCAGATCTTCTCCGACGTGCGTACCTACTGGAGCCCCGAGTCCATCGAGAAGGCCACCGGTTGGAAGCCCGAGGGCCGCGCGGCCGCGGGTCTGCTCGACCTGCGTAACTCAGGCTCGACCACGCTGGACGGCGCCGGCAAGGCGGTGCGCGATGGCGAGAACGTCATCAAGCCCTGGTACGAGTTCACCGAGGAGGATCGCGAGGCCACGCTCGAGGCCACGACCTTCCACCCGGCCTCGACCGGCTACTTCCGTGGCGGCGGCTTCTCGACCCACTTCCGTACCTCCGGCGAGATGCCCGTGACGATGTGCCGCATCAACCTGGTGCGCGGCCTCGGACCGGTCATGCAGATCGCCGAGGGCTACACGGTGGAGCTGCCCGACGAGGTCGCCTTCACCATCGAAGAGCGCACCAACATCGAATGGCCCACCACCTGGTTCGTGCCGAACCTGACGGGTGAGGGCGCCTTCAAGAGCGTCTACGACGTCATGAACGCGTGGGGTGCCAACCACGGTGCGATCTCCTACGGCCACATCGGCGGCCAGCTCATCACGCTGGCGTCGATGCTGCGCATCCCGGTCAACATGCACAACGTCCCCGCGGAGCGCGTGTTCCGCCCCAAGGCGTGGTCGCTGTTCGGCACCGAGTCCCTCGAGGCTGCGGACTTCCGCGCCTGCGAGACCTTCGGTCCGATGTACCGCTGATGCAACCACCGGTCGGGCTCGGGTGTCCTCTCTCCCCGAGCCCGGCCGGGCTCGCCCCCATGCGGGGCACCAACACCGGGATCCGGCCCCGGCCTCGCCGATGAGGAAAGCCGCACGAGAACCCAACGACGGGACGCGCCGCGCGAGGGCGTTTTGAGCAGGAGACCTTCAATGACCACCGTACTTGCTGTTGACCTTGGATCCGCATCCGGACGAGTCCTCGCCGGAACGCTGCACGACGGACGCCTCGACGTCACCGACATCCACCGTTTTAAGCACGAGGCCCGCCGCCGCGATGATGGCACCCTCACGTGGGATGTGGCAACGATGGAGGCCGAGACGATTACCGGCCTGAAGAAGGCCCTCGAACAGTTCCCGGACGCCCGCGCGGTCTCCATTGACACATGGGGCGTGGACTGGGCTCCCCTCGACGAGAACGGTGAGCTCGTTGGTGACGTTATTGCCTACCGAGACGAGCGCACCTCCCGCACCCTTGACGCTTTCCGTGATCGCATCGGCGACCGCGAGTTCTTCGACCTGACCGGCAACCAGCCGGCCACCATCAACACGGCGAACCAGCTGTTCGCCTACCTGCAGGAAAACCCCGCCGACGCGCAGCGTGTCGCTGCCGCCCTCTTCCTGCCCGACTACTTTGCGTACCGCCTCACCGGCGTCGTCGGTTGGTCGCGCACGATCGCCTCGACCTCCGGCCTGCTTACCCCGGGCGGCGGCGACTTTAACGACGAGGTCTTCAACCGTCTCGGTATCCCGCGCGGCTGGTTCGGTGAACTCTCCGCCGACCGGACCGTTGTCGGCCCCTGCACGGTCCCCGGCCTCGAAACCCTGACCGTCGTGCGCGGCGGTGCCCACGACTCCGCGTGCGCCGTCCACGGCCTGCCCATCGAGGGAGGCAAGCGCGCCTACTTCCTGTCCTGCGGCTCTTGGTCCGTCCTCGGCGCGATTGAGGATGAGCCCCTCATGAGCGATGCCGCCTTCGACCTGGGTATCACGAACGAGGGTCGCACCGACGGGGGAGTGCGCCCGCTCTTCAACATCACCGGCATGTGGATCCTTCAGGAGATTCAGCGCCAGTGGGAGCGCGAGGGCACGCCCACCGACACCGACGAGCTGGTCGCCCAGGCTCGCGAACTGCCCGCCGCCTCCGGCGTTTTCGATCCCGACGAGGAAGCCTTCGCCACCCCCGGCGACATGCAGCGCAAGATCGACGAGGCCCTGGACGCCCAGGGCGCGGCACGTCCCGACTCCATGGCCGGCTACGTGCGCGTCATCATCGAGTCCTTCGCCCGCCGGTACGCCCGTGCGATCGGCGAGCTGACCGAGGCCACGGGGAAGGCTCCCGACCAGCTCAACCTCGTGGGCGGTGGCGCACGCAACCGCCTCCTGTGCGACCTGACCGCCCAGATCTCGGGAGTGACCGTCGTGCGAGGCCCCATCGAGGCATCGACATTCGGTTCCCTCCTCGCCCAGCTCGAAACCATCGGTGCTCTCGCCGAGGAAGATCGCGCCACCGTCATCGCAGCCAGTGCAGCAACCCATGTCCACGTCCCGACCCGCAGCTAAGAAGGTCTCGCTCGCCGACATCGCGCGGCGCGCAGGCGTCTCGACCAACACGGTCTCGCGCGTCGTGCGCGGGGATCCTGAGGTGTCGGAAAAGACGCGCGCGCGCATTGCGAAGCTTGTCGAGGAACTGGGCTACGTGCCCAACTACGCGGCGCGAGCGCTCGCGGCCAAGCGCACCAACGTCCTGCAGGTCGTGCTGGCAGCCCCCATGTTCCACGGACACGGGCGCGTGCTGCTGTCGATCCTCAACGCCTCGTCGCAGGCCGGCTATCACGTGTCCCTGTCCTACGCCTACGGCCCGGATGGGCAGTTGCGCAACGACTTCGCTCCCTTCGACGTCGACGGAGTCATCATCCTGGGTGGTCAGGACCCGACGATCGACGTAGCGATCGAGGCGGGCAAGCGTTTCCCAACCGTCCTCGTCCTGACGAGCGAAAAGGGGCTCGACGGCATCTCCACCGTCGCGGTCGACAACGTGCGAGGTGCGCGCCTAGCGACCGAGCACCTTCTCGCCCAGGGGCTCACCGACGTCGTTCACATCTCGGGTCCCGTCGGCTGGTCGGACGCGCAGATGCGGCGCATCGGCTACGAGCAGGCGTGTGCGTCCTACGACATCGAGCCCGTCGTGCTTGAGCCCGACTCGTGGGACTCGCGTGACGGCTACGACGTCATGCGAGCGGCCGGTCGTCTGCCCCAGGGCGTACAGACCGCCAACGACCAGCTGGCCCTGGGCGCCATGCGCTACATCTACGAGCGCGGGGGAGTAGTCCCTCGCGACGTGCGGGTCGTCGGCTTCGACGACATCGACGGCGCAGACTCCTACGCGCCCCCGCTCACGACGATTCACCAGCCCTTCGACCGCCTGGGACGCACGGCCGTGCGCCTCGTGCGTTCGCTCATGGACGGCGGTCCCTCACAGGACATCGTCCTCGACCCCGAGCTGGTCATCCGGGCCAGTTCACACCTGTAAGAAAGGCACGTTCATGCTCTATGGACCTATGACGCACCCGCAGTTCCTGCGCGCGCTCGCGGCCGCCGGCCACGGCTCGAAGATTCTGCTGGCGGATGCGAACTACCCGCACACGACGGGTGTGAACCCGCGCTGCGAACTCATTTCGCTCAACCTCGCCCCGGGTCTCCTGGATGTCAGCCAGGTTCTCGACGTCCTCAAGCGCACGATTCCGATCGAGCGCGCAGAGATCATGACCCCCGCCCCCGACGCCGATCCGGTGGAGATCCCGATCCACGACGAGTTCCGCGCGGCTCTGCCCGGTGTGGAGTTCGGCGAGATTTCCCGCTGGGACTTCTACGATGCCGCGCGTGATGAGAACGTCGGCATCATCGTTGCGACGGGCGAGCAGCGCCTGTACGGCAACCTGCTCCTGACGGTCGGCGTGCGCCAGCCCGGGGAGTAAAACCCGTTTGCCGCCCCAGGGCGTGCCTTGTTGCATCGGTGACGAACGCTTTCGTTTCGTTTGCGTTTCAACTTGATGGTGGCTCCGGGGTAGAGAAGACAGTTTCATCGCTGGTGGGTGGCTTGTAAGAGCTGCCCACCAGCGCGTTTATCCTTGCAATATCTTTGAATAATGAAAAATGAACGGCGCTGTCCTGAACGTTTGTGCGCCCTGCGTGCACCTGCGTGAATCCTCTTCTCGTGATGTTGCATACTTTCGTTTTAGTGACTATTCTTTTCTTAACGAAAGAGAAAGCGACAAAGAATGTCGCTGGTTCTGTGAAGAGGTGTCCCATGGGACGTGCAGAAGAACGCACGAACTACATCCTGGATCGCCTCGCCCGGGAGGGTGAGGTGAGCGTCGCGCAGCTTGCCTCCGATCTGGGAGTTTCGCCCGTCACCGTGCGCGCATCGCTCAAGTCTCTCGACGAGCAGGGCTACCTCGTGCGCACGCACGGAGGAGCGCGTCCCACCACCTTCCGCAACATTCACCTGCGCCAGAACGATCGTGTTGAGATCAAGGAGCGCATCGCTCGCGCCGCCGCCGACATGATCCACGACGACGATCGCATCATGATCGAGGCCGGCACCACCTGTGCCCTCATCGTCAAGTATCTCGCCGGCAAGCGCGGGGTTCAGGTTCTCACCAACTCCGTGCTGGTCTTCGCGAACGCCCGCTCCAACCCGAACCTCAACATCACGCTGACGGGTGGGCACTTCCGCGCCGAGTCCGAGTCCCTCGTGGGGCCGGTCGCCGAGCGCGCCATCAATGACTTCAACGCACGCGTCGCGTTCCTTGGGACCGACGGGTTCAGCGTTGATCGGGGTCTGACCACCCAGCTTGTAGAAGGTGGACAGGTCGGCTCCATTATGCGTACCCGCGCACAAGAGACGTGGCTGCTCGCTGACTCCTCCAAGTATGGGGAAGCCGGCTTTGTCAGCTTCATGGGGATCGACGAGGTCACCGGAATCATCACCGACGATGAGATCCCCGAAGAATCCATCAAGGAATTGGCCGAGCGCACGAAGCTGCGCATCGTCTAGGAGGAATTACATGGCCACCATCGTGGTGATGCCCCAGCTGGGCAACTCTGTTGAGTCATGCATCATCGTCGAGTGGATGATCGCAGAAGGCGACACCGTCTCCGTCGACCAGACGCTCGCGTCCATCGAGACCGACAAGTCGACCATGGAGGTGCCCTCGACCGCCGAGGGTACCGTCCTGAAGCTCCTGTGGGAGGAAGGCGACGAGGTCCCCGTGAAGGATCCGCTCATCATCGTCGGTGAGCCCGGAGAGGACATCTCCGGCCTCGTTCCCGGTGGCGACGCTGCCCCCGCCGAAGCCGACGCTCCCGCCGAGCAAGTCGCCGCTGCCCCCGAGGCTGGCACCCCCGCCTTCGCGACCGAGCGCGCCACCGGCGCCGTCTCTCCGCGCGCCCGTGCCCTCGCCGCGTCGAACGGCGTCGACGCCTCGGCCATCACCGAGGGCTCCGGCCCCCATGGCCGCGTCATCGAGCGTGACGTCGCCGCCGCGATCGCCGCCGGCCCCGTCCTGACCTCCGCCGCGCGCGCCGCCGGCGTCAGCGCAGCCGAAGGCACCGGCATCGGTGGACGCGTGTCCGTCGCCGACGCTGGCCGTACCGCAGAGGCTGCCCCGGCCACCGCTGTCGCGGCTCCCGCCGCCGCTGCCGCCGACTTCCCCGGCGCCTCGACCTCCGCCCCGCTCAAGGGTGTGCGCAAGGTCGTCGCCAAGCGAATGATGGAGTCCCTGACCTCCACCGCGCAGCTGACCCTCAACACGACGGCCAACGCCGCCGGCATCCTCGCGATGCGCAAGAAGGTCAAGAACGCCGACGAGGCCCTGGGCCTGAACAAGATCACGCTCAACGACCTGGTCTGCTTCGCGGTGTCGCGCACCCTGCTCAAGTACCCCGTGTTCAACGCTCACCTCGAGGACGGCGTCCTCACCGAGTTCGAGCAGGTCCACCTCGGCTTCGCGTGCGACACCCCGCGCGGCCTCCTCGTCCCCGTCATCCGCTCCGCGCAGGCACTGGGCCTCAAGGCGTTCTCCGACGAGGCCAAGCGCCTCGCCGGCGGCGCGATCGACGGCTCCCTGTCGCCCGACTTCTTGAGCGGCGGCACCTTCACGGTCTCCAACATCGGTTCCTTCGGTATCGAGACCTTCACCCCCGTCATCAACCTGCCCCAGACGGCCATCCTGGGCGTCGGCGCGATTACCCCGCGCCCGACCGTGGCCGCAGACGGCTCGATCGGCGTGGAGCAGCGCCTCAACCTGTCGCTGACGATCGATCACCAGGTGATCGACGGTGCGGACGGCGCTCGCTTCCTGCGCGACCTGGTCGCAGCCATCGAAAACATCGACGTGACGGTCCTGGCCTGAGAAAAGAGGAATACTCATGAGTGACACGCATTTTGACGTCATCGTCCTCGGTGCGGGCCCCGGCGGCTACCTGGCTGCCGAGCGCCTCGGACACGCGGGCAAGAAGGTCGCTCTCGTGGAGGAGCAGTACCTGGGCGGCACCTGCCTGAACGTGGGCTGCATCCCCACCAAGACCCTGCTCAACGGCGCGAAGAACTACCTGCACGCCAAGGAAGCCAGCCAGTTCGGCGTGGACGCTCAGGGCGTGGCCGTCAACTGGACGCAGATGCAGGCCTGGAAGGACCAGGTCGTGAAGGGCCTGGTCGCAGGCGTCGCCGCCACCGAGCGTAAGGCGGGCGTCACCGTCATCAACGGGCGAGGCCACCTCGACGCCCCCGGTCGCGTGACCGTCGAGGGTACGACCTACACCTCGGATCACGTCATCATCGCCACGGGCTCCGTGCCGGCCATGCCCCCGCTGCCCGGCACCCAGGACAACCCGGCGCTGGTCGACTCCACGGGCATCCTCTCGCTGCCCGAGGTTCCGGCCCGTCTCGCGATCATCGGCGGCGGCGTCATCGGCGTCGAGTTCGCCTCCCTGTACGCCACCCTCGGCTCCCAGGTGACCGTCATCGAGATGGCCCCTGAGATCCTGCCCTTCATGGACGACGACCTGGCCGCCAAGGCCCGCGCCGCCATGAAGGACGTGACTTTCGAGCTGGGCTGCCGCGTCGAGTCCCTCGACGGTGGTACCGTCCACTACTCCAAGGGCGAGGAGAAGCTGAGCGTCGATGCCGACGTGGTCCTCATGGCCGTTGGCCGCCGTCCCGCGACGGAGGGCTGGGGCGCGCAAGAGGCTGGCCTGGAGATCAACCGCGGCGTCGTCGTCGACGACACGATGCGCACCAACCTGCCCAATGTGTGGGCCATCGGTGACGTCACCGGACGTTCCCTCCTGGCGCATGCCGCCTACCGCATGGCGGAGATTGCCTCGGCGAACATCCTGGATCCTGCTGCCAAGAAGCGCGGCGAGGTCATGCGCTGGCACACCGTTCCGTGGGCCGTCTTCTCGATCCCCGAGGCCGCCGGCGTCGGTCTGACCGAGTCCGCCGCCAAGCGTGAGGGCCGCGATGTCCTCGTCGCCAAGGTTCCCGCCCTCATGTCCGGCCGCTTCATCGCGGAGAACGGCTTCAAGGCACCGGGCGAGGCGAAGATCCTCGTTGATCCCACGACCCACCAGGTGCTGGGCATCCACGTGTTGGGCGCGTACGCCGCCGAGATGATCTGGGGCGCTCAGGCCGTCCTCGAGATGGAACTGACCGTCGAGGACCTGCGCCAGGTCGTCTTCCCGCACCCCACGGTCTCCGAGGTGATCCGTGAAGCCGCGTGGGCCGTCAAGCTCTAACGAACATCCCCTACGTCAAGGAAGAGTAGAAAAATGACTCAGTCTCTTATCATCGACCCCAATGAGGTGCGTCGCCCCGGGTACGTGAAGTTCCCCGAGGTCCCCGTCAACCAGTACACCTTCGACCGTGACACCGAGATCGCCCGCTACGGCGAAAAGGGCATGGTCCAGATGCTCCACGACATGATCGTCGTGCGCACCTTCGAGTCGATGCTGGACTCCATCAAGAAGACCGGCGCCTGGGAAGGCGTCGAGTACAACCACCCCGGCCCCGCCCACCTCGGCATCGGCCAGGAGAGCGCCTACGTCGGCCAGAGCTACGTGCTGTCGCCCGATGACTTCATCTTTGGTTCCCACCGCTCGCACGGCGAAATCCTCGCCAAGTGCTACTCGGCCATGCACCAGATGGACGAGAGCCAGCTTGAGGGCATCATGAAGGGCTTCCTCGACGGCGAGACCCTGTCCTACGCCGAGAAGATCGACTACAAGGACACGAAGGACCTCACCGAGAACTTCATCCTCTTCGGCGCCCTCGCCGAGATCTTCGCCCGCAAGTCCGGCTTCAACCGCGGCCTGGGCGGCTCGATGCACACCTTCTTCCTGCCCTTCGGCTCCTACCCGAACAACGCGATTGTCGGCGGCTCCGCCCCCGTCGCGAACGGCGCGGCCCTCTTCAAGCGCATCAACCGCAAGCCCGGCATCGTCATCTCCAACGTCGGTGACGCCGCCCTGGCCTGTGGCCCCGTGTGGGAGGCCATGAACTTCGCGTCCATGGACCAGTTCCGCTCGCTGTGGCGCGAGGAGGATGGTGGCAACCCGCCGATCCTGTTCAACTTCTTCAACAACTTCTACGGCATGGGCGGCCAGACCTTCGGCGAGACCATGGGTTACGAGATCCTCGCCCGCGTGGGCGCGGCCCTCAACCCCGAGGCCATGCACGCCGAGCGTGTCGACGGCCTCAACCCGCTGGCCGTCGCGGATGCGACCACCCGCAAGAAGAAGATCCTCGAGGAGGGCCGCGGCCCCGTCCTCATGGACACCATCACCTACCGCTTCTCCGGCCACTCGCCGTCGGATGCCTCCTCGTACCGCACGAAGGAAGAGGTCGAGCTGTGGGAGCAGGTGGACTGCATCAAGGAGTACAGCAACCTGCTGATCTCCAACGGCCTGACCACGCAGGACGAGATCGACGGCTACACGGCCTCGCTGACCGAGAAGCTCGTCAAGGTCCTCAAGCTCTCGATCGACGACGAGACCACCCCGCGCGTTGCCGACGGCTACATCGACTCCGTCATGTTCTCCAACGAGAAGGTCGAGGCCTTCGACGACGCGACCCCTGAGATCGACCTTGAGGACAACCCGCGTGTCAAGGCGCTGGCCAAGAAGGTGCGCACCTCCGTCGACGAGAACGGCAAGCCCGTCTCCAAGATGCGCATGTACCAGTTCCGTGATGGCCTGTTCGAGGCCATGCTGCACCGCTTCAAGACCGACCCGACGATGGCTGCTTGGGGCGAGGAAAACCGCGACTGGGGCGGCGCCTTCGCCGTCTACCGCGGCCTGACTGAGGCCCTGCCCTACCGTCGCCTGTTCAACTCGCCCATCGCCGAGGCCTCGATCGTGGGCGCCGGCGTCGGCTACGCGATGGCCGGTGGCCGCGCGGTCGTCGAGCTCATGTACTGCGACTTCCTGGGCCGCTCCGGTGACGAGGTCTTCAACCAGATGGCCAAGTGGCAGTCCATGAGCGCCGGCCTGCTCAAGATGCCCCTCGTCCTGCGCGTGTCCGTGGGCGCGAAGTACGGCGCTCAGCACTCCCAGGACTGGAGCGCGCTCGTCGCTCACATCCCGGGCCTGAAGGTCTACTTCCCGACTACCCCGACCGACGCCAAGGGCATGCTCAACCTGGCACTCGCCGGCACCGACCCGGTCGTGTTCCTCGAGAGCCAGAAGCTCTACGACAAGGGCGAGGATTTCGAGCCCGGCGGCGTGCCCGAGGGCTACTACGAGACCGAAGAGGGCGAGCCGGCGATCCGCCGCGAGGGCACCGATATCACGATCGCTGCCTACGGCGCGACCGTGTACAAGGCTCTCGAGGCCGCTGATGTCCTGGCTGAGAAGTACGGCCTGAGCGCCGAGGTCATCGACCTGCGCTTCGTTGCCCCACTCAACTACGACAAGCTCATCGCCTCCGTGAAGAAGACCGGTCGCCTGGTCCTCACCTCGGACGCCGTCGAGCGTGGCTCCTTCCTCAACACGGTCGCCGCCAACGTGCAGACCCTGGCCTTCGACGCGCTCGACGCGCCGATCGCCGTCGTGGCCTCGCGCAACGGCATCACGCCCGGACCTGAGATGGAGTCGTACTTCTTCCCGCAGGTCTCCTGGATCCTCGATGCGATTCACGAGCGTGTCCTCCCGCTGCCCGGCCACGTGCCCACCACGAAGCACGCGACCGAGGCTGAGATCGCGCGCCTGAACCGCGCGGGACTCTGAGGCGCTGGGGGCGGGCCGTTCCCCTTTCCGGCCCGCCCCCGTCCTTGGCTCGCATTCCCTGACGCGAGCCCGCGAGGCCGGGGCTACACTCCTCCTCACCGTGCCCCGGCCTCGCCCACATACTTGTTTCAATACCGTTTTTCTCCACCCAACGAAGAGATGGCAGAACCCATGGACATCACCAACGACCCGGCTTCCACCCCGGCCCAGCGCATCGAGGCGCTGCGCGCCGGCGTGGCCGACGAGCACTTCCCCAGCTGGGTGCCCGAATCGAATAACCACATTCACACGTGCTTCTCGTTCAGCCCCTACACGCCCACGCACGCCGCCCTGCTGGCGCGCCGCAACGGCCTGCGCGTCGTCGGATCGGTCGACCATGACTCGATCGGCGGCGCCGCTGAGATGAGCGAGGCGACCCGCATCCTGGGCATGGGTTCCGTCACCGGCTTTGAGATCCGCGCCCGCTTCGGCGAAGGCACGCCGCTCGCGCAGCGCAAGCTCAACAACCCCGATTCCGAGGGCGTCGCCTACATGACGGTCCAGGGCGTGCCCGCCCCGGCCCGCGAGAAGGTCGCCGAGTGGCTCGCCCCCAAGCGCGCCGCCCGCCTTGAGCGCACTCTCGCCATGGCCGAGAGCGCCAACAAGATCCTCACCGACCTTGGCCTGGAGCCCTTCGACCCGCAGGCCGACATGGTCGGAATCTCGCAGTACGCCAATGGCGGCGGGATCACCGAGCGCCACCTGCTGGCCGCCATGGCCTCGGCCCTCATCCGCGGTTTCGGCCGCGGTCCCGCCCTGGTCCAGGGCCTGGACTCGATGGGCGTCGAGATCCCCGAGTCCCTCGCGCGCGTCCTGTCCGACGCCGACAACCCGCACCTCATGTACGACCTTCTGGGCGTCCTGAAGGCCAACTACCTGGATCGCATCTACATCCAGCCCACCGACGAGCTGCCCAGCGCGGCCGAGGTCGTCGAGTTCGCTGACTCTGTCGGCGCGATCGCCACCTACGCCTACCTGGGCGACGTGTCTGCCTCGCCGACGGGCGACAAGAAGGCCGAGAAGTTCGAGGACGACTTCCTCGACGAGCTCTTCGAGCACATGGAGTCGATCGGCCTGCGAGCCGTCACCTACATGCCCCCGCGCAACACCCCCGAGCAGCTGGAGCGCATCCACGCGCTCGCGGCCGCCCACGGCATGCTCGAGATCTCGGGCGTGGACATCAACCAGCCCCGCCAGCACTTCACCTGCGAGGAGCTGCGTCGCCCCGAGTTCGCGGACCTCAACGAGGCCACGTGGGCCCTCGTCGCGCACGAGGCCCTGTCCTCCGTGGATCCCTCCCTGCACCTGCTCGGCCGCACGGGTCGCCTGACCCCCGAGGCTCTCGCCGAGCGCATCAGCCAGTACGCACCCCTGGGGCGCGCGATTGCCGACGGCGAGGACGCCGCCGCTGTTGCCGCCCGAGCCACATCGATTAACTGACGAGTATCGTCAAGAAAGAGAGACATCATGAGTAACGCTCCCGAGGTACGCGGGCTCTTCCTCAAGGCCCTCGGCCGCCCGGTTATCGTGGCCCCCAGCTCGGCGGAGCCGACCGTCACCTTCGACGGCCCGCTCACCGAGGTGTGCCCCTGCTCCCTGAAGGAGACGGAGCTTCCCGTCGTCGTTCGCGCTGGCGAAGAGACATTCGAGGTCCGCGCCACTGCCACCGGTGAGCGCGCCATCAACGGTCGTGTCGCCCTCGTGACGGGCGGCGCCCAGGGATTCGGCGCGGAGATCGCGCGCGGCCTGGTGGACGCCGGCTGCTTCGTGTACGTCGCCGACCTGAACGGCGAGGGTGCGGCAGCCAAGGCGGCCGAACTCGGCGGCGAAGGCGTCGCACACCCGATCACGGTCAACGTCGCCGACGAGGAATCCGTTGCGGCGATGGCCTCCGAGATCGAGCGCGTCACCGGCGGCCTCGACCTGGTCGTCTCCAACGCGGGTATCGTGCGCGCCGGCTCCGTCCTCGAGCAGGATGCCTCCGCGTTCCGCCTGTCCACGGACATTAACTACGTGGCCTTCTTCCTGGTCACCAAGCACCTGGGACAGCTCCTGGCCCGCCAGCACTCGACCGCCCCCGAGTGGCTGACCGACATCATCCAGATCAACTCCAAGTCCGGCCTCGTCGGCTCGAACAAGAACGCCGCATACGCGGGCTCGAAGTTCGGCGGCATCGGTCTGGTGCAGTCCTTCGCCCTCGAGATGGTTGCTCACGGCGTGAAGGTCAACGCGATCTGCCCCGGTAACTTCTACGACGGCCCGCTCTGGTCCGACCCGGATCGCGGCCTCTTCGTCCAGTACCTGAACTCCGGCAAGGTGCCCGGCGCCAAGACGGTCGCCGACGTCAAGGAGTTCTACGAGGCGAAGGTCCCCATGCGCCGCGGCGCCCAGGGCATTGACGTTCTGCGTGCGATCTTCTACATCGTCGAGCAGGAATACGAGACCGGCCAGGCCGTGCCCGTCACGGGCGGCCAGGTGATGCTCTCCTGACAGTGTCACGAGGCCGGGGACACATGCGGGTTTCTCCGGAGCTCCCCGGCCTCGTCCCTTCTTCCCACGTCCAGTAGTTTTTCCAGTGAAAGAGTCAGTCATGACCCAGATTCCCTCCACCCAGTACGCGATTCAGATCGTCGGCAAGGAAGAGTTCGTCGTTAACCCGGCGAAGCCCGTTGACCCCGTTGGCCCGACGCAGATCATGCTCGAGGTCGAAGCCTGCGGCATTTGCTTCTCTGATACGAAGCTGCTCCACCAGTTTGATGGCCACCCGCGCAAGTCGGACGTGGTGGCGGGTATCGATCTGGACGCCCTCAAGGACATTCCGTCCTACCACCCGAACCAGGAGGCCGTGACGCCCGGCCACGAGCCCGTCGTCCGCGTCGTGCAGGTTGGCGAGAAGGTCACGCACTTCAAGGTTGGTGACCGTCTGCTGGTCCAGGCTGACTGGAAGCACCTGCGCACCGCGAAGTCGAACGGCGCTTTCGGCTACAACTTCGACGGCGCCCTCGAGGAGTTCGTCGTCGTCGACGAGCGCTGCGTTGTGTCCCCGGATGGCGAAGAGTTCCTCATCCACGTGTCGGAGGGCCCGTCGGCCGCAGCCGTCGGCCTCATCGAGCCGTGGGCGACCGTTGAGGGCTCCTACGCGTGGGCCGAGCGCAACCACGTCGCCGATGGTGGTCGCCTGCTGGTCGTCGGTGAGGGCGACATCGAGGCCCTGACCGCCGAGCACAAGCCCGCCGAGGTCGTGCGCGTTGCCGCCGACGCTATCGAGGGCGTCGAGGGCGAGTTTGACGACGTCGTGTTCTTCGGTGCTGACGCCGACGCGATCGAGAAGGCCGCGCTCCTGATCGGCACCCGCGGCACCATGTGTGTCGTCCTGGGCGGCGAGAAGATCTCGCGCAAGGTGTCCCTGGACATCGGCCGTGTCCACTACGACTTCACCCGCTTCTGCGGCACGACCGGCTCGGACCCGCGCGAGGGCTACGCCTGGATCCCCGCCAACGGCGATCTGCGCGAAAACGACAAGTGCGTCTTCGTCGGCGCCGCCGGCCCGATGGGCGTCATGCACACGATGCGCGCCGTCACCTCCGGTGTTCCCGGCCTCAGCGTCGTGGGCACGGACCTGTCGGACGAGCGCCTGGAGAACCTGACGAAGGTTGTCGGCCCGACCGCGCAGAAGAACGGCGTGCCGCTGGACATCGTCAACACCTCCTCGACGCCCCTGGAGTACGGCTACACCTACGCGACGTGCCTCGTGCCCGTCCCGGCGCTGGTCTCCCAGGCCGTCGACCTGCTGGCTGAGGGCGGCATCCTGAACGCGTTCGCCGGTATCCCGGCCGGCACGTTCGGCGACTTCGACCTGCAGGGCATCATTGAGCGTCAGATCTTCATGCTGGGCACCTCCGGCTCGGACGTCTCCGACATGCGCACGGTTCTGCGCAAGATCGAGGCTGGCATCATCGACACCACGATCTCCCTGTGGGCGATCACCGGCATGGCGGGCTTCGGCGACGCCATCAACGCGGTGATGGACCGTACCTCGGGCGGCAAGATCATGGTCTTCCCGATGATGCACGACCTGGGCCTGACCCCCGTGTCTGAGCTCGCCGAGAAGCTGCCGACGGTCGCCGCGAAGCTCGACGCCGCCGGCCTGTGGACCAAGGAGGCCGAGGAGGCGTTGCTCGCCACCCGCTGAGCGCTCTTCCTAGACCTTCGCCCCGGCCTCGTCTGTTTTGACGAGGCCGGGGCTTCCTGCGCCTGCGAAGCGTGCGGGGCTGCTCTGATTCCCGGCCGAAGGAGTATGCTAGGAAGAGGCGAGTCGCGGGAGGGGACATGCGTTGTTGGCGATCGCTGGTGGATCACGGTTCTCGTGCGCCGGTGACAAGAGACGAAGGCTACGTGGCGTTGCAGGCGTGGCTGGTCGGCCAGCTGAACCCGCGCGCGCCTCACGCGGCGGACCTCTTTGCGCAGGACAGCGAGTGCCTCTACGATGCCTTCCTGTCCGTGCTCATTGGCACGGGGCTGGGATTCATCGACTACGACGACATCCGCTTCCACCACGGCCTCTACGCCTTCGACTTTTTCGTGGGCGACGTCCACGCGCCACCCCGGCGTGGGGGAGCGGACGGGCCGGGGGAGTCCCGCGCGGCAGGGCAGCTCTCCCCGGCGGTCGCCACCCCGGCGATGTGCCACGCGATTGTCGACACGTGGCTCGGTGACGTGGGCAGGCACATCCACTTCGTGGCATCTGTGATTGCCTCCGTGGCCACGCTCGAGCTCGTCGCCGATGTGCGCGTCGACGAATGCGTCTTCGAGCTCGACCTGCCCCCGGGCTACGCCCGCTCCACCGCGAACATGCCGTTCGAGGACGGGAGCCTGCCGATCGGCTCGCTGGATTTGTCCCTGGTTGCCCCTGGTCCGCTCATTCACCTCGAGGCGCGCCCGCGCTACAAGGGACAGGCCCTGTCCCCCTCGGGCTTTACCGAGGCCTTGGCATCGGCCGTGCAGATGGGGCTCGCCGTGGAGTCGTCCTCTGCGTTCGCCTTCGGGGCCGCCGCCACTCTGCGCGCCCCGAACGATCGGCCCGAGATGCTCGGGTGGGCCGCCGACGCGGTGGCTCGCGCGCTGTCCGCGTGCGGGCACGTCGGGGGAGTGCAGATCAGAGTGCGCTTCGCTCACGCGCCGGCGTAGTATCCGATCGCCGCGCCGTCGCGCATAACGAAGCCCCGGCCTCGTCCGTTGAGACGAGGCCGGGGCAAGTTTGCTGGGGGAGAGGCCCCTTACGCGGTGGTCTTCTCGGCGGCGACGGGAGCGTTGTCCTTCCAGAAGTCCAGTTCGTCGGGGTTCAGGCCGATCGAGGACGCCTTGAAGTGCGGCTCGAGGCCAGCCTTGCGCTGGGCGACATAATCGTTGGCACAGCGGATGGCCTGGTTGCCCAGAATGACGATGACGGGCAGGTTGATCAGAGCCATGAGCCCCATCAGGATGTCGCCAAGGTTCCACGCGACCTCGAACTTGAGGAGAGCGCCAGCGAAGACGAGCAACGCAGCGACAGTGCGGAAGACGGTGAGCATCCAGTGCTTCATGTGCACGTTGCGCAGCAGGAAGCGGAAATTCACCTCGGCGTAGTAGAAGTTACCAACCAGCGTCGTGAACGCGAAGAGGAAGAGCGCGACCGAGATGAATACCTGTGCGACAGGCTGGCCGAGAACCGTTGCCATCGCATCCTTCACGAGGGGAGCGCCCGTCACGCCACCGTCTTGGCCAACGCCCGACGAAAGAACAACGAACGCCGTGAGGGTGCAGATGATCATCGTGTCGATGAAGACGGACAGCATCTGAACGAGGCCCTGCTTGGCCGGATGTGAGACCGAAGCGGACGCGGCGGCGTTGGGCGCGGAGCCGACACCTGCCTCGTTGGAGTAGAGGCCACGCTTGATCCCGTACATCATGGCCGATCCGGCGAAGCCGCCGAAGATCGCCGGGAAATCGAAAGCATTAGAGAAGATAGCAGAGAACATAGCCGGGATGTTCTGGTAGTTGAGCACGACCACGACCAAGCCGACGCCCAGGTAAATGATCGCCATCACCGGAACCAGGAAGCCCGTCACGTCGGTCAGGCGGCGCGTGCCACCGAAGATGGAGGCGGCCATGAGAACCGCGAGAATGGCACCGATGATCCAGGGAGTCCACTCGTTGGCCCAGCTGTACTGGGTGAAAGCGTCGGCGACGTTGAAGGAGGCAAGCAGGTTGAAGCCACCCATGTAGGTGATGATCAAAACGACGGCGAAGAGCGCGGCCAGCCAGTTCTGCTTCAGTGCCGTCTGAATGTAGTAGGCGGGGCCACCGTAGGAGTGGTGGGGACCCTGCTTCTTGTAGATCTGCGCGAGCGTCGACTCGATGAACGCGGAGGCGCCACCGAGGGTCGCGATGACCCACATCCAGAAAACGGCGCCGGCGCCGCCCAGCGTCACCGCGGTGGCAACGCCCGCAATGTTGCCGACGCCCACGCGCGAGGCCGTCGACACCATCAGTGCACGGAACGAGGAAACCTCGCCTTCCTCGACGGGAGGCTCGGTCACGACGCGGATCGCTTCCTTAAATAGGCGTAGCGGAAGAGCGCGCGTGCGGATGAAGAAGTACAGGCCGACGCCAATGAGAAGGGCGACGAGCAGGTACGTGTACATGAAGCCCGAGATCGTGTCCAGGGTGCCGGCGAGATCGAAGGCCGGACGCAGGGTGCCGTTCATGGTGTTTCCTAGCATTGTCGGATGCGGTAAAACCGCACTGATGGCGGCAAGTATAGCCCTAGGGTCAATGGATAGTAAAAACTTTGCTAAGAAATGTGATGGTTTTTGCCATAAGTTCAGCTCGCGAGTGCCTGGAGCCTGCGCTACTGCGGATCGGGAGCCTCTGTAGAGAGCGCTGGAGCACACTTTCGTTCAAATCATGTGGTCTGGGACATGATATTGCGCGATTCTGGGCTGAAATCGCCCTCGTCCTCCGGGTGATTCGGCTACATTCTGCGGAAAAGTGGATGAACGGGTGTTCGGTACGTACGATTTGACGATGCCAAGCAATCTGCGTATTGTTTTCCTTGTTGCGCCGAACGGCAGCGAACGAAGCGAGAAGCTCGGGTCGCGGAAACATGGCGCGAAACGCCTTTCGAAAGCATGCGATACAGTCGCGTGCGCTTGATCGTGTGGGTGTTGTTTGTGAACTCGATAGTGTGTTTGTTTGTTTTTTATGCCTGTT
>ERZ772927.194-NODE-194-length-36032-cov-5.51872_pt1 | contig 36032 bp, 30 predicted proteins | sample MGYA00512115_ERZ772927 | MGnify/ENA primary metagenome ERZ772927 (study PRJEB29015, sample SAMEA2737924) | human oral metagenome | biome: human oral; feature: human-associated habitat; material: dental | place: China | collected 2013 ... | reverse complement strand
ACCGCAAAAACTACTTTTACCCCGACTTGCCCAAAGGCTATCAAATCAGCCAATTGGATTTGCCGATTGTCGAACACGGCAAATTGGAAATCGTGGTTGGCGACGATGTGAAAACCATCAACGTCACCCGCGCGCACATGGAAGAAGACGCGGGCAAATCCGTGCATGAGGGCTTGAACGGTGCAACCGGTATCGACCTGAACCGTGCCGGTACGCCGCTGTTGGAAGTCGTATCGGAACCCGAAATGCGCTCCGCCGCCGAAGCCGTTGCCTACGCCAAAGCCTTGCACAGCTTGGTAACATGGCTGGACATCTGCGACGGCAACATGGCGGAAGGTTCGTTCCGCGTCGATGCCAACGTATCCGTGCGTCCGAAGGGCCAAGCGGAATTCGGCACGCGCCGCGAGATTAAAAACCTCAATTCTTTCCGCTTCTTGGAGCAGGCGATTAATTACGAAGTAGAAGCGCAAATCGAGATTTTGGAAGACGGCGGAAAAGTACAGCAGGCAACTATGCTGTTCGACCCGGAAAAAGGCGAAACCCGCGTGATGCGTTTGAAAGAAGACGCGCATGACTACCGCTACTTCCCCGACCCCGATTTGCTGCCCGTCATCATTTCAGACGACCGGTTGCAAAAAGCCAAAGCAGAAATGCCCGAGCTGCCAAAAGAAATGGCGGCGCGTTTCGTGGCGGATTATGGCGTGAGCGACTACGACGCGCGCCTGCTCACCGCCAGCCGCGTGCAGGCTGCCTATTTTGAAGAAGCCGCCAAAGAGAGCGGACAAGGCAAGCTGACTGCTAACTGGATGAACGGCGAACTCGCTGCTACGCTGAACAAAGAAGGCATGGAACTCGCCGACAGCCCGATTACCGCTCCGCGCCTCGCCGCACTGGTAGGCAAGATCGCCGACGGCACATTAAGCAGCAAATTGGCGAAAAAAGCCTTTGAAGCCATGTGGGCGGAACCCGAAGCCTCTATTACCGAAATTATCGAAAAACACGGCTTGCAGCAAATGACCGATACCGGCGCGATTGAAGCGATGGTAGACGGAGTGTTGGCAAACAACGCCAAAGCCGTGGAACAATTCAAATCCGGCAACGAAAAAGCCCTGAATGCGATTGTAGGACAAGTGATGAAGGCTAGTAAAGGCAAAGCCAATCCCGCGCAGGTGCAAGAATTGATTAAAGCAAAATTGGCTTAAGTAAGATAAAGGCTGCCTGAAAACGGTAAAATGGTTTTCAGGCAGCCTTTAAGCCAACTAGAATCGGTAATTTAAGCTGATAAATTCAACAACACTTTCATGCAACCTTTCCTAATATTAGGTCCCAACCCAATTTAATGCGCTAAAAATCTTGGTAGGTATTTAAATTATTGAATTAAAAAAGGATAAAACATGAACGAGCAAGAATACCGCGAAACTTTCTCCGAAGACGATGCCGTCGGCTGGGATGCCATTGATGCCGAACTCGAAAAGCTTTATGGTGAAACTGAACCGCGTCATTACGGCAGTATCATCAAATACTGGATGGGTGGAGAAGACCCATTGGATGGCACCAGTATCTATGACTGTAATGAACAAACACCACACCGCCACATCATCTCCTACGGCATGAGTGAGCTTTACTTTTCTCCAGAAACTGCTGATGCCGAATTCAGCAAGTGGGGCTTCGAATTTACCTTCCGTATCACACCTTGCAAACTTGACCCGGCTTCCGACAGCGGCACGCCGCACGAACCATTTTGGGCTATCAATCTGATGAATAACTTAGCCCGCTATGTTTTTGAGAGCGAAAAATGGTTCGAACCTTACCACTTTATTCCCACCAACAGTCCCATTCGAAGTGATACTGAAACCGCTTTGGTCGGTATCGCTTTTGTTCCTGATCCCAAACTGCCTGCCGTTGATACACCGAATGGCAAAGTCGATTTTCTGCAGATGGTTGGACTGACTCAATCCGAACTGGATTGGTTGTGGCAAGAACCTTCAACCGCCCGCTGCAAAGAGCTAATCGACAAAATGCGTGTTGACAATCCCCTTCTGATAACGGATTTGGCGCGTACACGCAGTTATGTATAGCCACCTATACGCTTTTATCAATCAAATACCGCTTTTCATCTTGAACAGTTCGCGAATCCCAACGCTACTCCGCTTTCAGACGACGTCAGGTTGAGACTAAATGCCAATAATTTGGATACGTTGGAAAAGGGGCATTTGATTGGGAATGGGATGAAGATAAGCGTAGATGAATTGGGGAAAAAAGTTTTAGAACACATCGGTAAGAATGAACCGTTATTGTTGAAAAATCTACTGGTTAACTTCAATTAGGGAAAACATGAAGAAGTTAGGAAGTTGATTGGAGAGTTGATTAGGGTAGATTTTATTCAAATGAAAGACTAGGCTATGAAATCAAAATTTGTGTATAAGTTACTGGTAATTTCAAAGTACCTGTATATTTTAATTTGTATATCAATACCGATCGTTTTTATTTATGAAAGTTACCAAAGAGATAATGTTGATTTTATGATTTATATTCATGCTTTTATTATTTTTTCCATATTGGGTGTATTGACTCAATATTCTACGTCTAATTTTTTTGAAAAGGAAAAATAACATGATTGAACTATTTCCCGTTGAAACCGAAATTGCAAAATGTCTTCTTCGGAGCATTTTCTGAAAATTGCCAAAATCATGGTTTTGTGGGCTGCATTGTTGGGAATGTGCATGGACGGCTGAATTGAACGAGGATGATGCGGGTGACTGTACTGCTGAACAAAGAACAGCAACCGATGAACCTGAAAATGATTCATCTGTTTTTAGTCAGTCTTGCCATGCCATCTGAAAACAAAGCTTGGTTTTCAGACGACTCTAAAGCCATTACAAATCAAGGAGTAAGATGAAAATAATATTACCTGCAGTACTATTACTGGTAACAACTTCCTCATTTGCAAAAAATTACGCCGAACAGCCTCAGCCTTTTACTCCCCAAACAGTGCAGGATGTATTGCATTGCAAGGTTTCATCGTTGGATTTTTCGCTTTGGATTCCGGAAAATTTCACCGGCTATCTTGATCCAAATGAACGTGCAGGAGAAAATGTAGGACGTTTTGTCAATGAAATCGACAATATTACTTACCGTTACCGCTTGCCATTTAAGGTGCATCTTGCCAACCCCTTAGATGGAAAAGAAGTAGAAGGGCAGTATGTCGCCATTCGCAACAATGCCATCTATTTGGAAATTGATTGGACACGATATCCCAAATTGCATTCACTATACCGTCAGAAATATCACGAAGACCTTCAAGAGCTGACGCAACAGCCAATGGGACAAGATATCACTTCTAAAACGACACCTAAAAAACCGGATACATTGGGCTATGATGTGCCTGCTGTCGAAAAATCGATAACAGATCCCAATAAAAAATCTAAGATATGGAAATATTTTGGCTTTGCTGCTGTATTTAAAGCAGATGTACTAAGGGGTGATTCAGATAAGGGCTATATCGGCTGCCGCTATCCGTTGTAGACTGTCTTCCAAAAACGGGGGTCGTCTGAAAGTTGATTTTTCAGACGACCTTTTAACTTAATCTATTCAAACCACACCAAGCCATGACCCACACCATTACCCTACCCGACCAAACCACCTTTACCGCCAACGACGGCGAAACGGTTTTAGCTGCTGCCGCCCGTCAAAACCTCAATCTGCCCCATTCCTGCAAAAGCGGTGTCTGCGGGCAATGTAAAGCCGAACTGGTGAGCGGCGATATTCAAATGGGCGAACACTCGGAACAGGCTTTGTCCGAAGTAGAAAAAGCGCAAGGCAAGATTTTGATGTGCTGCACCACCGCGCAAAGCGACATCAGCATCAACATTCCCGGTTACAACGCCAACGCCCTCCCCGTCCGCACCCTACCCGCCCGTATCGAAAGCATGGTTTTCAAACACGATGTCGCCCTCCTGAAACTCGCCCTGCCCAAAGCCCCGCCGTTTGCTTTCTACGCCGGGCAATACATTGATTTACTACTGCCGGGCAACGTCAGCCGCAGCTACTCCATCGCCAATTCGCCCGACCAAGAAGGCATTTTGGAACTGCACATCCGCAGGCGCGAAAATGGCGTCTGCTCGGAAATGATTTTCGGCAGCGAACCCAAAGTCAAAGAAAAAGGCATCGTCCGAGTTAAAGGTCCGCTCGGTTCGTTTACCCTACAAGAAGACAGCGACAAACCCATCATTCTCTTGGCAACCGGTACAGGCTATGCCCCCATCCGCAGCATCCTGCTCGACCTTATTCGCCAAGACAGCAGCCGTGCCGTCCATTTTTACTGGGGCGCGCGTCACCAAGATGATTTGTACGTACTCGAAGAAGCGCAAGAGCTGACAGGTCGTCTGAAAAACGCCCGCTTCACTCCCGTCCTTTCAAAAGCCGATGAGGGCTGGCAAGGCGAAAAAGGATACGTCCAAACCACCACGGCGAAGGATTATCCCGATTTGAGCGGTTACGAAGTTTATGCCTGCGGTTCCGTCGCCATGACCGAAAGCGCGAAATCCGTGTTGACCGCACAATGCAGCCTGCCTGAGACAGCCTTCTATTCCGACGCTTTTTCTCCGGCACAATAACCCTGTTTTCTTTCCCCTCTGGTTTATTACAGCCAGACAAACGTCATCAAGGTCATCTGAAAAAGAAGCTTGAAGCTTTTCAGATGACCTTTAATTCAATTCTTTTTAGACAAAAAGTATAAAATTAATCCAGTTTTAAAAAGTAAATCCGTATTTTTAGAAAAATAGATTGTCGTTTTGTCTAAAATGCGTATAATCCCCTTCCAAAGCAAACAATAATCTCAATAAGGTTTGGACAAGGAACATCATGCAATTAGACATTGACCGCTTAGTTGCTTATTTCGGCGGCGTGAATGCGCTTGCCGAGGCGTTGAAACAGCACGATCCTGAAAATGCCGCGACGACCGCCGCCATCTATAAATGGCGCACGCGCGGGTCGCTGCCTTTGGCGCAACTGCAAAAACTGACCGCGCTGGCGGAAGCGCAAGGCAGACCGCTGGATTTGAATGCTTTTTTACAAAAAAACGAATCTCTGGAGAGAACAGAAATGACACAGACCAACCGCGTAATTATTTTCGACACCACCATGCGCGACGGCGAGCAGTCGCCCGGTGCATCCATGACCAAAGAGGAGAAAATCCGCATTGCCCGCCAGTTGGAGAAAATGGGCGTGGATGTGATTGAGGCGGGTTTTGCCGCTGCCAGCCCAGGCGATTTCGATTCGGTCAATGCGATTGCCAAAATCATCACCAAATCCACAGTCTGCTCGTTGGCGCGTGCCGTTGAAAACGATGTGCGTAAGGCAGGCGAAGCCGTTTCCCCCGCTCCGAAAAAACGCATCCATACCTTCATCGCCACCAGCCCCATCCATATGGAGCACAAACTGAAAATGAAGCCGCAGCAGGTCATCGATGCGGCGGTCAAAGCAGTGAAAATCGCCAAAGAATACACCGACGATGTGGAATTTTCCGCCGAAGACGCCGTGCGTTCGGATTTGGACTTCCTCGCCAAAATCTTTACGGCGGTTATCGAAGCGGGCGCGACCACCATCAATATTCCCGATACTGTCGGCTACTCCATCCCTTCCGTGTGGTACGAGCGTATCAGCAACATCATCAAAAGCGTACCCAACGGCGACAAAGTAGTCTGGTCGACCCACTGCCACAACGACTTGGGTATGGCGGTTGCCAACTCGCTGGCCGCTGTTCAGGCAGGCGTGCGCCAGGTGGAATGCACCATCAACGGCTTGGGCGAACGCGCGGGCAATGCCAGCCTTGAAGAAATCGTGATGGCGTTGAAAGTGCGCCATGACCTTTTCGGCTTGGAAACCGGCATCGACACCACGCAAATCGTGCCGGTATCCAAACTAGTGTCTACCATTACCGGCTATCCGATTCAGCCCAACAAGGCGGTGGTCGGCGCAAACGCCTTTGCACATGAATCAGGCATCCATCAGGACGGCGTGTTGAAACACCCCGAAACCTATGAAATCATGACTGCCGAATCGGTCGGCTGGTCAACCAACCGCCTGACCTTGGGCAAACTGTCCGGCCGCAGCGCGTTCCGCAGCAAACTGGCAGATTTGGGCATCGAGTTGGAAAGCGAAGAAGCGCTGAACGCCGCGTTTGCCCGCTTTAAAGAACTCGCCGACAAAAAACGCGAAATCTTCGATGAAGACCTGCACGCGTTGGTGTCCGACGAAATGGGCAGCATGGGCGCCGAAAGCTACAAATTTATCTCCCAAAAAATCAGCACCGAAACCGGCGAAGAACCGCGTGCCGACATCGTGTTCAGCATCAAAGGCGAAGAAAAACGCGCTTCCGCCACTGGCTCCGGCCCTGTTGATGCGATTTTCAAAGCGATTGAGAGCGTGGCGCAAAGCGGCGCGACTTTACAGATTTATTCCGTCAACGCCGTAACGCAAGGCACGGAAAGCCAAGGCGAAACCAGCGTCCGTCTGGCGCGCGGCAACCGCGTCGTCAACGGACAAGGCGCGGATACCGACGTTTTGGTCGCCACTTCCAAAGCCTACCTCTCCGCCTTGAGCAAACTGGAATTCGGTGCCGCCAAACCGAAAGCGCAAGGCAGCGGTACGATTTGAACTTAAATAGATTGATTTGAATTTAAAAAGCAAAAAGGTCGTCTGAAAACCGAAGTTTGGGTTTTCAGACGACCTTTTTCATGACTGCACGTTGCACCCCGAATATCGATACCAATACCAACGCAAATCCTGCCAGCGATTTCGCGTCCATGCTTTGTCCTAAAAACAGCCAGCCCAAGACAAATGCTGAGACAGGGCTGAGTAGTCCCAGCGATGAAACCGCAGCAGGCGAAAGTTTCGCAATTCCTCTGAAAAACAATACATAAGCCAACACGGCACCAAACAGACACAAATACAGATAGCCTCCGATATTGGCGGGGCTTAAAGATTCAAGCGGCGGTTCGGCAAGCAGGGCGACGGGCAGTAAAAACAAGCCGCCGATAAAAAGCTGCCAGCCTGTGAACGCCAACACGGGCAGCGAAGTGCGACGGTGTTTCGACAAATAAACGCCCAACGCCATCGCCGCCACGCCCGCCAATGCCGCCAAAATCCCCGTACCGTCATAGCGCGCCTGCGGCGACAATACCAAGAGCGCAATCCCCAAAACCCCTGCCGCCGACCAAGCCCAAGCCGCTTTGGGCGGCATGGTTTTGCCGATTAACCAAGTGAACACCAGCACCATCAGCGTCTGCGTCGAACTCAATACCGCCGCCAGTCCGCCCGGCAAGCGATACGCCGCCACAAACAGCATAGCTTGAAAAAAGCCGATGTTCAAAAAACCGAGCAAGACAACGGTCGCCCATTCGTCGCGTTTGGGTATGCGCCGCGTCCACGCCAACAGCAAAAGCCCGGCGGGTAAAACACGGATAAGCGCAGCAGTAAACGGCCTGTCTGGTGGCAGAAATTCGGTGGTTACGAGATAAGTGCTGCCCCAAATCAGCGGGGCGAGCGCGGTGGTCAGGATGGTGGCGGTGCGACTGGGCATAGTGGGGGCTTTTGTGTATGGTGTTTTGGATAGTAGGCTGGGATTTTTGGTATAGTGGATTAAATTTAAACCAGTACGGCGTTGCCTCGCCTTGCCGTACTATTTGTACTGTCTGCGGCTTCGTCGCCTTGTCCTGATTTAAATTTAACCCACTATAAAACCGCTTGAATCTTTTTTGGGATTGGACAATTCAGATAAACCATCCAATCTAAAACTCCAAAACATGCTCTACCGCGATTCCCGGCAAACCCACTCCGTAACAGTTTAATCAGCAGTCCCACTTATTCCGTCAGCGCCGCATCCACTGCCGAGAGCGCATGGATGGCGGTGCTGTCGAACACGGGCAGCGGGCTGTCGGTTTCGTTCACAAGCAGGCAGATTTCGGTACAGCCGAGTATCACACCCTGCGCGCCTTCGTTTTTCAGACGACCTATCACGTCGTAAAAGTAGCGTGCGGATTCGGGGCGGATGCGGTTCAGACACAGTTCGTCAAAAATAATGCGGTGGATTTCGTCTTGTTCGGCGGCGGTCGGAGCTATGGTTTGTACGCCCTGCGAACCCATGCGCTCCGTATAAAAGCCGTCGCTCATGGTAAAGCGCGTGCCAAGCAGGCCGACGGCGGACAAGCCCTGCCGTTTGATGGCGGCGGCGGTGGCATCGACGACGTGCAGCAAGGGGATGCCGGCCGCCTGTTCGATGGCGGGGGCGACTTTGTGCATGGTGTTGGTGGCGAGCAGCAAAAAATCCGCGCCGCCCGCTTCCAGCTTCCGCGCGCTTTGCGCCAACACGTTTCCCGCCGCCGCCCAATCGCCGCTTTTCTGCAAACGGACGATTTCTTCAAAATCCACGCTGTCGAGCAGGATTTTGGCACTGCGGTTGCCGCCCAAACGGCGGTTGGTCTCGCGGTTGATGATTTGGTAGTAGAGCACGGTGCTTTCGGGACTCATACCACCGATGATGCCTATGGTTTTCATGTTTTCTCCTGAAATTTAATAAATATAGTGGATTAAAATAAAAATGAGACAAGGCGGCAACGCCCGCCGTGTACGGGTAGTACATAAGGGCGTTGGCAACGCCGTATCATTGCAATTTTAATCCACTATAAAGTCTGAAAAGCTCAAGACAAGAAAGCACATTCTACGGCTGTTGCGGCATTTCTTTTTCAAAACGGAAGAAATATTCAAAGGCTTCATCTTGCCCCGCTGCTTGCGCTCTAGTGGTATCGGGGTGGTGCGGATTGAAAAACTCCACGATTTTAAAGCCACATTTATTGACGTAGAAATGGATATTGCGCTTCTCAAAATAAGGCGTATGCGTTTCCCAGACGCGTACTTCGGGGTGCAGCCGCTCTATCGCCCGCAACGCTTTCCCGCCCAAGCCGCTCCCGTGTTTCTGCGGGAACATAAACAGTAAATCCAACGACCCGCGCTTCGTTTCAGCATTGACGACAATTAGCGCGCCGCCTGCTTTTTCGCCGTCGGCAACAATGTGATAGCTCTCTGCTTTGGGTGCATTCATGGATTCTTCGATTTCTTCTCGGCTGATAACTTCTTCTCCGTCGTCCAAATCGTCTGCCATCGCCAATCTGAACGACTGCTGCAAGGCGCGTATAAACTCGTCTTTTTCGTGTTCTTGAACGGGGATAAGGGTAATGTCGGACATATGTTCTCTTGTATCTAATGTGTGAAGTTAACCAATCCTAGCGTGTCAGCAGGAAGCTGTCGTCTATCAGCCGCCACACATTTTCTGCGGGCGTTTGCGCCAATACGATGCTCAACCAGTGTTCTTTGTTCATGTGGTAGGCGGGCAGGATGCCTGCCGTCGCGCGCCATGAGCCGATGTGTTCGGGGCGGCATTTGACGTTGACGATTTCCGTCAGACCGCCCTCGCCCATATCGAGTTTTTCAGACGACCTCTACGATCCCCGGCAAACCCACTCCGTAGCGGTTTCATCAAAAGCCCCACTTATTCAGCCCGCGCCGCATCCACTGCCGAGAGCGCATGGATGGCGGTGCTGTCAAACATGGGCGGGAGGCTGTCGGTTTCGTTCACAGGCAGACACCTTTTTTGCTTTGAAAGATGCATCCAAAGTATTTTACTTCCTATGCTTGGTATGAATAAGCGCAGATAAATCATAGCCTTGCTCTTTTGCACGCTGCAAATACGCTTGATATACCGCTTCATCCATATTCGGTGTGCGTGACAATATCCACAAATATTTCCTATCGGGCTGTCCTACCATCGCATATTGGTAATTGCTGTCCAAAGCCATCACCCAATAAGGTGCCTTGCCTACAGGTAGCCATCGAATCGCTTTGGGCAGAAAAGTCACGCTCAACTTGGTGTTTTCGGCGTTCTGCACACGTGCCAGCCCTTCCGCCGACGACCAAGTTCCATCCGCCTTCAAACAACGGTTGGTCACGCTGATAGTGTCCTTGCTCTTAATCTTATAAAACGCCGTCACATCCGATACACAATGACTTTGGTAAGGCATAGGCAATCGCGCGATTTCGTACCACTGTCCTGCATAACGCTGCACATCTAATTTCGGAACGGTTTGAAGCGGAGGCAAACTTTCCGACTGTGCGTAAGCAGCAAAACACATAGCTCCTAATAATAACAATCCTTTGATTTTCATCTTGCACGCTCCTTTAAAAAAAAATCAGCATATATCATTTCGACAAAGACAACACGCCAATTTGAGTAAAAATATTGGAACACTTACCGGATAAACCGGAGGCTTATTGACAACAATGTTTGGCAAGCCATGTTCTGCGGCTTGGTGGCTTTTTTGATTGTTGCCGGTCGGTGCGGCAACGCCGGTCATTGATACGCGTACTTCTGCGCAGATTTAGTCAGTATTTATATGTGGATGTTCATCATCAGCCTGGACGACTTGCCGCGATTGGTTGAACAATATTCCAAACTGAAAGACTTCGGGCAGCGGGTGGCATTGACTCAAGAAGGAATAGTATAGACAGGGGTCGTCTGAAAAATTTTCAGACGACCTCTCACTTCTCCTGTTTCTTCAACAACACACACGCCAAAATCAGGCTGGTGGCGGCAAAGGCGGCGATGGCGGCGTATTCATGCAACAGGTCGGCAGTGTGCAGCCCTTTGGTAAAGCTGCCGACGCTGACGGTGTAGTACCACGACGACGGGAAGGTTTTGCCGATAACCAGTGCGCCGCCTTCCATGGTGGACAGCGGGTAGAGAAAGCCGGAATAGGTTTGCGCGGGAATCATGGTGATGATGGCGGTGGCGAAGATGGCGGCGAGCTGGGAGCGCACGAAGCAGGAAATCAAAAGTCCCAGCGCGGTACTGGCGGACACCATCAAGAGCGTGCCGACGGCGAGTCCGGCAAACGAGCCTTTGAGCGGCACGCCGAACAGGTAAATAATCATCAGCATCATGGCGGCGAAATTGACCATACCGACGGCGATATAGGGAAGCTGTTTGCCGATCAGATATTGCGCCACGGCAGCGGGCGATGCGTAGAAATTGGCGATAGAGCCGATTTCGCGTTCGCGCACCACGCCGACCGCCGACATCATGGCGGGTATCATCATCAACACCAGCATCATCACGCCCGGGGCGATGGCGTTGATGCTGTCGAAATCCTGATTGTACATAAAGCGCGGTTCGATGCCGGCGGGGGCTTTGAGCGAAACGGGCAGCCCGCTTTCGGCGATGCGGTCTTTAGTGTAGGCGGTGATCAGGCTGCCGATGTAGCCGCGGATGTTGGTGGCGTTAAACGGCATGGAGCCGTCCACATAGAACCCGACTTCAGGTTTGAGCCCGCGCGCCAAATCACGCCCGAAACCGCTCGGAATATCGATGACCAATATGGCGCCGGAGCTTTTGAGCACGGTGTCGATTTCGGCTTCGGACTGTATCGGCGGCTGTTGGAGGAAATAGCGCGAACCGTCGAAATATTCGACCAGCTCGCGGCTGGCGGCGGTTTGGTCGCGGTCGTAAACGGCGAATTTCAGGTTCCGCACGTCAAACGAAATCCCCCACGATACCGACGCCATGATAATCAACGGGCCGAACACGGCAAAAAACAGGCGGATTTTATCGCGCAGGAGTTCTTTGGCTTCGCGACGGGCGAAGGTCCAAATCATGGAGAAGCGGTATTTGAAGCTTTGGGTGTTTGGGTTGTCTCGTAGGGCGTATGAACTTTGTTCACGCACGCCGTTTTGGGTTTCAGACGACCCTATATCTTTTCCTTGAAGGTCGTCTGAAAGTTCAGAATACCTGTCATCCGATTCCCCTTCCACGTGCGTGGCTTGCGCCACACACCCTACGGCCGGAGTTTCCTTCGGCAGGGTGTGTGAACTTGGTTCACGCACGCCGTTTTGGGTTTCAGACGACCCTATATCTTTTCCTTGAAGGTCGTCTGAAAGTTCAGAATGCCTATCATCCGATGCCACTTCCGCGTGCGTGGCTTGCGCCACACACCCTACGGCCGGAGTTTCCGCCGGTAGGGTGTGTGAACTTTGTTTACGCACGCTGTTTTGGGTTTCAGACGACCCTGTATCTTTTCCTTGAAGGTCGTCTGAAAGTTCAGAATGACTGTCATCCGATGCCACTTCCGCGTGAGTGGCTTGCGCCGAATACCCTACGGTCGGGGTTTCCGCCGGTAGGGTGTGTGAACTTTGTTCACGCACGCCGTCTGTATTTTGGCGAAACTCGCGCTGTTCACTTTCAGATTGTGCAGCCTCCTGACGGGACGACCTTTCCTCACCTTCCCCGCCTTCCGCTTCAATCAGATACTGCACAAACGCTTCTTCCAAATCCGGCGCATTCTGCCTTGCCGCCAGTTCGGCGGGCGTGCCCACCGCCAACACGCGGCCTTTGTGCATAAAGGAAATGCGGTCGCAGCGGGCGGCTTCGTTCATAAAGTGGGTGGAAACGAAAATGGTGATTTTGTCTTCGCGGGAGAGTTTCAGAAGATGCCGCCAGAACATATCGCGGGCGGCGGGGTCGACCCCCGAAGTCGGTTCGTCCAAAATTAATACTTCGGGGTGGTGCAGGCAGGCGGCGGCAAGTTGCAGGCGTTGTCGGATGCCCAACGGCAGCGATGCGGGCGCGGTGTCGGCAACGTCCGCCAAATCAAACTGTTGCAGGGCCTCTTCCACCGCCGCCGCGCCTTTAACACCCATTTGGTAGAGTCTGGCATGCAAATCCAGATTGCGGCGCACGCTCAGTTCCTCATACAGCGAAAACGCCTGCGACATATAGCCGACGCGCATTTTCGTATCCAAGCCGCCCGCGTCTATCGGCTTGCCCAATAGCGTGGCGTCGCCTTCGGTCGCTTCCAACAGGCCGGTCAGCATTTTCATGGTGGTGGACTTGCCGCAGCCGTTGCTACCGAGAAAGCCGAAAATCTCGCCTTTTTGAATGGTGAAGCTGACATGGTCCACGGCGGTGAAATCGCCGAAACGCTTGGTCAGCCCGTGCGCTTCCATCGCAGGCGGCGCATCGGGATCGGGAACGAACGGCGTAATGTCCAAACCGCCCGACCCTGCTGTTTCTCCGGCGGCAGCATTTTGACGTAGGCCTCTTCCAACACGTCGGTGCCGTAATCCGCCAGCACATCGGCAGTGGGCTTGTTTTCCAGCAGCCTGCCCGCGTCCATCGCCAGCAGCCGCTCGAAACGCTGCGCCTCTTCAATATAGGCGGTCGCCACAATCACGGTCATACCCGCGTGTTCCCGCCGCAAATCGTCCACCAACGCCCAAAACTGACGACGCGACAAAGGGTCCACGCCCGTGGTCGGTTCGTCCAAAATCAGCAAATCCGGACTATGTACCAGCGCGCAGCACAAACTCAGTTTCTGCTTCATCCCGCCCGATAGCTTGCCCGCCGCCCTGCCGGAAAACGGCGCAAGGCGGGTCGCCTCCATCAGCCGCGCAATCTGCCGCGTGCGTTCCTGCCCGTCCAAACCAAACAGCCGCGCATGGAAATCGATATTTTCATACACCGACAAGGTAGGATACAGGTTGCGCCCCAAACCCTGCGGCATAAAGGCGATGCGGTGCGACAAATCCCGCCGCACATCCTTGTCCGCCATATCACCGCCCAACACTTCCACCCGTCCGTCCTGAATCACCTTCACACCCGCCATCAGCGAGAGCAGCGTCGATTTGCCCACGCCGTCCGGCCCGATCAAACCGACCGTCGCGCCTTTCGGAATGTCCAGCGACACACCGTCAAGCGCAAGAGTCTTGCCGTAGCGGTGGGAAAGGTTTTGGATGGAAACGGTGTTCATGATGTGGCCTTTTTTGCAGAAAACGGGATTTCAGACGACCTGTTCGTCACGGCTGATTCCATCGGGCTTACGGCTTAAAAGCTCTGCCGACGCCTCACCCGCAGGTATGTATCCGCTTCATCAGTTACCTACCCGAGGTCGTCTGAAAAAGCGGATAACAGCCTAATCAAGGAAATTGAATATGTCTGAAAATTTCCCTTAATACCGTGAAACATAATGAAAGGATACATCGAACAAAGGTCGTCTGAAAACCTTGTCCATAGGCTTTCAGACGACCTTTTCTTTATGCCCTACCTTACAAATGCGGGTTCATCAGGTTTTCGGGCGACAGGATGCGGTCAAGTTCCGCTTCGCTCAAGAGGCCGCGTTCGAGCACGACTTCGCGCACGCCTTTGCCGGTTTGGGCGCAGATTTTGCCGACCAAATCGCCGTTGCCGTGGCCGATATACGGGTTCAGGTAAGTGACCAAGCCGATGGAGTTAAACACATAGCGTTCGCAGATTTCGCGGTTGACGGTAATGCCTTTGACGCATTTCTCGGCGAGGTTTACCGCAGCGTTGCCCAAGAGGGAGATGGTTTCAAACATACATTGCGCGATGACCGGCTCCATCACGTTTAATTGCAACTGCCCCGCTTCGGCGGCGAAGGTGATGGTGGTGTCGTTGCCGATGACTTTGAAGCAGACTTGGTTGACCACTTCGGGAATCACGGGGTTGACTTTGGCGGGCATAATCGACGAGCCTGCCTGCATTTCCGGCAGGTTGATTTCTTTCAAACCGGCGCGCGGGCCGGACGACAAGAGACGCAAGTCGTTACAGATTTTCGATAATTTCACCGCCGTGCGTTTCAATGCGCCGTGTACCATCACATACGCGCCGCAGTCGGAAGTGGCTTCAATCAGGTTTTCGGTCAGTTTGCAATCCAAGCCGCTGACTTCGGACAATTTTTTCACTGCCAAAGCCGCGTAGCCTTTCGGCGTGTTCACACCCGTGCCGATGGCGGTTGCGCCCAAGTTGACTTCCAACAACAAGGCGCGCGTGCGGTTCAGATTCAAAATCTCTTCTTCCAGCAACACTTGGAAAGACTGGAATTCCTGACCCGCCGTCATCGGTACGGCATCTTGAAGCTGGGTGCGTCCCATTTTCAAAACATCTTTAAACTCATCGGCTTTGGCGGCAAACGCGTCTTTCAGCAACGCCAGTTTTTCCAGCAGTTCGCCGACACTGTAATACACCGCCAGCCTGAAGCCGGTCGGATAGGCGTCGTTGGTGGACTGGCTGGCGTTCACATGGTCCATCGGGTTAACGATGTCGTAGCGGCCTTTCTCGTAGCCCAATATTTCCAAAGCAAGGTTGGCAATCACTTCGTTGGTGTTCATGTTGACCGAAGTCCCCGCACCGCCCTGATACACGTCGGACGGGAATTGGTCGAGGCAGCGGCCTTTGAGCAACACTTCGTCGCAAGCCTTTTCGATGGCAGCGGCGATTTCGGGTTTTACTGCGCCCAATTCGCCGTTTGCCTGCGCGGTCGCTTTTTTCACCATCACCATGCTGCGGACAAACTGCGGCACGTCGGAAATTTTTTGATTGGAAATTTTAAAGTTCTCTACCGCGCGCAAAGTATGGATGCCCCAATACGCCTCGGTGGGGATTTCGCGGTCGCCCAGCAAATCGTGTTCGATACGGACAGTCATTTCTCTTACCTTCTCATTCGTTGGTTTATCAAGTAATGTGCATATGCAGGCGGAACATTAGACCGTTTTGCATGGGTTGTCTAGCTGCAAATGCGCCGTTGTTATCAAAGCAGGAAAAACACTCCCACCCGAAAGACAAAAGGTCGTCTGAAACCTTTTTCAGACGACCTTTTACATGCTTACATCCCGACCAGCCCCCGTATCTGCGGCCAGTAAAATAAACAGGCGATGGCGCAGACGGCGACGCTGATGCCTGCGGCGTTGATGCTGCTGATTTTTTCTTTAAACGCCATCGCGCCGACCAGCGTTCCCAAAACAATGACGCCGATGTTCATGCCTGCGAAGACCAGTGTCGGATTGTCTTTCATCATTTGGTGGGCGGTAATGTAGGTAACGATGTTGGCGAAATTCAAACCGCCCAGGACGATGCCGCCGATAATGCCTTCTTTCGTCCATTTGGTCGATTGGGAGAAAAGGTAGCCGAACATCAAAATACCGGCGAGGCTGAAGGCGACCAAGAGGTTGCCGGAAAACGCCGTACCGCTTTTGGCAAGCTGTTTGAAGAGGATATCGATGATGCCGTAGCCCGCCCAAACGCCCGCAAGCAGCGTGATTTGCGTACCCAATCCGCCCGATTTCTTGCCGCCGTCGGCTTTCCACAACAGGCAAAACAAAGCCACAAACGCCAAAACGATGCCTATCAGCCGCCCTTCGGTCAAGGCTTCGCCAAAAATGACGAACGCGGAAATAATCGGCAATATCAAAGACAAACGCTGCGCCGCATCGGACTTGACGATACCCGCGGCGTCAACCGCCTTGCCCATAATCACAAACACCGAAGGCAGCAGCACGCCCAGCGCGCCAAACAGCCACCAAGTCGGCAAAAAGGCTTTCGGGTTGCTCAAATCGGGTTTCAACACCCAAGCCGTCAACGCCACTGCGACGATGTAGTTCACCGCCACCGCCTGCGCGACGTCGATTTTGTTCTTACGCGCCAATTTGAGCAATACCGACACAGACACGCTGCACAGTATGCTTGCCAATAAATAAATCATGTTTTTCCTTTGATTGAATGTGTCGGATGCGTGGACAAATTTTCAGACGACCTTCTTGGTGTCCTGTTTTGATATTTAGTTTCCCGCAAACGACCCATACAAAAATTTCAGACGACCCCGGGATGCGAAGGTCGTCTGAAAACAAGGCGGGCGGTTGCGCTTAGAACCAAGTATCCAAAGACATACGCTTGTTGTCCATCAGTCTGACGAAACCTGCCGCCAGACGGTAAGCAAACCAAACCGATACCAAAAACAGCAACACAGAGCCGATGCTGATAAACGCGGTGATTTTACTCAAAACAAACCCCGCCAGACCGCCCCAGAAGGTTTTAATCAGATAGTCTGCGTGATTATTATAAACCGAGTCTCCCATATCGCCACGTTTTACATACGCCAAAACAATGCCGGCTACAGGCATCACGAAGGTCGCAAATGCCAAGGCAAACAAGGCATACATCGCCATCACATAAGTCCGGTCGCCGTCTTGGCGCGGCGCTTCCGCCGTATGTTCGCTACCGGTCTGCTGGCTGGCGGTCTGCCCGCTTCTACCGCTGAATTCACGGAGCGACTCGTCGTACCATGCCCGACGTTCGGGATCGACCAGCGTATCGTAAGCCTGACGGATTTCCTTAAAACGCTCTTCCGCTTCGGGATTGCCGGGATTACGATCGGGATGGTATTTCATTGCCGAATCGCGATAGGCTTTTCTGATTTCTGCAATGTCCGCATCCGCCGAAATGCCGAGAATTTCATAAAAATTACGGTTTTCCATATTAGGGTGTGCCTCTTTGGTTTGTGTTTGCCAAAGCCCGATCCGTTAAGTCACGATAACAGGCTGTTTGGCAGAATAAAAACAGATATAAAATCAGGCATTGCATTCTTTTTATAAAACCTTCAAATCTGCCCGAATCTGCGTTTCCCGACTTAAAAACCGTTTTGCATCCCTTTAGACGGCGACCTGTACATCCTGCGGATTCAAAGCCCGCAAAGCCTGCGGACTGACACCGATGATAAATCCGCGCTTGCCGCCGTTGATATAAACCTTGTCCAAATCCCAAATACTTTTTTCAACATAAACAGGCAACTGGGTTTTCATACCGAAGGGCGTCGTCCCGCCCACCAGATAGCCCGTCCATTTGTTTGCCTGTTTCGGATCGGCAGGCTCGATGTGTTTCATGCCCAAATCGCGCGCCAGATTGCGGGTGGAAATCTGCTTGTCGCCGTGCATCACGACAACCAACCCTTTCTTCGCTTCATTTTGCAGCACGATGGTTTTGACCACCTGATGCTCGTCCACGCCGAACAAATCCGCAAACTGCGCTGTCCCGCCGTGTTCCTCATAAACATAAATATAAGGCTCAAAATCAATTTTATGTGTACGCAGGAAACGGACGGCAGAAGTAACCGGATAATCGGTATTTTTGCTCATGATGCAGTTCCAATATTATTCAGACGACCTAAACTCAATATGACAATGACGCGTAAAAATAGTTTCCGCATCTTTTCAAAAACAGCCCGCCTGCTGTGGCAGACAATCAAGCTGAATGTTACCATAAGCCCCTGCACAATACCCGTCATCTTGTTCCGACCCAATCGGCAAACCGAAATCCGATGACAGGACAAAATGCCCCATGCGCCTCAACCTCAAGGAATATCAAATGAATATCCGATACCTCGGTACGACCGAACGCTACTCCGAAGCCGTCTGCGCGGGAGGATTCGTCTTCCTCTCCGGCATGGTTCCCGAAAATCCCGAAGCCGATGCCAAAGCCCAAACCGAAAACGTCTTGGCGCAAATCGACCATTGGCTCGAAGAATGCGGTTCCGACAAGGCACACATCCTCGAAGCCACCATCTTCCTGACCGACATGAACGACTACGCCGCCATGAACGAAGCCTGGGATGCCTGGACAGCCCCCGGCCGCGCCCCTGCCCGCGCCTGTATCGAAGCCAAACTCGCCAAACCGGAATGGGCGGTCGAAATCAAAGTATCCGCCGTGTGCAAGTGATTGGATTGGACAAGGGTCATCTGAAAACTACAGTCGATTTTTCAGACGACCCCTTTCATAAAAAATGCAACGAAAGCAGAGCGATTGGATTGACGGTAAAGTAAATCACCTATCAATACAAAAAGGTCGTCTGAAAACCCAAGTTTTCAGACGACCTTTTACAATCAAACCATTATGCGAACGGATGATGCAAAACGATGGTTTCTTCGCGGTCTGGACCGGTGGAGACGATGGCTACCGGTGCGCCGCAGACTTCTTCGATGCGTTTCAAATATGCTTTGGCATTGGCAGGCAATGCGTCATAGCTTTTCACGCCGAAAGTGGATTCGCTCCAGCCGGGCATGGTTTCGTAAATCGGTTTGCAGGTTTCTACCGCATCGGAACCGCAAGGCAGGATGTCAGTTTTGCTGCCGTCGGGCAATTCGTAGCCGACGCAGATATTGATGGTTTCAATGCCGTCCATTACGTCCAGCTTGGTGATACACATACCGGAAATGCCGTTGACTTGGATGGAGCGTTTCAACGCGGCGGCATCAAACCAACCGCAGCGGCGGGCGCGGCCGGTTACGGAGCCGAATTCGTGTCCGCGTTCTGCCAAACCTGCGCCGACTTCATCAAACAATTCAGTCGGGAACGGACCTGAGCCGACGCGCGTGGTATAGGCTTTGACAATACCCAAAACATAATCCAGCATTTGCGGACCTACGCCCGCGCCTGCGGAAGCGGCTCCAGCGAGACAGTTAGACGAAGTAACGAAGGGGTAAGTACCGTAGTCGATGTCCAACAGCGTGCCTTGTGCGCCTTCAAACAGCAGTTTTTCGCCGTTTTTGTTTTTCTCGTTCAACACGCGGGATACGTCGGTAATCATCGGCGTAATGCGCGGCGCGACTTTTTCGATAACCGCCATCACGTCTTCTGCTTTCACCGGCTCGGCATTGTGCAGATGTTGCAGTTGGACATTGTAATAGGCAAGGATGGCATCCAGTTTTTCACGCAGTTTTTCAGGATGCAGCAAATCGACGACGCGGATGGCGCGGCGTGCCACTTTGTCTTCGTAGGCAGGGCCGATGCCGCGGCCGGTCGTACCGATTTTGCCTTTGCCGCGCGATGCTTCGCGGGCTTGGTCAAGCGCGATGTGGTAAGGCAGGATCAGCGGGCAGGTTGGCGCGATTTTCAGGCGACCTTCGACGTTTTTCACGCCTGCTGCGTTCAACTCGTCGATTTCGCCCAACAATGCTTCAGGGGAAACGACAACGCCGGAACCGATGAAGCAATCTAAGTTTTCATGCAGGATGCCGCTCGGAATCAGGCGCAAAATGGTTTTCTTGCCGCCGACGACCAAAGTATGACCCGCATTGTGGCCGCCTTGGAAACGCACGACACCGCTGGTCTCTTCCGCCAGCCAGTCAACGATTTTACCTTTGCCTTCATCGCCCCACTGGGCGCCGATCACTACAACATTTTTAGCCATAGCCATATAACCTATTAATATTAAAAAATTATCGTGAATCAACTTCAAACCAAGACGGCTTTGCGCCCTGCCCTGATTTGCCTTTAATCCGCTATGAATGGGTATTTAAAGTTTCTCAACCTGCCAAACGCCGTCCGCCTTTTTCAGACGACCTGTAACCTCTTCCGAAGCGTTGTGTCCGATACCGTAGTCGATAACGATACACTGCCCTTGTTCACGCAAGGCTTCGACTGCTTCGCGCGCCGCTTCGGCATCGTCCGCATCAACCAAGACGACGGGCTGCCGCTCAATGGCGGGCAAACGTCCGATAAAGCTGCGCAAGTCGAAACTGAATCCCGTTGCCGGACGCGCACGGCCGAAATATTCGCCCAATCCGTCATAACGCCCGCCCCGAGCGACCGCGTCATGGAAATTGGAGCCGTATGCCGCATACAGCAAGCCCGTGTGGTAATTGTCGACACGCAGTTCAGATAAGTCGATATGGACTTTCTGATTCGGGAATGCGTCGCACACTGCCTGCAATTCGTCCAACGCGCTGCCGATCGCCGACAGATCAGGCAATCGTTCGCGCGCGGCAGACAACACTTCACGTCCGCCATACAGACGCGGCAGCAGCGAGAATGCTTTCGCCCACATACCGTCCAGTTTCCAAGCCTTAACCTGCGTTTCGACCGCCTCGGTATCTTTATCCTGCATCAACGCAAGCAGCGTTGCGGACTGCTCCGCATCCAAATGCGCCGCATCTGACAAAGCGCGGAATACGCCAATGTGCCCCAGCGACAGCAAAACCTCGCCCATATCGGCAATCTTCATGCTTTTGAGCATCAAGTCAATCAGCTCGATATCCGCCCGGATGTCGGCGAAACCATACATCTCCGCTCCCGCCTGCAAAGGTTCGCGCATATTGAGCAAACCTTCCGGCCGCGCGTGCAACACAGGGCCTGCGTAACACAATCGGTTAATCCCTTGATTGGCAGACAAAAGATGCGCATCGATACGCGCCACTTGCGGCGTAATATCGGCGCGGATGCCCAACTGCCGACCGCTCAGCTGATCGACCACCAAAATGGTTTTCAAAGACAAACCCGCGTCAATGTGGGTCAGCAGGGAATGGCTGTATTCCATCAGCGGAGGCTGTACCAGCTCGTAACCGTGCACTCGGAACAAAGTCAACAACTGCTCTCGCGCGCTTTCCAACTGTCGGGCGTTGGTCGGCAACACATCGGCAACATGTTCGGGAAGCTGCCAAGATTGCATGGGAATCTACCTTCTATCTGTTTTTGTAAACGCAAAGGGCTGCTTGAATTTAAAACCAGACGGACACACAGCCCGCTTCTCGAAATACGCCGCGCAAATGATGCAGCGTTTCCAATAAATCTGATTTTAAATTCAAACAGCCCCTGAATGACGGCTTTAAACCGCCGAGTTATTAAAAGCAAACTTTACCATACAAAACAGTTTTGTGCAGCCTGTTTTCATACAAGCGTCGTCTGAAAAAGGACGGGCGATCCTATTCGCAATGAAGATTGCTTGTTTTCTCTTTGAACGAATCCATCGCAATTTGACACATACGTTGCCGTTGTCCCAAATCTGCCGCAGGCAACGCTTGGAATAAAAATTTCGTATTGTTGCGTTGGAAATCGGCTTTCTTGCCTGCTTTTTTATAGCATACATCTGCGCGCGCGAAATATTGGCGGCAGATTTCCGGCAATTCTTCCAATGATAAAGGTTTATGCTTATGCATCCCATGCGCTGACACGGTCAGCGGAGATACTGCAAAAACCGCTACCGCAACAAATTTCAAACTTTTTTGAAACCAATAATTTTTCATAATAAAACCTTAAAATCTATATCTACATGATGATTTTGCTTTTCGCAAAATCCGCTACATTTGTTTTCAGACGAACTCAAAGCTAACTCAACCAAGTTGCGCCAGTTGTCCGCGCATTTCGGTAATCACCGTTTTATAGTTCGGCTTGCCAAAAATGGCCGAACCTGCCACAAAAGTATCGGCACCCGCCGCCGCGACGGCAGCGATATTGTCGGTTTTGATGCCGCCGTCCACTTCGATGGCGATGTGCCGCCCGCTTTGCGCTTCGTACCGATCTAACATCGCCCGCACCTGACGGATTTTTTCAAGGGTGTGCGGGATGAAGCTTTGTCCGCCGAAACCGGGGTTGACCGACATCAACAATACCATGTCCAGTCTGTCCAATACGTTTTCCAAAACGTAGGCGGGAGTTGCCGGATTCAATACCAATCCTGCCTGACAGCCCGCATCTTTAATCAGGCTGAGGCTGCGGTCGACATGGCGGCTGGCTTCGGGATGAAACGTGATAATCGACGCCCCTGCTTTGGCAAATGCCTGAATCAGATCATCAACGGGTTCGACCATCAGGTGCACATCAATCGGCACGGTGGCATAAGGCTTCAACGCCGCGCAGACCATAGGGCCGAAAGTCAGGTTCGGCACATAATGATTGTCCATCACGTCGAAATGAATCAAATCGGCTCCCGCTTCGATAACTTTCGTTACTTCTTCGCCCAAACGGGCAAAATCGGCGGATAAGATGCTGGGCGCAATACGGAAATTGTGGTTCATAGAAATCCAGTCGGATGGTGTGGTTTGATAAACAGATAATTTTTCATATTCTACCACCAACGCCTCACGCAACACTAACTATGCATTGTTAATATTTAACAAAAGTAAGCATATGCATAAATAATTATAGGTTAAGGATATGTTTTGTCAGAAATAAAATAAAGATATGAAGTTAACAAAAGTTAACTGGAGGGATACTGCCTTTCACACGCTAATCGGGTATATTTGCGCGGTTACGGAAACTAGGAAAACGCTGTGTCTGTCGGATTCAAATCTTATTTACCCCTCTGTGCATTATCGGTTGCGCTGCTGACGGCTGTTGGTCAAGCGCACGCCGGTCCCCAATATATCAAGCTGGACGATTTTCAAGCCAATTGCGACATCCGCTCCCTTAATCTGACGCAAGACCAACACAATGCTTTGCGCCGCATCCGTAATGATTACAAACAGGCATCGGACAAAGCATACCGTAAACTCGTCCGCACAGACCGTAACCGCCGCCAAGTCATTATGAAAATCCTTGCGGCAGATAATTTCGATCAAAACAACGCCCGCGATTATGTCGAAACCCGCTACCTGTCGAGCATGGATTTCGCCGTGGAAGAATTGGAAATCCAACACCGCTTCTACCACCTGCTCAATCCGCGCCAACGCCAGATTTGGCTTTCTTCCTGCCTTCGCTGACATATCGCTTTCCTGATTGGTCCGTACAAAAAGGTCGTCTGAAATCCTGTTTCAGACGACCTTTTGAACGATATGGCGATTCAAAGCGATGCTATTGGAAGAAATTGAACCGAAAAAGGCTTTCCCTACCCTTACCCTCTCGCAGATTTCAGTACGGCAGGCGTATTTCTCGAAATCTCAATCCAAAATCCGTTGTTCCGGTAAACGTCCTGCCCAATCGCACGCAAACTGCCAAGCCGAACGCCCAGAGCGGTTGCCGCGCATTTGTGCCCATTGCAATGCCGCCTTGCGTGCCGTTTCATCAAAATCCACGCCGAAGTCGCCCAGCCAATTTTCAACTGCTTGAAGATAGTCATTTTGATCGAACGGATAAAAACTCAACCACAAGCCGAAACGGTCGGATAGGGAAATTTTTTCCTCAACAGCTTCTTTTTGATGAATTTCGCCGCGTATGCCCGTTGTGCCGCCGTTTTCGTCCATATATTCAGGCATCAGGTGGCGCCGGTTGGACGTCGCGTACACCAATACGTTGCTGCATCTTTGCGACAAACCGCCGTCCAATGCGGTTTTCAGGGCTTTGTAGGTTTCATCACCGGTTTCAAACGATAAATCATCGCAGAATACGATGAATTTTTCGGGACGGTCTTTTAGCAAAAAAAGTAGCGCGGGCAGGCTGACCAAATCGCTCTTATCTACTTCAATCAGACGCAGCCCCTGTTCGGCATATTCGTGCAACAGGGCTTTGACCAGTGAGGACTTACCCGTTCCGCGCGAACCGCTCATCAAAACATTATTCGCGGAGCGGCCTGCCAAAAACTGCTCGGTATTGCGTTTAAGTTTTTCGGTTTGCGTCCCGACGGCAGCCAGACGGTCAAGCGGGAATGTATGCGGGTTTGGCAGGCTCTCCAAAATCCCTTTTTTACCGACGCTGTGCCAACGGTATGCCAAAGCGTTCCAATCGGTTTTGCCGGGTTCTTCGGGCAACACCAAATCAAGACGGTTCAAAACGGAATAGGCTTTTTGCAAAAAGGTGGCGAGTTTCATATATATCCCTATTGTCCTGTTGTGGCAGGATTTTGCTGCGCCATCACGCGCATCACGGTATCGACAACGGCTTGGGTCTGCGGGTCAATTTCGATATTGATGACGTCGCCCTCTTTCCGGCTGCCAAACAAGGTGCGCGTCAAAGTTTCCGGAATCAGGTGGACATTGAATTCCGTTTCGGTAACATCGCCTATGGTCAGGCTGCAACCGTCCAAGCCGACAAAGCCTTTGCTCAAAATATAGGGCTTGAGTTCGGGCGGCAGTGCAAACCATACTGTGCGGTTAAACTCGCTGCGTTCTATCCGCGTAATCTGCGTAGTCGTCATGATATGCCCACTCATGACGTGTCCGCCGATTTCATCGCCGAAACGGGCGGCACGCTCGAGATTGACGGCATCGCCTGTTTTCAGACGACCTAAATTGGTCTTTTCCAAGGTTTCTTTCATCAAATCAAAGCTGACCGTATCTCCGTCGATTCGAGTGATGGTCAGGCAGCAGCCGTTGTTGGCGACGGATGCGCCGATTTGCAGATGCTCGGTCATCCCATCGGGCAGCTTGACGACATGGGTACGGAAATCGGCGGACGGTTCGCGGATAGCGATGATTTCGCCGACACCTTGGACGATACCTGTAAACATGAGAGATTCTCCAATCGGGTTATTTGATGCGTTTGAAAACCAAATCCCAAACGCCGTGCCCCAAGCGTTTGCCGCGGGCTTCAAATTTCGTTTCGGGACGGTAGTCGGGCGTAGGCGCGTAATCAGCGGCGGTATTTTGCAAATTGTCAAAACCGCTCAACACTTCCAGCATCTGCTGCGCGTATTCTTCCCAGTCGGTCGCCAGATGGATATAGCCGCCGACTTTCAATTTGGGCAACAGTTTCTGCACAAACGGCGTTTGTACCAAGCGGCGTTTGTTATGGCGTTTTTTGTGCCAAGGGTCGGGAAAGAAAATGTGAATGCCGTCGAGCACGTCGTCTGAAAGCATATTTTCGACCACTTCGACCGCATCATGACGCATCACGCGGATATTGCCGATGCGTTCTTCTTCAATCAATTTCAAAATGTTGCCGACGCCGGGACCGTGTACATCAATCGCCAAAAAGTCGGTATCAGGCAGGCGCTTGGCGATTTCAACAGTCGCCACGCCCATGCCGAAACCGATTTCCAAAACCTTGGGACGGTCGCTGCCGAAACGCTGATTCAAGTCAAACACGGAATCTTGGTAATCGATGCCGAACTGCGGCCACATTGTATCAATGGCACGCTGCTGCGCCGCAGTCATATGCCCTTGACGCAACACAAAGCTGCGGATGGAGCGTTTGTGCGCTTCAGGAATGGTGGAATCCGGGGTTATTTCGTTCATAAATTATTTCTTGTATCTGATAAAACTAGGGAAAGGTCGTCTGAAAATTCTTCAATATGGTTTCAGACGACCTCCGAATACATGGGGTCAACCATTAAACGGTTTGTTTTTATTGTTGATGGATAAGCATGAAACAAGCCGCGGACAGTATCAATCCTGCCGAACTCGTTTGTTTGCTGTTTTAAAGCATGACTAAATGGCTCACTTGGAGCTTAGGCACGCATTCTTGTTCATCCATTATATAGTGGATTAACAAAAATCAGGACAAGGCGACGAAGCCGCAGACAGTACAGATAGTACGGCAAGGCGAGGCAACGCCGTACTGGTTTAAAGTTAATCCACTATATCGTTAATGAAATCACTATCACTGACAATATGCTGTTTGACGAAAAGGTCGTCTGAAAGATTCAGACGACCTTTGACTGATAAATGCAATATCAGCAGTTTAATTCAACTGACTGAATACACTTATTTTTTCTTTTGAGCCGGCAGGTCGGTACAAGTACCCAGCGCCACTTCGGCAGCCATACCGATGGATTCGCCCAAGGTCGGGTGCGGGTGGATGGTTTTGCCGATGTCTTCAGCGTCGCAGCCCATTTCGATGGCCAAGCAGATTTCGCCAATCATATCGCCGCCGTTCGGGCCGACGATACCGCCGCCGATGATACGGCCGGTTTCGGCATCAAAAATCAGCTTGGTGAAGCCGTTATCGCAACCGTTGGCAATCGCACGGCCGGAAGCAGCCCACGGGAAGTTGGCTTTGGTGATTTTGCGGCCGGATGCTTTGGCAGACAATTCGGTTTCGCCAACCCATGCCACTTCGGGAGCGGTGTAAGCCACGCCCGGAATCACGCGTGCGTCGAAGTAAGCTTTGTGTCCGGCACAGTTTTCAGCGGCAACGTGGCCTTCATGAACGGCTTTGTGTGCCAGCATAGGCTGGCCGACGATGTCGCCGATGGCGTAGATGTGCGGCACATTGGTACGCATTTGTTTGTCGACTTCGATGAAGCCGCGGTCGGTTACGGCAACGCCTGCTTTTTCGGCGCTGATGAGTTTGCCGTTAGGCGCACGGCCGGCGGCAACCAATACGGCATCGTAGCGTTGCGGCTCTTTCGGCGCATTTGCACCTTCAAAGGTAACGTAAACGCCGTCTTCTTTCGGCTCGACTGCAACGGTTTTGGTGTTGATCATGATGTTGTCAAAACGGTATTCGTTTTGTTTTTGCCATACTTTCACCAAATCGCGGTCGGCACCTTGCATCAGGCCGTCCATCATCTCAACGACGTCAAGGCGCGAACCCAGCGTACTGTAAACCGTACCCATCTCGAGGCCGATAATACCGCCGCCGATAATCAGCAGTTTGCCTGGTACTTCTTTCAGAGCCAATGCACCGCTGGAATCGATGATGCGCGGATCTTCAGGAATAAACGGCAACTTGGTTACGCGGCTGCCCGCTGCGATGATACAGTTTTTGAACGCAACGATTTTTTTCTCGCCGGTAGGCGTAGCCTGCTCGTACACGTCGCCGGTAGTCAGCGACACTTCCAAGTGGTGCGGATCCAAGAATTGACCGTCGCCTTGGATAACGTCCACTTTGCGGCCTTTAGCCATGCCTGCCAAACCGGTAGTCAGGCGGGAAACCACGCCGTCTTTGTAGCCGCGCAGCATGTCGATGTCGAGTTCAGGCTCAGGGTATTTGATGCCGTTGGCAGCCAAGTGGCGCACTTCGTCGATAACGGCAGCGTTGTGCAACAAGGCTTTGGAAGGGATACAGCCGACGTTCAAGCAAACGCCGCCCAAGGTTTTGTAACGCTCAACAATAGCAACTTTCAGTCCTTCATCAGCTGCGGCAAATGCAGCGGAGTAACCGCCGGGACCACCACCCAATACGACCACATCGTACTCTGCATCGGCAGAACCGCCGAATTGTGCGGCTTGCGGTGCAGGAGCGGCAGCTTTAGGGGCTTCTTGCGTAGGGGCAGCAACAGGTGCTTCGGCTTTAGGAGCGGCAGCCGCGCCTTCGGCTTCAACGACTACAATCAAACCTCCTTCGGAAATTTTGTCGCCGACTTTGACTTTGACTTCTTTGACCACGCCCGCAACTTCGGCAGGCACGTCCATCGTCGCTTTGTCGGTTTCCAAGGTAATCAGGGTATCGTCAACGGCGATGGTGTCGCCTACGTTCACTTCAACCGCGATAATATCTACATTTTCGTGTCCGCCAATGTCGGGCACTTTCAATTCAACTAAGCTCATGTCTAATCTTTCTGAATGATATTCGGACTTCTGTTTTCAGACGACCTGTCGGGTTGTTTGCCGAAGGTCGTCTGAAATACGCTCGGATTACAGGGTAATGCGGCGGAAGTCTTTCAACAGGTTCGCTAGGAATACGGTGAAGCGCATACCGGCGGCACCGTCGATAACGCGGTGGTCGAAGGACAGGCTCAACGGGCACATCAGGCGAGGAGCGAACTCTTTGCCGTCCCAAACCGGTTTGATTTGGGATTTGCACACGCCCAAAATAGCAACTTCAGGTGCGTTCACAATCGGAGTGAAGCCTGTACCGCCGATGCCGCCCAAGCTGGAAATGGTGAAGCAGGCGCCTTGCATTTCTTGCGGTTTCAGCTTGCCTTCGCGGGCTTTTTTAGACAATTCGGTCAGCTCTTGGCTGATTTCTTTCAGACCTTTTTGATCCACGTCTTTGATGACGGGAACAACCAAGCCGTTTGGCGTATCGGCTGCGAAACCGATGTTGAAGTAATTTTTCAGAACCAGATTGTCGCCGTCCAAAGAAGCGTTGAATTCAGGGAAGGCTTTCAGCGCGGAAACGGAAGCTTTGATGATGAATGCCAACGGAGACAGTTTCACGCCTTCGCGTTCCCATTCTTTGTTCAGCTGTTTGCGGAATTCTTCCAATTCGGTCATGTCCGCTTCTTCGTGAACGGTAACGTGCGGGATAACTACCCAGTTGCGGGACAGGTTTTGACCGGAAATTTTCTTAATGCGGGACAATTCTTTAACTTCGACATTGCCGAATTTTGAGAAGTCCACTTTAGGCCACGGCAACAAGTCCAGACCGCCACCCAAAGATGCGCCGGCAGCAGCAGGTTTCGCCGCACCGCCTTGCATTACTGACTTCACAAAGGCTTTAATGTCGTCGCCCATGATACGGCCTTTCAAGCCGGTACCTTTGACTTGACCCAAATCTACGCCCAATTCGCGCGCCAGTTTGCGTGCGGATGGACCGGCGTGTGCTTTGGCAAAAGCGGCTTCGTCGATTTTGGCAGCGGTAGGTGCAGGAGCGGCAACAGGAGCCGGAGCCGCTGCAGGCGCGGCAGCCGGAGCGGGTGCAACTGCCGGTGCAGCGGTTTGAGCAGGCGCTGGAGCGGCGGCAGAACCGGCGGTTTCCACTTCGATAATGGCAGTACCTTCGGACACTTTGTCGCCGACTTTCAGGAATACGGCTTTAACGACACCTGCGGCAGTACAAGGTACGTCCATGGTCGCTTTGTCGGTTTCCAGAGTAATCAGCGTGTCGTCTTCGGCAACGGTGTCACCCACTTTGACTTCAACGGCGATTACATCTACATCAGTATGACCGCCAATGTCGGGAACGGCTACTTGAACGGTTGCGCCGCCTGCGGGAGCGGCAGCGGGTGCAGCGGCAGGCGCAGGTTGTGCTTCAGCGGCAGGAGCCGGAGCAGCTTCAGCAGCGGCAGCACCGGTTTCAACGGTCAGAATCACGCCTCCTTCGGAGATTTTGTCGCCGACTTTGACTTTAACTTCTTTCACAACGCCTGCTGCGTCGGCAGGTACGTCCATAGTGGCTTTGTCGGTTTCCAGTGTAATCAGGGTGTCGTCAACGGCGATGGTGTCGCCCGCTTTGACTTCTACTGCGATAATATCGACGTTTTCATGACCGCCGATATCGGGTACTTTGATTTCTACGATACTCATTTGAGTTCCTTTGATGATTTCGGTTTGAGGTCGTCTGAAAAACAATTTCAGACGACATCACTTATGTTTTCCGGCACGGATAACCATTTCCAGAGCAGCCTTTCTGCACTTCGAGCTTTTTGCACGACTTGCGCCCGCTGCTTGTTAACTGGAGGTTTATCCGTTATACAAACCGTCAACGTATTCTTGATTCAGACGACCCCGCAAGCAAATTGACTTTGAGGTCGTCTGAAAACAGGATTAGCGTTTCCAGCTTGGAGCCACGTCGGCATTGATGCCGTATTTTTCGATGGCTTGCTGAACGGTTTCTTTGCTGACTTTGCCTTGTTCTGCCAATGCGCTCAATGCTGCCACGGCAACGTTGTAGCGGTCCACTTCAAAGAAGCGGCGCAGGTTGGCACGGCTGTCGGAACGGCCGAAACCATCGGTACCCAAGACATGGTAGTCGTTCGGGATGTACGCGCGGATACGGTCGGCATAGCTGCGGATATAGTCGGTAGCGGCGATAACCGGACCATCATGACCTTGCAGTTGTGAGGTAACGAAAGGCACTTTTTCAGCTTCCAGCGGATGCAGGCGGTTGAAACGTTCTACTTCGATGGCATCGCGGTGCAACAGGTTGAAGGACGGGCAAGACCAAATGTCTGCTTCTACGCCGAAGTCGGCTTTCAACAATTCGGCACCGGCAATCACTTCTTGCAGGATGGTACCGGAACCCATCAATTGAACTTTCTTGTCGCCTTTGCCACCGGCTTTCAGCAAGTACATACCTTTCAGGATGTCTTGTTCCACGCCTTCAGGCATGTCCGGATGAGCGTAGTTCTCGTTCATCAGGGTGATGTAATAGAACACGTCTTCGTTATTGGCATACATACGGCGCAGACCGTCTTGTACGATAACGGCTACTTCGTATTGGAAGGTCGGATCGTAAGAAACGCAGTTCGGGATCAAATCGGCTTGAATGTGGCTGTGGCCGTCTTCGTGTTGCAGACCTTCACCGTTCAAGGTCGTACGACCGGCAGTACCACCCAACAGGAAGCCGCGTGCGTGCATATCGCCGGCAGCCCAAGCCAGGTCGCCAATACGTTGGAAACCGAACATAGAGTAGTAAATGTAGAACGGAATCATCGCAAAGTCGCTGTTGGCGTAGCTGGTTGCAGCTGCGATCCAGTCAGCCATTGCGCCCGGTTCGTTAATACCTTCTTGCAAGATTTGACCGTCGACAGATTCTTTGTAGAACATCAGTTGGTCTTTGTCTTGCGGGGTGTATTGCTGACCTTTCGGATTCCAAATACCGTATTGGCGGAACATGCCTTCCATACCGAAGGTACGGCTTTCGTCAGGAACGATAGGTACGACGCGTTTGCCGATTTTTTTGTCTTTCAACAGAGTGGACAGAATGCGGACAAATGCCATAGTGGTCGAGAATTCACGATCACCGCTGGATTTCAGTTGAGCATCGAATGCGGACAACTCAGGTACTTCCAATACCTCTTTTGTCGGATGACGTTGAGGCAGGTAGCCGCCCAAGGCTTCGCGGCGCGCGTGCAGGTATTTGTACTCTTCACTGTCAGGAGCGAAAGTCAGGTAAGGCAGATCGCCGCTGTCAATTTGCTCGTCGGTAACAGGAATGTCAAAGCGGTCGCGGAATTGTTTCAGAGACGCTTTGTCCATTTTTTTGGCTTGGTGGGCAACGTTTTGACCTTCGCCGGATGCACCCATACCGTAACCTTTAATGGTTTTCGCCAAAATTACGGTAGGTTTACCGTCCGCATGGTTAGCTGCAAGGTCGTAAGCGTTGTACACTTTTTGCGGGTCGTGACCGCCGCGGTTCAATGCCCAGATTTGCTCATCGGTCATATCGGCAACCAATGCTTTCAATTCAGGCGTATTGAAGAAGTGTTCGCGAACGTACGCACCGTCTTTGGATTTGTAAGTTTGGTAGTCGCCGTCCAAACATTCTTCCATGCGTTTGCGCAGGATACCGTCTTTGTCTTTTGCCAAGAGGCGGTCCCAACGACGACCCCAGATGACTTTAACAACATTCCAGCCGGCACCGGCAAAGTTGCCTTCCAATTCTTGGATAATTTTGCCGTTACCGCGGACAGGACCGTCCAAACGTTGCAGGTTACAGTTGATGACAAAAATCAGATTGTCCAAACCTTCGCGTGCAGCAAGGGCAATCGCGCCTTGGCTTTCAGGTTCGTCCATTTCACCGTCGCCGCAGAATACCCATACTTTACGGCCTTTGGTTTTTGCCAAACCGCGGGATTCCAAATATTTTAGAAAACGGGCTTGATAAATCGCCATAATCGGACCCAAACCCATAGATACGGTTGGGAACTGCCAGAAGTCAGGCAGCAAGTGCGGGTGTGGGTAAGAAGGCAGACCTTTTCCGTCCACTTCTTGGCGGAAATTGTCCAGTTGGTCTTCAGTCAGACGGCCTTCAACGAAAGCACGGGCGTAGATGCCTGGAGAAATGTGGCCTTGGAAGAATACCAAATCCCCTTCTTCACCTTCTCCCTTAGCTTTCCAGAAGTGGTTGAAGCCCACTTCGTACATGGTTGCTGAAGATTGGAAAGATGCGATATGACCACCCAGCTCCAAATCTTTTTTACCGGCGCGCAATACGATGGCGGCGGCGTTCCAGCGCACGAATGCGCGGATGCGGTGTTCGATGTTTTGGTCGCCCGGAATACCTTTTTCGTCTTCAACCGAAACGGTATTCAAATACGGAGTGGTTGTGCCGTGAGGCATACGAACGCCTTTGTCGCGGCTGTATTTAACCAGATGTTCCAACAGATATTGCGCGCGTTCGCTGCCTTCGTATTCCAAAACTGAGCTTAACGCATCCAACCACTCTTGGGTTTCAATCGGGTCAACATCGTGTAATTGGGTGGACATAGTATCTATCCTTATGTTGAGTGTTATTCAATGACGAAGGGTTATACCCCTAATGTTTTCGTTTGCGAAAATTGATGTACAAAAACGAAAAATTTCTAAAATCAAATCAAATAAAATTAGATAATCTAAATTTTTTCAATCAGTTAAAAACTGGATTAAAAACAAAAGACGCACTGGTGAATTTATTTGAATCTGCTTCGCTTCGAATCGTATCAGCAAACGGTATAACTAGCAAATTTCAATTTAATATATTCAAAAACAATCAAACTTTCCCCATTTAATTTTCTTTTTTAACACAAAAACGAAAATTAAATGAACAAAACCGAAATAACCTTTTAACCGTTTTTGAAATAGCTTTGCTGCTATATTTCAGACGACCTTTTTACCGCTCCTCCGAATGCCGGCGTTTGATAAGGATGCGGACAGCGCCGTCATTACCCTCGCGAGGTTCGATATAGGCAAGAACATCCGGATGCTGCATCAGCCAACGGCGCGTCATATTTTTTAAAACAGGTTTATAACCTGCCGAACCTAAGCCGCTACCGTGGACAATTTCGGCACAAACGCCGCGCTTTTGGACAAACACGATAAATTCATTTAATACCTGTTGTGCTTCTTCTTGCGTATAGCCGTGCAAATCAACATCAGCAACGACGGGATAATGGCCGTTACGCAAGCGTTGCAGGTCGTTTTTACCTTGCCCGTTCTTACTGAACGAAGCAGGCGGCTCATCCCAACCGCCGCTGCCGATATAAAAATAATCTTCTTCATCTAATGAAGATACTTCTTTCGGACGCGGCTTTATCGGCGATTTATCGCGCGGAGCAGAATAATATTGCGAAGTTTGTTTCAACGGGGTTACCGTCCCGACCATGCTTGCAAAATCCGCATTTTCGGCTTCTTGCTTTTTAGCTGCCGCTTCTGCTGCGGCCTTTTCTTCCGCTTCTTTTTTCGCCTGTTTGCCTAAGGCCTGAAGAGTAGATTGGAAATCTGTTTTCATAAATGGATACCTGAAACGCTAAATGATTTTCAGACGACCTCTTTTACAAACAAGGTCGTCTGAAAATGGGAAAATAATTTACGGTTCTATCTAACTAAAGATATTTCCGCATTAATTCGCATTCGACTTTGACTTCCCGATTCAACTGTAACACCGCAGAACCCAAAGACTCATAACGGTTGATGCGGTAAAAAGGAACAGAATTGAGCGAAGCATAAAGTTTTAAAAAACTCAATCCGGCATGGTGCGCCAACTCTTCGGCACGCCTCAGCAAAGCCGTACCCAAACCTTGATTGTGGAAAATCGGATGCACATAAAGCGCGTCTAATTGCGCTTCCTTAAAATCGACTTGAAAAAATCCACGGATGGCCCCTTTGTATTCCACCACCCACAAAGCCTTATCCGGATCGTCGATGGTATGGCGGTAGCTTTCAGTATCCAATAGCGCCTCCCATGCCTGAAGCACGTTTTCGTCGTAGCTTCGAATACAGGCAAATTGGGCGGCATGAAGATGGGCATTATGGATGGCTTGGCAATCTTGTACTGTGGCGGGACGGAGTATGGTCAACAGGCTCATGATTCGGTACGTTATATCTAGCTTTCAGACGACCTTGATTGATTCTGAGGTCGTCTGAACATTCTAAAAATTAGCAAATTATAAACTTTGATGCAGTTTCACTGCCGCTTCAAAAGCAGTATCGGCATCGGCGGACAAAACAGTGAAATGCCCCATTTTGCGGCCTTTCCGCGCGGCTTTTTTGCCGTATAAGTGCAGGTGTGCATTCGGATTGCTTTGCAACGGCAGCCAATTCGGTTCGCCGCCGTCTTCCTGCCAAACGTTGCCCAAGATATTCGCCATGCAGCATGAAGAAAGCAAGTTGGTGTCGGCGGGCGGCAGGTTGCACATGATGCGTACCTGCTGCTGGAACTGGTCTGCGGCGCAGGCATCCAGCGTATGGTGGCCGGAATTGTGCGGGCGCGGGGCGATTTCGTTGACGACCAATTCATGCGTGTCGCCGACGACGAACATTTCCACCGCCAACACGCCGACATAATCCAATTCGTCCGCCAAGCGTTGCGCCATCTGCCGCGCCTGTTGCTGCACGTCGGCACTCAGCCGCGCAGGAACGATGGAGTAAGCAAGGATGCCGTTTTCGTGGATGTTTTCGGCAGGGTCGAAGGTTTGCACGTTTTCATCGTTCAGACGGCATACGATAACAGAAATTTCGCCGCGTAAATCCACCATTTTTTCCAAAACACAATCCACGCCGCCGTGTTCGGCAAATGCGGCTTTGAGTTCGTCCACCGTTTTGACGCGGATTTGACCTTTGCCGTCGTAGCCCAAAGTAGCCGTTTTCAGGATGCCTGGCAGGAATTGTGCGCTTTCTTCGCTGATGTCGTCTGAACGGCAAATCGCTTGATACGGCGCGGTTTGCAGCCCCGCTTTGCGTATCCATGCTTTTTCCTGAATACGGTTTTGCGCGATGGAAACGCAGTCGCCGCTGGGGGAAACGTTGGTATGTTTGGCTAGAAAGCGCATCGCACCGGCATTGACGTTTTCAAATTCAGTGGTAACCGCTGCGCATTTTGCCAACTCATCCAAAGCGGCTTGGTCGTCAAACGGTGCGCACAAATGACGGTCGGCAAATTCCGCCGCCGGCGCGTTCGGATCGGGGTCGAGAACGGTTACTTTGTAGCCCATGGTTTTGGCGGCAACGGTAAACATTCTGCCTAATTGTCCGCCGCCGAGGATGCCGAGCATGGCGGGAGGGAGGATGGTGGATTTGTTCATAGTGGAATAATTCTGTTTAAACTGCCAAATCTAAGGGAAGGTCGGAAATATCTTTTAATCGTTTACCATTGACCATGATGTAAAACAAATCCAAAGCGTCTTCATAATTCAATGATTGTAAAGTTTGTTCCAGCTCATATAAGGCAAAATGGTAAACGCAATCTATTTCCCCTGTACCCAAGGCAATGGATGAAATGCGGCTTGGCGTCGGTTCTGCCGTTACGACAACAATGTGCGGCAGTCTGCCTTTTCTATTTCTAACCAAATTCAATCCTTCAGAACGGGCATTTTGAGCCCTGTCGCTGCGAATCGTCCATTTACAAGAGATACTGGCGTGGAGCAGCGGCATATTGCCATTACCCGCACGCAAACTGGCATATGTGGCAATATTTTCATCAACTAAAAATTCATTACGGTTGATTTCTGCATCTGCAATCAAATTTCTGGTAACGATAATATCGGGAGTAATAGTGTAATCACTGCCCAAGGCGGCAGCCAATTCGGGGTTTTCTTCGGCAGCCTTGGCTAAGGCTGTCAGATGTGCGTATTGCTGATAACGTGCGATTTCCAGACGGTTACGAGAACCGACCTGCTTAACAT
>ERZ772927.192-NODE-192-length-36242-cov-325.808_pt1 | contig 36242 bp, 23 predicted proteins | sample MGYA00512115_ERZ772927 | MGnify/ENA primary metagenome ERZ772927 (study PRJEB29015, sample SAMEA2737924) | human oral metagenome | biome: human oral; feature: human-associated habitat; material: dental | place: China | collected 2013 ... | reverse complement strand
GCTTCGCCGCAGCGGAGCCGCGTGAGGTTGTTGTGGACATGGTGAGATCTCTCGATGTCGGGATGATTCCGGGGCGAGAGTAGCACTGTGTCCGAAAACGATCGTTAACAGCTCATTCGATGCACAACGGATCAGGGCGGCCGTCGTCGTCCTCAACACTTCGACCGAATCTTCAGAATCGACGCGGCTCCGGGTCTTTTATGAAGTTTTGGTCGAAGTTAAGAAGCGCGACACGCGACGGCCGGCTCACTCGGAAGCCAGGGCGCCGGCGATCCTGTACAGCGCAACGGCCAGGAGGAATGCGAGAGCAGTCATGAGGCTGGGGCCCCAGAAGCCGGGGAGTCGGGTGAGAAGGTCCCCGCCGACGGCGCCGGCGACCGTGGCGCCGAGGTACATCGCCGTGTTCGACAGTGAGGAGACGGTTCCTCGCGCCTGGCCGGCGTGGGTCTGCAGCTGCCCCATAAGAACCGGCAGGAGGAAGCCGGCGACCACCAGGGCCGCAGCGAAGGCGACGACGGCACCCCACATGGTGTGCGCAATGAGCGGCATCGCCGCGGCCAGGAGGTAGAACGCACCCTGGACGAGAATGCCGACCCACAGCGACCGCCGCTCACCGACCCTTGCAACGAGTCGCGGACCGAGGATCGACCCCAGCGCAGTTCCCAGTCCGATCATCATCATGGCCTTCCCGATAGCGGTCTGCGAGGCACCGAAGTCCTTGGCCAGCCAAGAGCCGATGAAGGAGAACGAGGCGTAGTTGCCGGTCTGGAACACGAGGTAGGCGAGGAGCGACCACCGCAACACCCGAGAGCCGAGGACCCTCCGGTAGGAGCCGACGACGTCGACGGACTCCCCCACCGGCCGCACATGCGGGAACGCGAGGAAGAGAAGTCCCCACAGGACGACGCTGACCGCCGCGACCACGAAGAACGGCAGCTGCCATCCTCTGACTGACAGGTAGGAGCCGATTGGCACGCCGGCCACCTGCGCAACCGCCAGTCCCGCTGTCGCGTACCCCATGACCGTAATGATGGATCGCCGGGGCACCGTCATCGGGATGGAGGCCCAGATCTGGGAGCTGACGAAGGCGGCGCTCACGCCGGCCAGGAAGCGAGCGGCGACCATGCTCCAGAAGCTCCAGACCAGACCGCACGCGCAGGTGAGGACGGCGAAGGCCGCCAGGCCGGAGAGGATGACCCGACGTCGGTCGTGGCGGTCAGAGACGGGGCCGGCCACGAGGGCGAACAGCGCGTACCCCAAGGCGTAGGCGGAGACCAGCCAGCCTGCGCGGGACAGAGGGACGTCGAGCTCACGCTGAAGCAGGGGCAGCAGGGGCGCGACGAGGAAGGTGTCGGTCCCGATGGCGAACATGGTGAAGAAGGACAGCCACCCCATGGTGGAGACGCGAGCACTCTTCGACGGCACCCTCTCCTCATCCGCGGACGCACGCGTTGAGATACGAGCTTCTTCAGTCATCTCAAACCTCCTTAGTTCGATGTTTGACGTACTAAGAATTATTCGAGACGCTATCGTTGTCAACCCCGTCCCGGCGCGCGCCAGGACGGTGGTCGGAACAGACGGGACAGAAAGGCAGGGACGACCCGTGAAAGACAGGGAGCTCTTCCACCCCGAGGCGGCCGACATCTCCCTGGACGCGATCCTGGGCGCCCTGTCCGACCCCATCCGCCGCGACGTCCTGCGCCGGATTGCCAGTGAAGGCGCCCTGTACTGCGGTGACCTGAGCTACGACGTCGTCAAGTCCACGATGTCGCACCACTTCCGGGTGCTGCGCGAGTCTGGGCTCATGCACACCGAACGAGAGGGCAAGCACCGGCGCATCACCCGGCGCGACGACGCCATCGAGCAACGCTTTCCGGGACTGCTGGCCGCCGTCGGCCTGCCCGCAGGCAAGGGGCAGTGGCCGGACTGACGACCGCCCGAGCGAGCACTCTTACGGCACCCAAGGTAGGCCGCCGTCGTCGGCCTCAACACTTCGACCGAATCTTCAGAAACGACGCGGCTCCGGGTCTTTTCTGAAGATTCGGTCGAAGTGTTAGTGGGGCACGGGTCGAAGTAAGCGAAGTAGGACGTGAGCAGCGGGCGCGATCGCCTCACTGCGAGGTCACCTCGACCTGCTGACGGGTGTTCCACCCCATCTTGGCGCTGGTGACCATCCCCCAGACCCGCAGGGGACGCAGGATCAGTGCGGACCACAGCGTCGCCACCGGGGACAGGAGGAGGCTGGCGTACCTCTGGGGGCCGGTGGTGTCCGAGCGCCACACGGAGATGTACCGCGAGCCCTGCGCCAGCCCGATCGCCAAAGGCACCAGCACCACCGTCGGCGGCACACCGCCGCCCAGGACGAGCGGACGCCACAGCAGCAGGTAGACGAAGACCGAGATCACCAGCCAGATCTGCATCCACCCGGTGGCCTGGCGCCACCAGCCCCACGAGAGGACCGGCAGGAAGCGGATGCGCCAGAGCCCGCGGATGAAGGAGCCGCGGAACCAGCGCTCCTGCTGGCGGTAGTGGTGGCTCCAGCGGTCAGGCATCCAGGCGAAGGCGAAGGCCGAGGGCTGCTGGACAGTCCTGCCGTGCAGCAGGGCGAAGAGGGTCAGCAAGGAGTCGTCGGAGAACTCCACGTGCCGCCCCAGATAGCTCTCGTTCAGGTAGGTGTCGATGTTCTCGGCCAGGATGGAGCACCGGTAGGCGGCCAGGCCGCCGGAGTTGACCATGACCGAGCCGAGCTGCGACATGAAGGAGCGGTCGATGAGCTGCTGGCCGACGAAGATCACGTCAGTGACCCGGGCGAGCAGGTTCTCCCGGTTGTTGATCGCCAGGATGACACCGGCCACCGACATGACCCGGGGGTCGCTGAAGGGCTGGACGATCTCATGGAGGGCCTCGGCGTCGAGCATGGAGTCGGAGTCGACAGTCACGAACAGGTCGGCGTCACGGATCTTCCTGAAACCGTGCACCTGCGCGTGACGCTTGCCCTCATTGGGGGTGCGCTGCCAGCTGGCGTAGATGCCGGCCAGCGCCGCCTGCCGGATGAACCAGTCCCGCTCTGCCACATAGGCGCCCTGGGTGGAGCCGTCGTCGACGACGTGGATCTCCGCCGGCGGAGAGCTCTGATGCAACAGGGCGGAGAGCATCCGCACCACGACGTCGGGATCCTCGTTGTAGAGCGGCACGAGCACGGCGACCCGATGCGCCTCGCCGCGGCCGATGACACGCCCCTCGAAACCGGCCACCACGAGCTGCACGGCCACGATCACGAAGAGGACATCGAAGGTCCACACGATCCACGCGTCCAGGACGTGGTGCCGGCTGACCAGCACGCGCCAGCAGAGCCACCCCACCACACCGAGGGCCACGACGACGGCGGGCAGGGGCCCACCGGCCCGCATGAGTGCCCGGGGCAGCCCGGTGGCGTCGGCCGATCGCTGAGCCTCATCCGGCGTCGTCGCCGGGGTGCGCACGGTGACCACCCCACCGCGCCCTGCACCCCACCCCTCGCCGTATCCCTCTCTGTGGACCGCCCGGACCACCCGGAGCCGTGTCCTGCGCTTGAACAGCAGCTTGACCGCGAAACAGGCCACCAGGATGACCAGGCAGACCAGCAGCACGAGCGGGCCGAAGGACCAGGTCATAGCGTCAGTCTTTCCGTATCGGGGTGGCGGTTCCGCTCCAGGAGGCGACGGCGCCTCAGGCCAGGGCGGGCGACTGGCTGCGCATGACCTCGGGAACCGTCTTGACGGGCAGGCCGGAGTCAGCCACTCGCCTCATGAAGCGCTCGAAGCTGTCCGCTCTGATCGACTCGGGGGCTCCGTCGGTCTGCTCGTCGATGCGGTGGAAGACCATGTGGGTCCAGCAGCGGTGCTCCCGGCAGCGGGCCAGCGCCTTCTCAACCTGAGACTCGGTGGTGTAGGAGCCGCAGTAGAAGACGCGCAGCCGAAACGGGTCCCCCGGCGCGAGGGTCTCCGGGGCGTTCTCAATGGTGCGCATCGAGGTGAAGTAGTCCTGGGAGGTGCGCAACACGAGGTCGTTGTACCGCCCCATGGGCAGGGCGAAGTGGGCGGCGCCCTCGGGGTAGCCGTGCTCGAGGAGGAAGGACCTGATGGTCTCCAGCTCCCGGCGCACCCCCGCCTCGTCGAGGGTGGTGAGATCGGTGGAGGCGTGGGCGGCGATGTCCCAGCCGTGACGCTCGCGCATCTCGGCGAGCTGGTTGGTGCTCATGCGGCCGGGCAGCCCGACCTTGTCGGCGATGACGTACGAGGTTGCTGCGCCGATGCCGCAGTCCTGCATGATCGCCCGGGCCGTCTTGTAGTCGCTGTCGTAGCCGTCGTCGAAGGAGATGGAGACGATGCCGCTGGCGGCCGAGGGCAGGATGCCCAGATAGCCGAGCCACAGTCGACTCGGCGCAGATTCGGAGGAGGGCACGGCCTTCAGGCGCACTCGCGTCACCCGGTCCAGCCGGGGGTGGCCGACGACGGCGCGCTCGGCGGCCCGGTTGACGGTCACCCGGCACCAGGTACCGGTGCGCAGCGTGCGCATGTCGGGAGCCACCTCCAGGCGCAGGCAGTCCTCACCTTCCCCACCGAGCTCGAGCTGGATGCTCTCGATCTGCCGGTAGTCCTCGGCGCGCAGCCACAGGTCCCACTGGCAGTCGGTCATGTCGACGCCCGGCAGGGTCAGGTCCGCACTGGTGGGGCGGCCGGAGTCACCGGTGGTGGTGATCTCCAGCGACTGGCTCCCATGGGAGTGGGTGGAAGCGTCGGGGCGGATGGAGCCGTCCCGGGAGGAGAGGGTCCAGGCGCGCGGGTCCTGCATATCCGATAGCACCTGCGAGGGCGCCGCGGGAGGGCCGGCGACCGGGGCCGGGGAGGCGTGAGCCGCCGTCTGCAGCTCAGGTAGAAGAGTGCTCGAGGCGGCCAGGGCGAGACCGCCCATGAGAAAGCTGCGACGCCTCATCCGTTCATGCTGCGGCAAGGTTCTTCTCCAGTTAACAGTCCACTCGGTTGGTTTCCTGTCCAGGATACGCATGAGATCGCCGCCACCGCAGACGAAAGTCGAGGACACCCGCCCGCGACAGCCTGCCACATCGTGCTACCAGCCCACCACATCCCCGCAATTCCGCGCACCTCCACCACCTGACACCAACTACCCGTGAGAGAGATCACTTCCGCACCGTCTTCGCTCACGTCAGCCACGACAAAAGGTCTGCCCCGCCAGTGTCCTGGCGGGGCAGACCCCTGGTGGATTATTCACATCATCCGTCAAAGGCGCTGTGACCCGTGCAGATACCGACATCGGCTCGCCCTGTGAATAAGCCTCCTGAGGTGGTGGCCCTAGATGTTGTGGGTCATGAGGTTGTAGGCATGGGGGCAGCGGGGCTTGGGCTGTCAGGATGGGTGGTGCTGAATCATCCTTCTGACATAGAAAGCCCCGCTGCCATGACCCACCGTAACGCTCCGCTGACGCCTCAGGGCCGCTACCGGCTCGTGATGCGTGTCCAGTCCGGTCGTCCTACCGCCTGAGTTGCACAGGTCAGATCCTCGGCCAGAGCAAAGCCAAAAGGAGTCGCCCTTCGACCCCACCGAGGCGACCGCCTCGCACTCGGACAGGGCCTGCCCGTATCGGATGGACCTGTACTACACCCCTCAGTCGGGGTGGTGCACCAGGCCCGTCAGGTCAGCCCCCTGACCTGAGTTGCACAGGTGACGCTCGGCGCTCTCAGGGCGGTTGAGTATCACGTGCATCTTGCGGGCCCCCAGCACCGAGTAGCTGGTTCTTGTGGACCTTGGATATCTCCGCCTTGAGGATCTCGTCGCGCAGGCTCCTGGCGCTAGGAGGCCGGCTACGGCGAGCGTGAGTCAGGTGCTCGGGGCGATCTTGACTCCGGCGCCAGTGAGCACCTTGCAGATCGACCAGGCCCCAAAATCCTCCTTCTTGGTCTCGATGCACTGGCAGATCAACGGGACGGGCGCTCACACTCCGCCGCGACAGACAAGCCGACGCGCTCTTCAAGATCGCGTCGGCTCTTCACAGCTCCTGACCTCTTTCTCTAGCTCCTTGATCCGCTGCGCCTCGTCAGCCGTGGTTCCCAGCCTCAGACCACCATCGAACTCGGCCTTCCTGCCCCAGGTGCGCAGAGCCTCAGGGTGGACACCCAGCTCCTCGCCGATCCTGCGGATCGCGCCCTTGGCCCGCGCCGGGTCAGCCAGTGCCTCCAACGCCATCCTCGTGGCTCGCTCGCGCAGCTCATCGGGGTACTTCTTCTGTCCCATGACAGTGATCCCTCCGTATCATCACTGCCTCCATCAAACCCGGGCGATTCATCTCTCAGGTGGCGTGTGTAGCAGTAACCATCATCGGGGAACCTCGACCGCTACCCAAGCAACGACGCGCCCACCCAACCCCACCGCAAACCATCAATAAGTCTTACCTACCACACCCCCAAAAGCACGAAAAGCTACTTAACCCCCGAGCGTCCAAACGGTTCCAGCGAGAACCATTTCCACGCCGTTCCAAGTCACGGATCGCGCAGAGTCCGTTACGAGATGCATGACTTGCATCATTCGGGGTCCTCTTCTGGTCCCCTCTCAAGATCGAATACAGTACCGACGAACTAACCTGCTCGCCAGCGCCGCTCGGAGAAAAGCTGTCGTTGAGCCACGATCTCACGCGCGGCAAACGCAGGCAGCTCAAGCTGCTCCACATCAACATTCTCAATCCATGCTGTGCATTGCGCAGGAGAAAGAAAGGGATCCAGCACAAACTCCGCAATCGCACGAGTAGTAGCCCTTGACAACCCAACCGAGATGAAGGACATGTCGGTCGGCCGTGGCACTCCCAGTTCAAGCATCATCTCGATATCTCCAGCATCCACCTCCATCTGCCGACCAAGTATTCCCGCCGCTTGCGCCACAACGTCGGCATAGCAGGATAGATACCTTGGCGCCTCAAAACGCGCGATGTCCTCTACGTCTGCCATCACCTGGCGAATCAGCTTCGGATAGGAGACTTCTTGACCTTGATTGCGTCGCCACCTCGCACGGTTGTCGATAATTACACTAAGAGGCACACCTCTCATCCAATGAACGATGAGGCGCGCGAGCGACAGGCGACGAGACTCCGGCTCGAACGATCCGCCCAGGTACTCAGCAACATAGTCCAGCGCGGTCTTGTACTCCTCGAACGCATCATCGCTAGTTGGAGGAACGAGAGCAAGTTCCTCGGGCTGACCGTTCGCCAAGACGGCATCCAAGAGGCGCTGCATCGACATCGGACTGATGCCTGCATGCTTCTTCACGAGGTCTGGACGAAGCCGGAGAGTTGGCGTCACGCGCCCAAGCGCCTCAGCGATCCGGTCGGTCTCATCCACCCTTAAGGTAACACCATATAGTCCAGCCAGATCCCCGCCAGATATGAAACGACCAGCAAGCCAGTTGAAGGAGGATTCGAGCTCCGGAGGCGTCTCACGATCAGCTTTGTGTGCACCACGGTCGATGTATTCGATCATTCTAGTTATGTCGGACAGCGTCATAGTCGCCGCTGGCATAATCGATGAACGCTTTCGTCTCCCAGGCTTTTCAGGCCAAGCCTTCACATCTGACGTATCAACACAGAATATGTTCCCCTGGAACTCAGTACCCCATCTACCAGCCCTTCCGGCCAGATTCCAGAAGTCTGGCATGGGCATATGCATCCTAGGTCCCTTGCGCGGGGCGCGCAAGAAGAGGTTTCGGCAAGGCAGATTCACTCCCTCAAGAAGAGTGGAAGTGCATACCAGATATCTGAGTTTCCCTCGCTTGAACAACTCCTCAACCTTCGCCTTGAGCACGAGAGGCATGTCACCGTAATGAAAACCGACACCCCGCCTGGCGAACTCGGCGAGTTGAAATCTCTCGTGCACGACACCTTTGGAAAAATCTACCAATTCTTCGACAGCATCCGACTCTATCGCAGGATCGTCCCTTAGAGCATCGAATATGGTTCTCGCAAACTTCTCCGCTTCAGCCGGGCCATTCGCAAAAACAAGGTTCCCCGTGGAGACACCCCCAATCGCGGCAGCGATGAGAGGAACTTTTTTCCCAACGACATCTGGAGCAAGGGGTAGCTCTATCTCACCAACATCCTGCTCATTTCCCTCATATACGAGTGAGAGCGAATAGCGGAGCGGCTTCCTGGGGACCTGGTTGACGAAGACGAGGTTCTGATTCACCGTCACCGTCTCGCCGACAAACGCAGCCTTACACTCGTGTGAAGATGCGGAATCTAAGAGTACTCCAGGGTTGGCTGACAAAGGACTTGCGAACACTAACCGCACATTTGGGTCCCGACGAATGGCTTCATCAAGCACCTGCGTTAACAGTATCCCGCGAGTGCCATCGGCAATCTTCTGCGCTTCGTCTACAAAGATCACCGACGGTGTAAACTGCGGTAACCGCTGATGCAGCAAGTGAAGGCGCTCTTGCGTGAGAACGAAAACCTGTCGCTCGAAGCCAGTAATTTCAGGGTCCCACGGGAGGGTGTGAACACCCACACTGTCATCCAGTTTGGATCGGAAGACCTCACTAACCTCCTCAACGAGAGCTCTGGTGGGAGCTATATACACGAGTCGCGCAGGCGTCGCTCCTCGCAGTTCCGCGAGCATCCACTCACGGATGATGTACGACTTACCTGCGGACGTCGGTGCAGATACACTCACCCAGTCATTGGCGGAAGCAAGTTCCCAGAACTTTTTTTGAAAGGGATTGACTTCAATAACGTCGCCACTCGGAAGCGTCACCGTTAGTTCGGCGCGACGGTAAAGCGCATCAAGGACAAGTGCCGACGAGTTTGCTTCGATCGACGCCAGAATACTCTCGTCACGGTCTCGTGCCAGAGCGATTGCTGGCTGATTCCCCACACGGTCTAGTAAAAGAATGGCGGCGGCCCGCTGCTCATCGGTACTTTGGCTCGACCGCAGACAACCTTGCGCAACACGCAGCACAGCCTCCTGCGCACCCTCATTCGACTCCGGAGTTAGCGCACTCGCACATGCCAAGAGAAAACCCCAGTCGGGCTCGCGTGTAGGAGAAGTGAAATCACCCAACAAAGGCACATCCGCCCGCACCGAACTGACCGCTATTTCCTCGAGCCCAGCTCGAAACCGAGTAAGGGAGAGCACCCGGTCGGACAATTGACTCACAACTTAACCTCATATCCTAAGCTCAGCCTTGACCGCCTTTCGAAATTCCTCAACAGACGGCATCGGAAGGAAGAATACCTCGATTGCGTGTTTAGTCAGGGAACGATTCTTAAGACGGTTCTTTGTGGATCTCACCCAGCCACTTAGGACTTCATCCAGTTCAGCTTTCACAGACTCTTTTTCGCGAGGAAGACTTGGATAGTTCTCATGTACGAAGCCAATAAGACAGGCTCCACGCATCTCGACATTCGCAGAAAGGAGTGAACTGTCATTGAAGTACTCGAGGAGGCGGGCCGTCACCTCTGTATTTCCAGCGTCGACATAGTGTCTGATTAGAAAAACGTCCTGCTCGTAAGCGACACCAGACAGATACGGGGCGATACTGTCCATGCAATCCGTCATCGCTTTGGCGACCGACTCATAGAGCTTTGCTTCACCCCAATATACAGCTAGATCCCCATTGTCAAGGAGCTTTGCGTGCACTCCGTCAGCGCCGTGGTACTGCACCTCAGTATTCGTTTTTAGAGACATCTTGCTAAGAATCTGCGGTATCTGGAGCTCTTTCTCAAGCAACACATATAGAAGGAGTTCTGCACCCTCCCCTGTCGTGACCTGAGTCCGAGTGAACAGACGCGCCGCGTCGTTGGCGAGGCCAGTAATCGCCGGAATCTGCCTATCGAAAGGTAACGATTTAATCTCCTCGATTTTCTTTCGAGGGATGCAGTAGTTGACGATCTGATTCGCGAGCTGCTGCGCCAGTGTCTTGAGGCGAGGGATCCCCGAACGATCACTTCGGAGAAAGTGGCAGCGGACGGTTGAACGTGTGCCTTCAACAGCGATAGGTTCGCCGTAAATGACTAACGAACTCTCTACTTCATCCCAGCCGCCCCGCACGAGCTGCCGAACCGCTTCGATCAACGGCACTTGTTCGTCAACAACAGGCTGAGTCCCCGCGCTAGTCATGCGGTCCAGTCGATCCTGCTCGGGGCGGACGACCCAACGATCCGCGCACCTACACTCCACGATTCATGTTGGTTCATCATCGACCTCTTCAGTTGAGGATCGTTGGACCGACGACCCGGGTGAGATTGTCATGTCACCTATCTTGCCGTATCGCCATGGCCGAGACGTCGCGACACGACGACGCCGACAGTCACGTGCTAAGGAGCCGTAGTTCCGGCGCCGTCGCGCGCATTTGGGGGGTGCCCCTATGTGGTGTGTCAAGCGGCTGCGGGGAGTTTCGTGGCTGGTTGGGGGTCGTAGAGTGTGCCGTTGCGGATCATGGCGTGCAGGGTCAGGATGCGGCGGTGGGCCAGGGCGAGGACGGCCTGGTTATGGCGTTTGCCTTGGTCGCGTTTGCGCTGGTAGTAGGCCCGGGAGACGGGGTCGGAGCGCAGGGAGGCGAAGGCGGACAGGAACATGGCGCGCTTGAGCCTCTTGTTGCCGCCGTGGGAGACGCGCCTTGCCGCGGATCGATGAGCCGGAGCGGCGTGTGACGGGAGCGAGGCCGGCGTAGGATGCCAGCTGGGCGCCGGTGCCTGGAGGTCTTGCCCAGGGTCTCGGCCAGGAAGACGGCGGCGGCCGGGACCCCTGATCCCGGGCAGGCGTGGTCAGGACCTGGTAAAGAGGGTGGGCCTCCGCCAGGGTCACCGGCCTGGGCGGCGACATCGGCCCGCTGAGCGTGCAGGGCGATGAGCTGCCTGGCCAGGTGTGGCAGCACCACTGCGGCGGCGTCGGTGCCGGCGACCACCACGGTCTGGTGCTCCAGGGCCGAGACGATCTGGCCGGCCCAGGTGGCGTGCCGCCTGCACCCGTGCTTCTTGAGCCTGGCGTCGATCCTTGCCTTGCCCGCTCGCTTCAGGTCGGCTGGGGTGGGCCAGGCGGCGATGACCTCCAGGACGGCGTCGTGCTCCAGCCAGGGCCCCAGCACCTGCTCGAGGGTGGGGTGGATTTGGGTGTACAGGCCCCGGATCCGGTTAGCGCTCTGGTTGACCTGGCGGGCCAGGTCCAGGTCGAAGCCAGTCAGCATGCTCAGCGCTGCGGCGTCCTCGTCCGAGGTGCTGATGGCTCTCAGGGTGTGGGGCATGGTCCTGGCCGCGCCGGCGATGACGGCCGCGTCCTTGGCGTCGGTCTTGGCGCTGCCCGGTGTCAGGTCGGCGATGCGTCGCATCGACAGTCCGGGCAGGTAGCCCACGGTGATGCCCATGTCCTGAGCCACCGCCACGGCCAGGGCCCCGATGGTGGCGGGCTGATCGACCACCACCAGCACCTGCCCATTTGCCTGCAGGCGCTGGTAGACCTCACGCAGGCCTTCCTCGTCGTTGGGCAGGGCCTTGTCGAGGACCTTCTGCCCGTCCCGGCTCAGGGCCGTGGCCCAGTGCTCGCTCCTTACCGACGCCCGGTACCGATGAAGACCTCGATGTCCTCGATATCCATCTCTCCTGCCGCCTCTCGCTGCATGGGTGAGGGTCAGCCGGTGGACAAGCCGGCCCCCGCACCCACGCCTGCGAAAGACCTCACACACAGCGGGCCGTTCCCCTTATCAGCGGTCACCAGCGCCCGGCTGCCGCAGGTGACTTTCGCCCCCGGATCATCTGCGGACAGGGGCAAGACACCCGTGCCCACAGCAGCTGGCCCAGCCCCGGACCACCCGGGACCACCAACAAGGCAACGGGGGAGAGAATGCCCTAGCTGTATGAGGTCATGACGTTGGCGACGTGTGCTGGGACGCGGGTGGCGGGAGACCGGTTACGGCAGGCGGTTTGGGTTCGATGGCAGCTGTAGTGGCGGTTCCACACCGGGACGGCGTCGAGTTATCGACAGCGGCCAACTCGGCACCTCTGAGCTCACGCGGGAAGCAGAAAAAGACTGCCCCGCCAGTGTCCTGGCGGGGCAGACCGTGGTGGAGCTAGGGGGATTCGAACCCCCGACCTTCTCATTGCGAACGAGACGCGCTACCAACTGCGCCATAGCCCCAAGTGCGGACCGATCCTAGCATCGCCGCCGGGAGTCCTGGCAAGTTCGGTGGCGGTGAGCCCGCCCACCGCACCCGGGTCGCCCGGCGACGTGCCGCGGGAGCCGGCGCTACTCGCCGGCTGCGCGGCGCCCCTCGAGGATGGCATCGAGGTCGATGGGATGGAAGAGCTCCTCCTCGTCCTCCACGGGAGCCGGGATGTAGGCGCGGGCCGACTGCGGGCGCGCGGGCACCGGTGCGGAGGTGCCCGGGTCGACCACCGGGTCGGCGTAGGAGCGCCGGGGGGCTCGGGCCGCCAGCGTGTAGGTCGGGGCGGGGACGTGGACCGGTCGCCAGCCCTGGGGCGGGGTCGACGTCGTCGCCTCCTCCTTGACGACTCCCTCCACCGCAGCCGGGGCGGCGGCAGCAGAGGCCTGCGGGCGGGCGGCCGGGCGGGCCGGCTCGGAGGCAGTCCGGGGGGCGGGCTGGGCGGAGGCCGTGGCGGTGCGCCGGGCCGACTCGGCGGCGACCTGCGGGGAGGGGGCCGCAGCGGCGCGCTCCTGAGCCTCCTGCTCAATGGCGCTCGCCTCGGCGAAGAGCTTGCCCCAACCGGGCAGGCCGCGGGAGGCCGAGGCAGGCAGGGAGGCGACGAAGTCCTTGGTGCGCGGCGAGCTCTCCTCGTCGCCGTCGCGGGAGACCGCCTCGCGCACGCCCATGTCCCGGGTGACCCGGCCGGCGTGGCGGGAGGGCACGTAGACCGAGGCGCGGCGGGCCGCCTCGCGCTCGGCGGCCACTGCTGCGGCGGTCTCGTCATCGAGGTCGGCGTCGAGCCTGGCCAGGCGCTCCTCCTCGGAGTCGACGGCTCGGGAGGGACGGACGGCAGCGGTGCCGGTTGCCTCGGCGGGGCTACCGGCGACGGTCTCAGCGGACACCGCGGACTCGGCGGACTCGGCGGACGCAGAGCGCGCGGCCGACCGCTGGGCGCCCTCGCGGGCGAGGCGCTCGATGAAGGAGTCCTGCGCGCCTGAGTCGCTGGCGGCCTCGACAGACTCGGCCGACACCGCGGACACGGCCGGCGACGCCGCACTGGCGCTGACAGCACTGACCGCACCGCTGGAGGCGCTGCGAGGGCCGTCGACGACGGAGCGGGGCGCGGCCACGACCGAGGCCGAGGAGCGCCGGCCGGTCAGGGTTACCAGGGTCTGCTCGAGCTCGGCGATGCGGCGACGCTCACGGCGGTCCGCCGCGGCCGAGGCCAGAGCGGCGCGACGCCCGGCCACCATCGAGGCCCCCAGCAGGGCGGAGGGCAACAGGGCGGGCCACCAGGGCAGCGCGGTGACCAGGCCCAGCACCCAGGCGCCGAGCGTGACTCCGAGCAGGACGCTGGCGACGATCCCACGGTGCGAGGCGGCGACCCGACGGCGCTCACGCCCCTGGGCGTGAACCTGGCGGGCACGGTCGAGCTCGCGCTCGGTGCGCAGGGCGCGCACATTCCTCACGGCGGGCCTGTTCATCACCCTCACCTCCGGTCGACGTCGAAAGAGCTCCGCATGCCCACTGTTCGCGCAGGTGTCGTCGCGTTCGACGGCGGCCGCACCCGTGGCCAGGACCCGCAGCTCAGCCGAGTAGCGGTCCTGGACATTGGAGCGGCGAGCCATCTCGCGGCGCCCCACTAAAAGCGGAAGGAGGTACACGGAGAGAACCGTGATGAGGGCGATGACTGCCCAGATCTCGATTCCCACACCGCAACCGTAAGTGCGCCCACCCTCGTCCCCGCGCAGGAACACTCCGACTTTCCTTCGAAATACCTGGGATTCACGATGTCACACCGTCAGCATGACATCTCTGTCACCACATGAGTCACACCCGTTTCTTCCGCCTCCCTGACCACGCCGTGACCGACCGGCAGACAGCCTGCGTGAACGCGCCCTCAGCACCCCCGTCACTCTCCCCGCGAGCGCTCGCCCTCACCTCAGGGGGTGTCGTGAAAAACCGTCACCCGTGCGCGAGTCGCTGCTCGAATCCGGCGCCTTCGGGCCCGTGGACCTCCTCGGCGAGGGCCGCGAAGGAGACATGGTCGGCCCAGGCGCCGTTGATGTGCATGTAGCCGCGGCGCAGCCCCTCCTCGCGCAGCCCGAGACCGCGGCACAGGGCCAGGCTGCGCTCGTTGTCGGGGCGCACGTTGATCTCCACGCGGTGCAGCCCCACCTGTCCCAGCAGGTGGTCCAGGACAAGGGCCACCGCCAGGCGCATGATCCCGCGCCCCTGCCAGGGCGAGCCGATCCAGTAACCGACCTGGGCGCTGCGCATGGCCCCCCAGATGATCGGGTCGACAGCGATCTGCCCGGCGAAGGCGCCGTCGACCTCGACGACGAAGGGCATCGCCTCGGCGAGCCTGGCCCGGCGCGTCTGGCGGCGCAGGAAGACGGGGAAGGTGCTCAGCGTCTCCCCGCCGCCGGCCGGCAGGGTGGCCTCCCAGGGGGCGAGTCGGTCGTTCTCCGCCAGTCGCAGCTCCTTCCAGGGCTCCTCATCCTCGGCTCGCAGCTCACGCACGACGACCCGGGGGCGCCCGGGCAACTGCGCGGCACCGGACGCCAGTCCCTCCTGGGCACCTTCGGGCTCGAGGCGCACCGGCCAGGTGAAGCGCGCCGGCGTCCCAGCCCCGAGCAGTAGGCCGGCGACAGCCCGCCGCAGCTCCCCGCCGAGGGAGTCGGCTGGCGTCGTCGAGGCCGAGTCGGACATCAGGCGTCCAGCAGGAGGCAGTGGAGGGTGTCGCCGGCCACCACGGTGCTCGTGTCCTCGGGCACGACGGCGATGGCGTTGGCCTCGGACAGGCCGTGCAGTCGGACCGTGCCCGGCGGCGTCGTCGGCTCGGCGCGGTATCCGCGGGAGGGCGAGCCGCTGACGTGCACGGGGACGAACTCGCGCTTGCCGCTCGGGGAGTGCCAGCCCTCGGAGATGGTGGCCGGCAGGCTGGAGCGGTGCAGGGAGGTGCGTCCGGCGATCTGGCGCAGGACCGGGCGCACGAAGGTCTCGAAGGCGATCTGGGCGCTGACCGGGTCGCCGGGCAGGCAGAAGATCGGGGTGCCCTCGACCGTCCCGACTCCGAGCTGGCGGCCCGGGGACATGGCGACGGCGTCGAAGCGCACCGAGCCCAGGGGGGCCAGGACGTCTTTGACGGTGTCCCCCTGCCCGACGCTCAGCCCCCCGGTGGTGATGAGGACGTCGGCGCGCACGAGCTGGTCCTCGATGGTGTCGGCCAGGGCGCGCAGCTCGTCGGGGACGGCGGCCACCCGGAAGGCCTGGCCGCCGGCGTCGGTGACCGCGCAGGCCAGGGCGTGGCCGTTGGCGTCGAAGACGTCCCCGGCCTCGCGGGACTGGCCGGGCTCGACGAGCTCGTCCCCGATGGAGACCACGACGACGCGTGGGGCGGGGCGCACGCGTACCCGATGCAGCCCGAGGCCCGCCAGGAGGGCCACATGGCGGGCGCTGATGCGCGAGCCCCGGGTGAGGACGGTCGTTCCGGACTTCACGTCCTCGGCGCGGCGACGGACGTTGTCGCCGGCCGCGACGGCGCGGTGGATGGTCACCCGGGACTCGCCGCGGTCGGTGTCGGCCCAGGGGATGACGGCGTCGGCGCCCAGCGGCATGGGGGCGCCGGAGTCAATGAGGACGGCGGCACCGGAGACGAGGTGGCAGGGGCGCATGTCGCCGGCGCGCACCGCGTCGACGACGTCGAGCACGAGCGGGTTGTGGCGATCAGCCTCGGCGACGTCCTGGGCGATGACCGCGTAGCCGTCCTGTCCAGCCAGGTCCACGGCGGGCAGGTCGATTCCGGCGACGACGTCCTGGGCCAGGACGCATCCGACGGCGTCGGGGAGGACCACGTCGAGGGGTGCTGCCGCCTGGGCGATCTCCAGGCAGGCGGCCAGGTGCTCGGCCACTGTTCTCATGACACTCAGGTTACCGTCAGGTTGACGACACGCGCCGTGCCCCGCCGGGACGAACGGTTCAGACACGACGCGTCATCACCTGCGAGGATGGGGCCATGACGACCGGCGCGCTGGACCTTCCCGACACGGGCCGACTCGAGCTCGACGACGCCAAGGACGAGCTGCGCAAGGTGCTGCGGGCGCACCGACGCGCCCATCACCACCACCCGGCCCAGGGACACACGGCGGCCTGCGAGGCACTGACCGAGCACGCCCTGGAGGCGGTGGCCGGCGCACAGAAGGTGGCGGCCTTCGTGTCAGTGGGGGCCGAGCCCTGCACCCGGCTGCTGCTGGAGCGGCTTCACGAGGGCGGCGTCCAGGTCCTGCTGCCGGTGCTCGGCCCTCGCCTGGCGCGCTGCTGGGGGCTGTTCCGGGGCAGTGCGGACCTGGCGGAGCGGGCCCCGAGGCGCCCCCCGGAGCCCAGTGGCCCCAGCATGCCGGCCGAGGCGGTCGGCCAGGTCGACGCCCTCATCATTCCGGCACTGGCCGTGGACAGTGCCGGGCGCCGCCTGGGACAGGGCGGCGGCTGGTACGACCGCATGCTGCCCCTGCGCTCCCCTGAGGCCCACACCTTCGCCATCCTCCACCCCGAGGAGCTGGTGCCCGGGCCGCTGCCGATGGAGGAGCACGACGAGCCCGTGGACGCCGTCATCACGGCCCAGGAGTGGTTCCTGCTGGCTGCTGGCTCGCCGGCGCACGCCATGTCACCGGAGTCCTGAGCCCACCGACGCCGCGGACCCCCGGGGGCCACAGGCTCGCGGGGGAGCCTCCTGTCCACAGCGCCGAGGAGCGGGCGTGCCAGGCCGCCGCCGGCCGCCGACCCTGGTGGCATGAGAGCTCGCCATGGACTGCCCCGCCGCCCCTCCCTCAGCGCCTCGCGGGAGCCTCACGATCCCCGAGGAGGGTCGCCTCGCTCCTTCGCGTCCGAATCCCGGTCGGCACGCCCGCCCCGTTCGGGCCGGCTGATCGGGCGGGCCGGGGGTCGTCCCTCGCTTCTGCTGTGGCGCCATCGCCACCTGGTGGTGGCACTCTGCCTGGGAACCGCGGTCCTGGTGGCCCTCAGCGTGCTGCATCCCGGCCCCGAACGCGGGCAGCAGGTTCTTGTCGCCTCGCGCTCGATCAGCGCCGGCGCGGTCCTCACCGAGCAGGACGTCTCGATCAGCAACCTTCCGGCCGGCGCCCTCCCCCAGTCCCCGTTGACCTCCGCGGGACAGGCGGTGGGGAGCCGGGCGGCCATCCCCTTGGAGAAGGGCACGGTGCTGACGGCCTCAATGACCAGCGGCTCCTTGGCCCAACAGCTGGGAGACGACGAGCGACTCGTCCAGGTGCCCGTCGACGTCGGAGCCGAGCTGGCCCGCCCCGGCGCGCGGGTGGACGTCATTGGGCAGGTCCCCGAGGGCTGGACACCACCAGGGCAGGAAGACGCCTCTCAGGGCGGGACGGCGCAGAGTCCCGGAGAGCAGTCCGAGGCCCATGCCGCACCGAAAGACCCCGGGAACAGCTCGACAACGAGTCCCACTGGAAGCCCCGACGCGCCTTCTTCACCAACCGACCAGGAATCACCAGGATTTCAAGAGTCTTCTCTGAGCATTTCCCAAGGAATACCGGCTGCACCTTTTGGAACGCGCAGCACGGTTCTCTGTTCCGGAGCGCGAGTAGTGATGATTCAGCAGGTCGGAGAGGGTGGGCAATGGACAGGACACAAGAAAGTAACACTTATCACACTGGCTATTCCTGCAAGTAGCGCTACTCTGGTAGTTGGCGCGGCTACGAATAGCACGCTCGGCATTGCGCTGAGCCCGTAATGCCGCTGCGGCGTCTTAGGAGAATGATAAGACGCTCTCACTTCCAGCCCCCGATGGCGCACCCCCGGCAGACGTCTGCCCGCGCCGCTAGAAAGGATCGCCATGATTAAGGGATTCAAGGAGTTCATTGCCCAGGGCAACGCCCTCGAGCTCGCCGTCGCCGTTATCATCGGTGGCGCGTTCAAGCCGATCGTTGACTCCATTACCAAGGTCATCATGACCATCATTGGTCAGCTCATTGGCCAGCCGAACTTCGACTCGCTGGGAGCGTTCTCCCTGTACCAGGACGGCAGCTACACCTTCCACCTGGCCACCGCCAAGGAGCTCGCCGCCAACCCTGACGGCTTCGTGATGCCCGGTACGATCATCACCACCATCATCAACTTCCTTCTCATCGGCATCGCCGTCTACTTCGCCATTGTCATGCCGATGAACAAGGTCAGGGAGCGCATGGCCAAGCAGAAGGCCGCCGAGGAGGCCGCCGAGGTCTCCGACGTCGAGCTGCTCACCGAGATCCGCGACCTGCTCGCCGCCAAGCGCTGAGTCCCGCAGCGATCTGAGCATCGCCTTATCGCATCACCGGAAGGCCCCGCCGATCCTCCAGATCGGCGGGGCCTTCCGCTCTCCTGCACCGCAGCGTCATGCGCTGCTCATGGCTGCTGGAGCTTTCGGGTGTCACGACATCCGGGGCAGAGGCCGGACGCTCATTCCTGAGATCGCTTGCTCACCTCAGCCCGAGCGGACGTGTTCGTTCATCGATACTTCGGTGGTGTTCTGCGTGTACTGCACGAGGGTGGGGTGCTACTGGAGGAGGGTCGGGGGTACTGCAGGTAGGCGGGGCCCTCGTGCAGTACGCACAACCCTCGGCCAGTAGAACCCAACCCTCGTGGAGTAGACCGACCCGGTGCAGGATGGGGGCCGGACCCGGAACTGGGCGTCGAACCATGACCTTCCAGTCCCACGCAGACATCAGAAGGGGCTAGGCAGGAAAGGCAAGGCCGGCCCCGAGATGAGGACATCCGGCCCCGCCCCCAACCCCACGGAGTCAGTCCCGACGCAGTCCAGTGTCCACAGCGCTGACATCAACGATCCCGCCATCGAAACGCCCAGTGAGAATCGTTGGAATGCTGCGGTTTGTCTTCGGCGTGCAGCGCCGACGCAGGGTTGATGTCAGCACCATGGACACCGGCGAGCCGACAGGCCTCCCCCACCGGCCCACCATCACCTCCAGGACGATCAGCCCCAGTGAGGGGGCACGTCGCGTCGGAGGCGGGCGTCATTGGAGCCCGCACCGCCGGGAGCAGGGGCGTCGAGGCCCTCTGCGGGGCCGCTGAGGGCGTCATGCTCGTAGTCCGCCCGCGCCAGGTCCTCCGGCCTCTGACCTCGGGCCACACGTTCCTGGTCCCGGGGCGAGAGGGCCACCACCCGACGACGACGACGCGTACTGCCCCGCTCAGACGTCACGCCTCTGTCTGCGGCAGGTTCCGTCTCCGCGGCCCGCACGCGGCCCGATCCACCGGTCACGGCGGCGTCATTCACGATGTTGTTAACACCGTCACTCACGGCATCACTCGCGGCATCACCCACAGCAATACGGTCGTTCACTGCGTCACCTAGTACCGCTCGGGCGGCTTCAGCGGGTGCGTCGCACGGCGTTGGCCAGGACCGCGTCGATCCCCGAGCCGCGGCGGCGCAGAGCCAGTGCGCTTCTCAGCTCCTCGACCTCCCCGGCCTCGGAGCGATTCACGCCGTCGGAGCGGATCCAGTCCATGAGGTCATCGAGCTGGTCGTCGGAGTAGGCCTGCAGCGGCAGCCCCTGGGCGATGCGGGGGCGCTCGGTGCGCTCGTGGGCCTCGGCGGCCTGCGGCTCGGGCGCCTCGGGGACGGCACGCACTGCGTCATCGACGCGCTCGGGCACGGCCTCCATGTCCGGTGCGGCCTCACCCTGACGCTCCACCAGGACGGCCAGGACGAGCTCCTCGACGGCCTTCGCCTCGGCCTCCGGGTCCACGAACACCCCGGCGGAGAAGGCCATGTGGACGCGCCACCCGCGCCGCTCGAGCCGTTCGGCGCGGTGCCGGTCGCGTCGGCGCAGACTGGGCTCGCTGATGTAGTCGACGTCGTCGGTCAGGACCGCCACGAGCAACTCATCGGGGTAGTCGGGGTGGCCGATGGCCAGCGGGATGCGCACGCCGCCGTCGGTCCCGTAGCGGGGCACGACCGACAGGCCCTTGCGCCACAGGTGCTCGGCCAGGTCCACCAGGAGCCGGTCGGGCACCTTGCCCGCGGAGTTTCCGGACTGGGAGGAGTCCTCGGCCCGGGCCAGGACCTCGCGCAGCAGGCGGGCCCCAGGGGCGCGCAGCCGGTCGCGGTCAATGTCTGCGGCCGCCAGGCAGGAGACCACCTGGGTGCTGCCCCGTGAGGCGCACAGGGCTTCGACGAGCCCCACCATGCCGCTGTGGTCCGAGACGGGCCCGAAGTTGTGGATGGTGCGCCCGTGCGGGGTCTTGGCGTAACCCACCGAGATGATGATGTGGTCGCGCTGCAGGGCACGGGCCTCAGCCAGCTCGACGACGGTGAAGGGCTCGGCCGCCCCGGGGGCGAAGAACTCCTCCAGTGCGGGGGCGCCGGCGGCCGCCCGGGTGATGGCCGAGCGCAGGGCGTCGGCGTGCAGGCGGTTGAGGGCGATGACGGCCAGGGACTCCTCGGGCCGGGTCAGGGCCCGGTCGATGACCATGTCGACGACGCGGGAGACCTCGGCCTCCACTGTCTCGACCGCCGTCTGCCCGGGGGCCGGCATGCCCCGCCCGTCCACGAGCTCCAGGGTCAGGGAGGTGTCCCCCGGCGGGGAGGGCACGGCCTCGACGACCCCCTCATAGCCGTTGGCCGCCAGGAAGGAGGCGATGCCGGCGTCGAGGCTGTTGCGGGCCGTCGGCAGGGTCCGCGAGGGCAGGAGCGGGCCGAGCTCGGCGGCCAAGCCGGTCGTGGCGCGCCGGGAGTCACCGACGACAAGCACCTGCTCGGCGCGCACGAAGGCGGGCAGCACCTGTGGGACGGGCATGGGCGTGGAGGCGTCCAGCACGGCCAGGTCCACAACCGCGGTGGGCGAGAAGATCTGGGGCACGAGCGTGGGCGGGACGATCCAGATCGGCCGGGCCAGCAGAGCCATGGGGTGGGCGTCGATGATCTCCCGCAGCGGGACGCCGTCCTCACGGGCCAGCGCGATGTACAGCGCGCGGGCGTCGGCCTTGTCCTGCTCGACGGCGGCCCGCACCCGCCGAGCGCAGGCCTGGGCCACGGGACCGGACAGGGAACGCGTGTGGGCGGCGTCGAGCTCGCGCAGCGAGACGGCCATCTGGGACAGGGCACGCGCGTCAAGGCCGCCGAGGTCGGGGTCGGCGGCAAGGGTCTGCGCCAGCAGGGAGAACCACCAGCAGTAGGTGAGCTCGGGCTCGAGCTGGTCCACCTCGACGCCGCGGGCAGCCATGTCGGCCACAAAGTCGTTCAGCCCCAGGGCCTCGAGCTCGGTGCGGATGCGGTTGACCTCGGGAAGCTTCTGGGCGGTGAGGTCGTCGGCAGCCAGGGAGCGGGCCAGCTCCAGGAGATCCTCCAGGGGCATCTCCATGAGCACCGGGGAGTCCTGGGCGCGCCCCAGCAGCGGCTGCACCTCGGTCACGGCGCCGCGGGCCCGGCCGGCGGTGCGCCGCATCTCGTCCAGGCCCTGGGGCAGGCGGGGCCAGCCGCCGTCGGGGTCGTGGCGGCGCCACACCTCGCGGCGGCGCTGGACCTTGACCAGCTCGGCGTGCAGGTCGTCGACGACGCGGCCCGGACGCACCAGGTCATTGGCTTGCCGTGTGAAGCGCCGGCGCCGCGAGCCGTCCATGTGGATGCCCCGGTCGTCGCGCCAGCGCTTGGAGGCGGTGGCGATGACCATGTCGGCGGCGGAGCGCTCGAAGACCTCGGGCAGGAAGACGTCCAGGGACTCGCGCACGCCGTCGAACATGTCGAGCTGCTCGATCCACTGGCCCAGGTTGCGGGCCCGGCTCAGCCCGGTGGTGCGGGCGACCACGGCCGTGTGCTCCTGGATGGTGGGCAGCAGGTCGTTGGCCAGGGCACGCAGGTGGACGAGCGCGTCGGTGGCCTCATCCATGTCCTCCACCGGGATCCCGTTCCAGGCGCTGGAGGAGACCTCCGGGGTGAACAGTCCCAGGGTGTGCCCGCGACGCAGGAGGGTCAGGGCCTGCTCCCGACCGTCCTCGTCGAGGCGCCCCAGGTGCTCGGCGTCGATGCGGGCCCGGGTGGTCGCCCGGTCGCGACGGCTGGTGAGCTCGGCGAGCTTCTGCAGCGCCTCGTAGGCGGAGACCGACCAGGGGTCGCGGGGCCGGTGCAGGGCGCGCACGTAACGGTCCAGGCGGGAGCGCACCGAGGTGAGACGGTCCCGCATGGAGATGATCCCGGCGACGTCGAGCTGGGGCGGCTGGACGCCCAGGCTCTCGCGGATGCCCTCGGAAGCGTGCTGGCGCCAGGCGGCGTCCTCGGTGAGGTCCAGGACCATGGAGCCCAGGCCCTCCTCACGCAGGGCGGCCGCGACGGCGTGCCCGTCGGCGCTGGTGGCAGGCACGTGCAGCACGGTGCGCCCCGAGGCGGCGGCGTCGGCGAAGACGGCGGCCAGGGTGCCGGCGACGTCGGAGCCGGGGGGCGCGTCGATGAGGAAGCTCGCCCCGGTGCCCACCGCCTCGATGACGTCGAGCTGGGCGGGCTCCAGGTCGCCCACGCCGCGCTCGGCGCCGGGGACCCGGTCGGTGGGGACGGCGGGGGGAAGCTCCACGCTGAGGGCCTCGCGGGCCCCCTCGTCCCCGGCGATGGCGGCAACCAGGGCGGAGGTGCGCGAGCGCTCCAGGACGGCGTCGAAGTCCTCCACCAGGGCCTGGCCGGGGTGGACGAAGGCGCCGACGACGAGGCGCTCGTGAATCTCGAAGCCGGGCAGGAACTGCCGGCCCAGGGCACCGATGCGGGCCAGGGCCGCGCGGGGAGTGAAGCCCGCTGAGGACAGGGCGGCACGAGCGATGTCCCCGATGTCGGTGGTGCACTGGTAGCGGCGCAGGGCGCGGGTGAGGACCGGGTTGACCTCGATGGTGGGGTCCAGCGTGAGGGTGGCGTCCGCGGTGGCGGTGGTCAGGCGCACGGGGCGCAGCAGGACGGGGGCGTTGACGGTGCGCACGCGCGGGGCCGAGGGGGCCTCGGGGACGGTCAGGCCGGCGGCGGCCAGGGCGTTGCGGGCGGCGTGCTCGGCGGCGATGCGCTCGACGTGCGGGATCTGGGCGGTCAGGTCCGCCTCCGGTGAGGCGCCGTCGGCCAGGTGGATGCTGCCGTCCTCCTCGCCGTCCTCGGGGACCGTCTCGTTCCAGGTGGCCACCCCGATGGCCAGGTAGACCGGGGCGACGCCGAACTGGCGGGCCAGGACGTCGGTGCGCGCCGAGACCTCGCGCAGGGACTGGCGGGCCTCGCCCAGGGCGTTGCGCTCGCGCACGATGCTGGACAGGTTGGTGGGGCGGCCGGCGTAGAGCTGGGCCAGGCCGGAGGGGTGGGCGGCAGTGAGGTCGACGACGCCGTCGAGCAGGGAGATGTCATCCAGGCTGGCCACGCCCCCCAGGTCCACGAGCTGGCTGCGCCAGGTGGACAGGGCCGTGTCAATGCGCTCGCGCCGCTCGACGTCCGCCGCGCTCAGCGGCGGTGCGGGCGCGGGGCGAGCGGGGGCGGGAGGCTCCGGCGCGGGGGCGGGCTCGGGCTGGCGCGGTGCGGCGGCCACAGCCCCCAGATCCGCGGCGAAACGCCGTCGGCTCGCGGTTTGATCCGAGCCGGCCGAGGATCGGGCACCCTTGCGTTCATCCTCCCGCAGGGCAGCATCGCGCCGTTTGCGGCCGAAGGAGAAGAACGAAGGCGTCATACGCTCAAGATATAGGCCGATCGACCCTTGGGCGTGGAGACGCACCGCGGCGTGGCACGCCCCATGGGCCGGCGCCGGCCGGCGCCCGCCAGCACCAGTATCTGCCGGCCGACATCGGCCGACGCGCAGTGCGCCTGCCACCGGCGTGCGGGGACGCCGGGTGGAATCGATCGGGTCCGTCGGGCGGCGAGGCCTGCCGAGCGGACCCGGTGGTGTCAGTGCCCTCGATTGGATTCGAACCAACGACACCCGCTTTAGGAGAGCGGTGCTCTATCCCCTGAGCTACGAGGGCCTGGGGGGAAGACTACCAGCGGATCGCCCCAGCCATGACCACACGGGCCACGGGGTGGCGCCGCGGCGAGCGGAGGTGTGCTCGCCGCGGCGGGTGGGGCCTCAGGCCCGGCCCCACGGGGTGGAGGTGCGCGAGGTGCGCCGCTCCCCCTTGGCGTGGTGCGTCGGCGCGACCAGCACGGGGCAGGAGGCGTGGGACAGGACGGCCTGGCTGGTGGAGCCCAGCAGGAGACCGGAGAAGCCCCCGCGCCCACGCGAGCCGACGACGACGAGGTCCACGGCGGTGGAGAACTCGGCCAGGAGCTCGGCCGGGTTGCCGTCCAGGGCGTGGCGGCGCACCGTGACGCCCTCATGGCCCTCGAGGGCCTCATTGATGGCGCGGTCGAGTCCGGAGCGGACATCGGCCAGGACCTGCTCGCGGTCGACCGCGGCAGGCAGCCAGGCCAGCGCCCCGGCCCCGGAGGCCATCGGGACGGCGGCGATGGCGGTGAGCTCGGCGCCCCACGCCTCAGCCTCGGTCACGGCCCACTTGAGGGCCCGGCGGGCCGAGGAGGAGCCGTCGACCCCGACGACGATGCGGCGTACCGGCGTGTAGTCGGCTCCCTCGTTGTGCTGGGGCACGACGACGGCCGGGCAGTGGCTGTGCGCGGGAAGGGCCGAGGAGACGGTTCCCAGGAGCCGGTCGGCGAAGCCGCCACCGCCCCGGGTGCCGACGACGGCCAGCGTCGCCTCCTCGGAGAGGTCGACGAGGACCCCGGCCGGGTCCCCGGTCTCCAGGGAGGAGGTGACGGCGACGCCGGACTTCTTGACGCGCTCGACGGCCTCATCGATGACGGCCTGGGCGCCGGATCTGATGGCCGAGTCATCGAGCGCCGCATAGCCGCCGTCGAGAGAGGCGGTGGTGAAGGAGGGCAGGGAGTAGGCGCACAGGATGTGGACGCGCCAGCCCTGGCACTCAGCTCGCGCCACGGCCCAGTCCACTGCCGCCAGGGACTCCGGCGAACCATCGACTCCAACGAGGACGACATTGTCATCAGTCATGGGATCTGCCCTTTCTCGAGATCACGGTCTACGACCCTAGGAACATTCTGCCCCGAAAAGGGGTGTGGGGACCACCACATGAAGGGGCTTGTCCTCGTTTTGCTCCCTCGAGACGCCCCGTTGACCGGCATTGACCGGCGCTGAGCGGCATCGACCGGCTCCCACCCTCCTGACACGCCGTGAGGGGTGAGCGCCTGATGGCACTCACCCCTCACGGTGAAGACTTCAGCGTCTGGTATCAGCCGACGCGGACGAAGCTCGGGGAGTCCCAGAGGTCGCGGTAGACCACACCGGTGTCCTCGCTGCCGGCGTCGATGACCTTGCCGTCACCGGCGTAGATGCCGACGTGGCCGGGCCAGGTGACGAGGTCGCCGGGCTGGGCCTCAGCGGCGGACACCGGGGTGCCGGACACGGCCTGCTCGGAGGAGGTACGGGGCAGGCTGATGCCGACCTGGGCGTACACGTACTGCGTGAAGCCGGAGCAGTCGAAGGCGCTCGGGCCGGAGGCGCCCCACACGTAGGGGGCACCGACGTACTGCATGGCGATGGCCACGACAGAGGAGTTGGAGGTGCTGGCGGGCGCAGCGGCCGGGGTGGCCTGAGCGGCCTGCGTGTCGGCAGCAGCGGAGTCAGTGCCCTGGTCAGCAGCAGCCGGGGCGGCGGCCTCGGAGGAGGTCTGCTCGGCCTGGGCAGCGGGGGCCTCGGGAGCGGCGGGCGCCTGAGGAGCCGCAGGGGCGGGGGCGACAGCCTCCACCTCAGGAGCAGCCTCGGTGACCCAGTTGACCTGAGACATGGTGACCTGCTGGCGGGCGGCCAGGGCCTCGCGAGCGTTGGCGGCGAAGATGCCGACCCCGGGGGTCACGCCGGAAGCCTCGATGGTGCCGGAGGAGGTGACCTCGGTGTGGCCGGCGGCGTTGGCTCCCGAAGCCATCATGGTCAGGGCGAGGCCGGACGAAGCGGCGACAGCCAGACCGCGGCGCGCGGTGGGAGCAAAGTCATCCAGTGGGGTAAGGGCGCGGGTGGCTTTGCGGTGACGTGCGGTGGTGCGTGAGGACATGAATGCTTTCTCCTGTTGAGCCGACGAGGTGAGCTGTCGGGTTCGGACTGGAGACGTCCGGCCCGCAGATGCGGGCTTCACCCCAAGGCCGCTTCGGCTGTTCGCCTGGGCGACCGGTAGTTGGTTCCCCCGTTCCTGCCACTTGAGTTGTTGGTTCCACGAGCCTCAGACCGAGCGGCAGGACTAAGCCCCGATCCGAGACATCACCGAGACGGTTGTCTGCGGCAACGACCTGAACGCTACATGACAGACCCACGCTTCGTCACGGCCAGGTGTCACACACTCTTGTGAGCCGAAGCACTATGAAGCACTTCTCGCTTTTATCCATATTGCCCCAGGGACCTCAGTCCATCGGCGCGCTCGCAACAAGAACCGGAAAAGCGCGAGATGACGCGGAAATATTGCATGAGCCTCGACGGAGCCCCAACATAGGCCCTTTGTCCCAGCAACTATGGGACCCCACAGCGAAGGAGTTCGGACGGTCGTCACACCGTCACCGAGGCGGACCCCACATATCTCACTTCCTGAGACAGATAACACCCTTGAACCCGCTGCCTGCACAGGGTGTTTTCAGGGTTCCTTGAGGGGGCTGACAGGCAGGTCGAGCGTCGGCGCTCAGCGCCGCACGAAGAGGTGGCGGGCGACGTCGTCGGCCAGGACGACGGGATCACCGGAGGACCCGACGAGGCGCACTCCGCCGGCACTGACACGCAGCTCCACCTCGGCCCCGGCGACGATCTGCGCGTCCTCAAGGCCGGCGAGGAGCTCCGCGTCGGCCTGGATCGGCTCCCCGATGCGGCTGATGACGGCCGTGACGGTGTCGCGTCCGGCGAAGCGGTCCACACTGACCTCATCGGCGGAGGGTCGCGGGTGCTCCGCGGTCCGCGGCGGGACGGGGTTGCCGAAGGGGTCGGTGGAGACGTCGTCGAGAATGTCGGCGAGGCGCTCCTCGACCTGCTCACTCATGACGTGCTCCCAGCGGCAGGCCTCGTCGTGGACGAATCGGCGCTCGATGCCGATGACGTCCAGCAGCAGTCTTTCAGCGAGCCGGTGCTTGCGGATCACGTCGGTGGCACGCCTGCGGCCCTCATCGGTGAGCTCCAGGGAGCGGTCCTCGGCGACCTTGATGAGGCCGTCACGCTCCATGCGCGCCACCGTCTGGGACACCGTGGGACCCGAGTGATCGAGACGCTCGACGATGCGGGCACGCAGCGGGGGAACACCGTCCTCCTCAAGCTCATAGACGGTCTTGAGGTACATCTCGGTGGTGTCGATCAGCTCGGTCATGGGGTGGGCTCCTGCTTGAGGTGGGTTACCGCGGACATTCGATGCCTTCGGAAGGGCTCGCTCACCGAACCGCGTTCCTCGCCAGGATAGGCGCCACCCTGTGATGTGGGCCAGTACCACCTGAAAGCGCGCCGATCCTCGGCTGGGGAGGACTCCCCAGTGCCGGGGAGATGCGCCATGGGTAGCGTACGTATTACTCGTTGTGAGCTCGGTGCGGTCCGGTCATGCGGTGCGAAGCGGCGTCCGGTGGGCGTCAGTCGGCGCTAGTCGGCGTCGTCAGCGCGGGTCTGCTGCGGGGTCTGCGGCGGCGTCGGTGGTGTCGGCGACTTAGGCGCGGCCCGAAGGTAGGGGCGGGTGGAGGAGTAGTGCAGGGACAGGTTCCAGTGCCTGTAGCTCCAGGCGGCGGCGACCAGCGCGGTGAGGACAGCGCTCAGACCACCGACCGCGATCGCCATGCGCGGCCCCCAGGTGTCGGCGACCCAGCCGATGAGCGGGGAGCCGAGCGGTGTCGACCCCAGGAAGAACATCATGTAGATACTCAGGACCCGCCCCCGCATGGACGGCTCGGTGGTCATCTGCACGGTCTGGTTGGCGCTGGTCAGGAGGGTCAGGACGCACAGGCCCACCGGGATCGTCATGACCATGAAGGTCGGGTAGGTGGGCATGATGGCCAGCAGGAGGGTGAACACCCCCAGGGCGAGGGCCGCCAGCACGACGGTGCGGGGGCTCGGGTTGCGACGTCGGGCCGCCCACAGGGCACCGGAGAGGGAGCCGACGGCGAAGACCGAGGAGACGGTGCCGTAGGCGTCGGACTCCAGGTGGAAGACGGTGCGCACCATCGCGGCCATGGTGACCTGGAAGTTGAGGGTGAGCATGGAGACGACGGCGACCACGGCGATGATGACGACGAGGTCGGTGCGGCCGCGCAGGTAGGTCAGGCCCTCGCGGAGCTGGCCGGCGGCGCGGCGGGCACGAGGCATGTCCACCAGCTCACTCACGCGCATGGCGACCAGCGCCGCGGCCGGGAAGACGAAGGTGGCGGCGTTGACGGCGAAGACCCAACCGGCGCCGACCCAGGTGATGACGACGCCGGCGAGGGCCGGCCCCAGGAGGCGGGCGGCGTTGAAGGAGGCCGAGTTGAGGCCCACGGCGTTGGACAGGTGCTCGGCGGGCACCATCCGGGCCACGAAGGTCTGGCGGGCGGGGGCGTCGTAGGCGGCGGCGACGCCGGTGAGGAAGGCAGCCAGGTAGACGTGCCACAGGTGGGCGGTGCCGGCCAGGACGTCGACGGCGAGGACCGCGGAGACCAGGCCCATGGCGCTCTGGGTGAGGATGAGGAACTTGCGCTGATCGACCCGGTCGGCGACGAGGCCGGCGTGGGCGGACAGCAGCAGCATGGGGAGGAACTGCAGGGCCGTGGTCAGGCCGGTGGCGGAGGCGGAGTCGTCGGTGAGGACGCGCAGCACCAGCCAGTCCTGCGCCACACGCTGCATCCAGGTCCCGGTGTTGGCCACGAGGGCGGACAGGAACCAGATCCGGTAGTTGTGGAATCTCAAGGAGGCGAAGATGCCACCGCCGGGGCGGCGCGGTGAGGTCATGCGGGTCATGTCCTGACGTGGTGACGACGTGGGGCGGGTTGACGAGTGTCAGGGGTGGTGCCGACAGGTACGAGGCGGGCGACGAAGGCCCCGTCTGAGAAGAGTAGACCCCGGCGTACCAACGATTCTCTTGGACGTGCCCAACTGCCTCCGTGGCACCGAAGACACCGAAGACGCTGGAACCACCGCGCCAGTCACCCGAAAGTCACAAAATGATTACGGCAGCAGACGGTGTTCCTGGAGAGGCGCGAACGGTGAGCGGTGACGGCTATGGCTATGTGCCGGAAGCGAGCCCCGAAGAGTCTCCTCGGATGGAGCCTCCCCGGATCTGGCCGGCGGCCCGGCGCCAGCCGAGCCGGACGGAGCAGGAGAGGCGTACGACGTCGGGAGAATCGCCGTCGGGCTACGGCTACGTCCCCACGGTGACGTACGGGGTCATGCCGTCCAGGCCTCACGGGGGTGCTCCAGCCACGACCTATGGGGTAGTACCGCCTGACGATCGTTCAGTCGACCGAGCGAAGGCGGCTGCCTATGGCCGTATGCCGGTCTCCAGCGGAACTTCCGAACCGCGGCCCGCCCAGGGGACCGCCCGGTCGCCTCAGCCTGCAACGACGCCTGTTCGACCGACCGCTCCGACTATGACGACCGCTGCGGCACCGAGGCCGGGGCCCGCAGCCGGACCGGGACCGGGGGCAGACACGCCGTCGAGGCAGGAGTGGTGGGAGCGGCTGCGAGACCGTACGTCGCGGTCCCGCATCTTCCTGGCGCTGCGCCGAGTGCGGGCCGTTGCCTCCTGGTTCGCGCTGCTGGTGGTTCTCGTGGCAGTGGTGGTCTCGCCGACGGTCCGCACCGCGCTGGGGGCCTGGGTCGGGTGCCTGTGGCTGGTGGTGTGCTGGTTCGCTCTGGCCCGGGCCAAGACCGTTTCCTGGGCACTGACGTCGGGAGTGTTCGCCACCGGGATGCCCTTGGCGCTGCTGATCGGCATGGTGAGCTTGTGGGTCTGCAGCGCCGCCGGCGTCACCCCCTCAGACACGTCTGCCTCCCTGGTGGTCGCCTCCGTGGTGGAGGAGGTTCTCAAGCTGACGCCGCTTGCGATCCTCGCTTTGGTGGCTCCGGGGCGGGTGCGCCGCTTCCTGGTGAGCGACTGGATCGTTCTCGGAGTGGCGGCGGGCGCCGCCTTCGAGGCGGTCGAGGAGGTCACTCGCCGTATCGCACTCCTGACCGGTCACGGAAGCAGTTTCCTTGACCGTCTCCTCTGCCCCGAGGGCGGGGTGAGACAGCTGAAGTGCAACGGCGCCTCGACCTACTCGCTGATCCCGTTGTCGGGTGCCTCTGGCGACGTCTTCGTCTACGCCGGACACGCGTTCATCACTGGGCTGGTGGCCGGGGCGATCGGGCTGGGGATCGCCCTGTGGCGCCGTGGTCGGGTGCATCGCGGTGGATACAGGGCCGCGTTGCAGATTCTCGCCCCAGTGGTCCCGCTGTGGACGTGGTGGGTGGCGGTGGTCGACCACATGGGGCGCAACGCCTCCGACTACGTGATGTGGTTGCAGACGGGAGGCAAGGCGCCGTCGTGGCCCATTGAAGTGACGGCATCGCTGACCGGCTACGGGCAGGGACGTGGCGTCATTCTTCTGCTGATGCTGGCTCTGGCCTGGGTCGTCGATAGCCGCACGCTGTGGGGCGGCGGGTACGTGAGCGCTCTTGAGAGCGACAACTACGGGAACCGCTGGGGCCCGTGGCGGTGGCGCGTCTGGGCCGGAGTGCCGCGCAATGCCTTCGGGCGATTCCTGGCCGACGGCGCCTGCCTGGTCTCCGTCGTCGGGGTCGAGTGGCGGTGGGCGTGGATGACGCTCATGGAGGCGACCGCGTTCCGCGAGCCGAGGCTGCTGCTGACAACTCCCGCGAAGCTGCGGATCGCGCGGGAGGAGGCAGCGCGCACCGAGCTGGATCCGGCGCCGGAACAGTGGTGGAGAGTACGGCTCGCAGGGCTGTGCGCGGTCGCGGCCGGCGTGCTCGTCATTGCCATGGTTCCCGGTCTCACGCGGAGCATGGCCGATAGCCTGGGCGAGGGGTCGGCGCACTGGTTGGCGGGGCTTCTAGATGCGTTGGGGGCGGCGTGGGAGTCACTGAGCTGGGAACAGAAGCTGGGGCTGATGCTCCTGGCCGGGGCCATCATCCTCCTGTCCGGGGGCACGCTCGGCCTGGCCTTCGAGGTCGGTATGGGCGTGGCCACCGTGTTCGGGGCCGCTCGTGGGGCGGCGGCCCTCATGCGCGACCCCCGGGGCACGGTAACCCGCTACCTGTCCACCCACACCCCAGCCGAGATCGCCCTGGACCTGGCGGCAGCCGCCTTGACCACGGTCGGCGGCGGAGCCGCCAGCGCCATGGGCGGGCAAATGGCCCGCGGAGCCTACGCCGCCACCCGCGAAGCCAAGTACGCCTCCTACCTGTGGCGCACCGACCGAACCGCATGGCGCCACTACGCCCGAAACGCACGCCACAGACTCATCCACGACGAGACCGGCGCAGCCAGCACCTCCATGTGGAGCCCACGCAACGGCATCCACCACCCCGGGCTGCGTACCCCCAGACCCGGACGCTCCGACGGCGGCCCCGGCCAATGGGGACCGGGCAGGAACTACGGGTCGGCCCGTTCCCAACTCTACGAGGAACAAGTCACCGGCGTCCCCATCGAGCACTCCTACTATGTTGGCGGTAAAGAGTTCGACGGCTTCGACGGCTTCGCCCTCGTCGACGCCAAAGGCCCCGGCTACGCCTTCCGCATCAAGTCAGACTGGTCGAAAGAACCATTTACCACACCCGAAAGATACAGCAAGACAAAAGGTAAGATGATCAAGGAGAAGAAAGGACTGATCGATATAGGTAAGGAGCAGGTCGAGGCCGTACGCGCCACCGGCACCGACACCCCCATCCAATGGCACATCGCAGAAAAAGAAACCTTCGACGAACTCTTCAATCGACAGAAGTTCGGAAAGTTCCCTGCCGAGATCGAGCTCTTCTACACGCCACCCAACTAGCATCTCAGCCAATCAGTACCACGAGGAAAGGAACCACGATCATGGAATGGAGCCTCGCATTTGACTGGCGGGCGCTTGGCGACCCGGTATCGGAGGGGCGTCGGGTGTGGGAGTGGATCCAACGGATCAGGCCCCTGCACCCCTCCCTGGACCTGTGGCGCCCCACCGCCGACAGCCGCGAGGAGGCCGAGCAGTCGCCACCCATCACACAGGACTACCTCCTCCAGTACATCCGCGACGCCCAAGCCACCTCCAACTTCCCCGACTTCGGCCTGGCCCCGGCCTTCTCAGGACAGATCAACCAAGGCAACAAGCTCGCGTTGTACTTCAACATGCCCAACCCTGGAGACGCCGGCATCGGACTCATGATCGGAGAAGCTCTCGGGGCCGCCCTGGACTCCAGCGAGGACCTGGCCGACGCCCTCACGCACACCACCGCCAGCACCTTCACACCCAACACCATCGGAGCCCTGACCCGCAAGGACCACCCGCTTAACCCCGCCCCAGAGCCCTACAACTACATCCCAGGCTGGAAGATGTTCTTCGCCTCCGACTCACCCCACTACCAACGCGCCACCCAACTGGCCACCACAACCACACCCGCAGGCAACGGAGCCGTCCTCACCTTCGGCACCCCCGACACCTACCCCACCATCCTCAACCAATGGTGAACACCCAACCGCTGCGCGCGGCCCGCTTCAGTCAGCAAGCAGAACCGCCGACTCCGCCCCTCGTCGACGTCCGAAACACGTGAAACGCCCCCTTGGCCGGGGGCGTGAGGCGCGGGTGAAGAGGAGCGGAATGCCGCCCACAGGCGCCGAGTGTCCATATCTGCATCAAAGGGGACTCAACGCCGCTCACCTCACCAGCAGGAACCACCGAATCATGCGGTTTGCATCCGAAGGAACGAGGCCGCTCACAGCCTTTGCTGCAGATATGGACACTTACACCGTCATCACCCAATGAGTGGCCGCCTCCGGCGCTCCCGCCGGAGGCGTCGGCCCTCGTCAGGAGACGCCGAGGATCGCCTTAATGGGCGCGAGGGTGAAGTAGACAACGAACATCGCGCAGGCCACCCACATGAGCGGGTGGATCTTCCGCGCCCGGCCCTGAGCTACCTCGATGACCAGGTAGGACACGAAGCCGGCCCCGATCCCGTTGGTGATCGAGTAGGAGAAGGGCATCATGATGATGGTCAGGAAGGCCGGCAGGGCGATCTCCGGGGACTTCCAGTCGATGTCGGTCACCTGCATCATCATGAGGAAGCCGACCACCACGAGTGCCGGGGTAGCCGCCTCGTAGGGGACCATCTTGACCAGCGGTGCGAAGAACATGGACAGGGCGAACATGCAGCCGGTGACCACGGAGGCCAGGCCCGTGCGGGCCCCCTCCCCCACGCCCGCGGCGGACTCCACGTAGGAGGTGTTGGAGGAGACGCCCCCGACACCACCAGCGATGGCGGCCAGGGAGTCGACGACGAGGATCTCGCGCGTCTTAGGCGGGTTGCCGTGCTCGTCGAGCAGGTCGCCCTCGGCGCCGATGGCGACCATGGTGCCCATGGTGTCGAAGAAGTCGGCCAGCAGCAGGGAGAAGACCAGGAGGATCACCGAGACGATCCCGACCTTGTGCACACTGCCCAGCAGGCTGAAGTGGCCCAGCGTCGACAGGCTCGGCAGGTCCACCGGGAAGCCGTCCAGGCGCGGCTCGGACAGGGACCAGCCGGTGAGGTTGTCAGGACCGGGCATCGTCTCGTCGTTGTAGGGGCCCAGGTGGGTGACGGCGTCGATGATGATGGCCAGGACCGTGGCCGAGGCGATGCCGATGAGGATGGCGCCGCGGACCTTGCGCACGTGGAGCACCACCATGAGGAAGAGCCCGAAGAGGAAGACGAGGACCGGCCAGCCCTGGAGGGAGCCGCCCAGACCCAGCTCAAGGGGGGTGCCGCCGCGGCGCACCATCTTGGCGTCCACCAGGCCAATGAGCGCGATGAACAGGCCGATGCCCACCGAGATCGCGGTCTTGAGCTGGTCGGGGACGGCCTTGAAGACGGCCTCCCGGAAACCGGTGAGTACCAGGACGAGGATGATGATGCCCTCGATGACAATGAGGCCCATGGCGTCGGCGTAGGTCATGCCCTGGGTGCCCACGAGGGTGTAGGCGACCATCGCGTTGATCCCCAGGCCCGCGGCCAGGGCCATCGGGTAGTTGGCGACGACGCCCATGAGGATCGTCATGACTGCGGCGACGAAGGCGGTGCCTGCGGCGAGCTGGGCCTCGGTTCCCGGGGGGCTCGCCTTGGACAGGATCGCGGGGTTGAGGACGAGGATGTAGCTCATCGAGAAGAAGGTGACGATGCCGCCACGGATCTCTCGGGAGATGCTCGAACCGCGTTCAGTGATGTGGAAGAACCGATCCAGTCGAGAGACCTGACTGGGCGAGGACGAAGATGAGGACTTCGTCGGGGTACGTGTGCTCACGGCGGCATTCTTCCAGATCATCACGCGCTGAGCGAAACTGAGCGCTGCCGTCATCGTTGCCGCCGGCGCTCGCCCCATCGCTTAGACCCCGGAATTACTGTCACACCCTCGTGGAAGGATGGTCGGTGAGACCGGATGGGAGGAGGTGATGGCCGTGACCGAGGCAGCAGAGGACCCGGCCGCCGCGGCAGGTCCGCGCGAGCCGGGCTGGGAGGGATTCTCCTCGGCCACCCGCACCTGGTTCCTCGACGCCTTCCCCACCGGTCCCACCCCGGTGCAGGAGCGGGCCTGGGCCACGATCGGCCGGGGTGAGAACGCCCTGGTCATCGCCCCCACCGGCTCGGGCAAGACGCTCGCGTCCTTCCTGTCCGCCATCGACCGCCTAGGACAAGAGCCGGCCGCGGAGGAGCAGGGGAACGCGGCGGCGCCAGGGGGCGCGCAGGGCGGGGCCGACGGCGTGAGGGTCCTCTACATCTCCCCGCTCAAGGCGCTGGGAGCGGACGTGGAGCGCAACCTGCGCCGGCCGCTGGCGGGGATCGCCGCCGTCGGCCCCACCCGCCCGATCTCGGTGGGGGTGCGCTCGGGGGACACGCCCGCGCGGGAGCGTCGTCGGCTGCGCAGCCACCCGCCCAGCATCCTCATCACGACGCCGGAGTCGCTCTACCTCATGCTCACCAGCGCCGTGCGGGAGACGCTGCGGACGGTGGAGACGGTCATCGTCGACGAGATCCACTCCTTCGCCGGTTCCAAGCGCGGCACGCACCTGGCCGTGTCCCTGGAGAGACTCGATGACCTCCTGGGGCGCCCGGCGCAGCGCATCGGCCTGTCCGCCACCGTCTCGCCGCCGGAGGAGGTCGCCCGCTTCCTCGGCGGGCCGCACCCGGTGACGATCATCTCCGACGACGGCCGGGCGACACCGGAGGTCACAGTGTCCGTGCCGGTGGAGAACATGGCCCGCATTCCGGCGATCTCGGACCGGCGCACCCGGATGGAGCGGGCCCTGGCAGCCCCCGCGAGCGCGGGCGGCGGCCGCGGCTCCCAGCCCTCCGGGATCGGGCGGGCAGGGGCCTCGCAGGCATGGCGCTCCGATAGGGCGCTGGGCCGGGCCATGGCGGCGGGGCGGGCTGACGGGCCCGGTGCGGGGGGGCCCGCCCGGGTGTCAGCCTCGATCTGGCCGCACCTTGAGAACGCGATCCTCGACCAGGTCCTGGCCCACCGCACGACGCTGGTCTTCGTCAACTCCCGGGGCGCCTGCGAGCGGCTCACCGCGCACCTCAACGAGGCCTATGCCGCGCGTCTCGGGGCGGTGGCGCCAGCGCCGCAGGCGCCGGTTCACCGGGAGTCCTGGGAGATGGGAACCGGTTCGCACACCGAGGCTCTGGCGGCGGGCGCCCCGGTGATCGCCAAGGCCCACCACGGGTCGGTCTCCAAGGAGCAGCGTCTGGGTGTGGAGCGGGAGCTGGCCGCGGGGGAGCTGAGGTGCGTGGTGGCCACGGCCTCGCTCGAGCTCGGCATCGACATCGGCTCGGTCGACCTCGTGCTCCAGGTGGCGCCGCC
>ERZ772927.191-NODE-191-length-36426-cov-4.79371_pt1 | contig 36426 bp, 27 predicted proteins | sample MGYA00512115_ERZ772927 | MGnify/ENA primary metagenome ERZ772927 (study PRJEB29015, sample SAMEA2737924) | human oral metagenome | biome: human oral; feature: human-associated habitat; material: dental | place: China | collected 2013 ... | reverse complement strand
GACTTGCCCGACCCGGACTCCCCCACCAGGGCCAGGACCTCGCCACGGGCCACGGACAGGTTGACACCGCGCACGGCGTCCACCCGCCCGTCCTCGGAGGGGAAGCTCACCCGCAGGTCGGTGACCTCCAGCAGCGGGGCGTCGGAGGCGGGGTCGGGCAGCGCGTCGCTGGCGAAGGCCGGGGCCTTGGGGCTCTTGGTACGGCGGCTCATGCCTTGCCTCCAGACTTGGACGAGGGGTCGATGGCGTCACGCAGGCCGTCACCCATGAAGTTGACGCACAGCAGCATGGTGACCAGCACCGTGGCGGGCGCCAGGAAGATCCAGGGCGAGGTGGTGGCGGCACGCTGCCCCTCGGCGATGAGCGTACCCAGGGACGTGTTCGGCGTCTGCACCCCGAAGCCGAAGTAGGACAGGGTCGTCTCGCTCAGGACCGCGTAGGCCACGTTGAGGGTGGCGTCCACAATGAGCAGGGAGGCGATATTGGGGATAATGTGCCGCCCGATCACGACGGCGCTGGGCACGTTCATGAAACGGGCCGCCTGGACGTAGTCGAGGTTCTTCACGCTCAGGGTCAGGGAGCGCACCACGCGGGCGGTCAGCATCCAGCCGAACCCCGCCAGCAGGATGATGAACAGGGTGATCGACCCCTTGGAGGCGCCCGCCTTCTGGGACAGGATGGCGATAATGAGGAAGGAGGGGACCACCAGGAGCAGGTCGGTGAACCACAGGGCCACCTTCTCCCACCGGCCGCCGAAGTACGCCGCCGAGCTGCCCACCACCGCCGCGATGGAGGTCTGGAGGAGGGCCACGCAGATGCCGATGAGCATGGACTTGCGGGTGCCCTCCACGGTCATGGCGAACACGTCGCGCCCGCCCTGGGTGGTGCCGAGCCAGTGGGCGGCGCTGGGGGGCTGGAGGAACTCGCTGGAGACGTCGCGGTACCCCCAGGGGCTGATACTGGCGCCGAAGACCGCGAAGCACAGGACCAGGACCAGGCCGACGGCGCCGGCCACGGCGGAGCGGTTGCGCAGGAAGCGTCGCAGGATGATCTGGGCACGGCCCAGGCGCTTGGACTCCTTGGGGTTGGAGGTCAGCGGCTCGGAGGTGTCACGGGTCTCGGCGGGGGCGTTGCCGAGCTGCTCGGCGCTGGCCGAGGCGACGGCGTTGGCACCCGAGCGCGACAGGACGCTGCGGTCAGGGGTCTTGCTCGCCATGGGTCAGCTCACTCTCACTCGGGGGTCGACGACCGCCACGAAGACGTCCGACAGCAGCGCCCCGGTGAGGGTGCACAGCCCGGAGAAGGCCACCACGGCGGCGGTCCCGTTGATGTCGTACTGGGAGATGGCGTTGACGGAGTACTCCCCGATACCGTGCCAGCCGTAGACACGCTCGGTAATGGTGGCCCCGGTGAACAGGCCGGCCAAGGCGAAGGCGAAGTAGGTGGCCATGGGGATCAGGGCGGTGCGCAGGGCGTGCCGGGTCACCGCCCGGCGCTTGACCAGCCCCTTGGCCCGGGCGGTACGCACGTAGTCCGCCCCCAGGGTGTCCAGCATGAGGTTGCGCTGGTAGCGCGAGTAGCTCGCGAGCATCCCCAGGGACATGGAGATGGTGGGCAGCAGCAGGTGCTGGGCGCGCCCGGCGAACCCCGAGCCCTCGCCGGAGAACTCGAAGATGTGGTAGCCGGTACCGTTGTTGACGCGCACCGCGATGACCTGCAGGAGGATCGCGATGACCATGGCGGGGGTGGAGATAATGAGCATCGAGACCAGGGAGACCACCCGGTCCGTGACGGTGTACTGCTTGGTGGCGGTCCAGGCCCCCAGGGCGACGCCGCCCAGCAGGCCGATGGTGGCCCCCAGGACCACCAGGCGCAGCGACACGAAGGCCCGTACGGCGATGACGTCGTTAATGACCTCGCCCTTGGGGGAGTACCCCCAGTCCCAGTGCAGGAAGACGTTCTGGAGCCAGGTCACGTAGCGGTCCCAGACCGGCATGTCGTGGGCGATGTTGTAGCTCACGAGGTTGTCGTGGATGGCAGCCCAGTTGAGCTTGGGGTCCTGGATGTTCCACAGGTTGGACGGATCCATGGAGTACGAGGCCATGATGTAGGCCATAGAGGTCGCTATGAACAGCAGTATCGCGTAGTTCGCGATCCGCCTGGCTAGGTAGGGGAGCATAGGTCTTCTCTTCCGGTTCTCCCGCCTGACGTCACCGTCGGCAACGAGGCGGCCGGGCGGGTGCGGACACCTCCGTCCCGGCCAGCCCCACACAGGGCAGACCAGGTACAGGACTGAGGTGAGAATACCCGGAGACAGGCACCAGGCCGTAACATGAGCGGCCGGTCATGTCACAGCGGGGTCGCGAACGGTGGGCACAGCCCCGCAGCGACCCGCATACGGCACCCCGTACGTGACCGAAAACACGGTGTCATTATCCTGCGGAGGGCCCCGGTACCCGCACGGGCAGGCCCCGGCTGGCAGCTGCGGCTGACCGGCCCCACAGGCCCTAGGCGGCGTCGCGGTAGAGGTCGATACCGGCACCGGGCACGGCGGCAATGAGCCGCTGGGTGTACTCCTGGCGCGGGTTGGCGAACAGCTCGTCGCTGGGCCCGGACTCCACGACCTTCCCCTTCTCCATGACCACGACGTCGTCGGCCAGCAGCCGTACCACCGCCAGGTCGTGGGTAATGAACAGGTAGCTCAGCCCCAGCTCGGACTGCAGGTTGGACAGCAGCGTGAGGATCTGGGACTGCACCAGCACGTCCAGGGCGGAGACGGCCTCGTCCAGGACCACCACCTCGGGGCGCAGGGCCAGGGCCCGGGCCACGGCCACGCGCTGGCGCTGGCCCCCGGAGAGCTCCCCGGGGTAGCGGCGCATGGCCGAGCGGGGCAGGGCCACCATGTCCAGCAGCTCGGCCACCCGGGCCTCACGCTCCTTGCGCGAGCCCACCCGGTGCACCCGCAGGGGCTCCTCGACCGAGCTGAACACCGAGCGCATGGGGTCCAGGGAGCCGTAGGGGTTCTGGAACACCGGCTGGAGGCGACGGCGCAGTGCGAAGAGATCGGCCTTGCCCAGCGTGGACAGGTCGGTGCCGTGGTGGTAGACCTTGCCCGAGGTGGGGTCAATGAGGTTGAGGACAATGTTGGCCACCGTGGACTTCCCGCTGCCGGACTCTCCCACCAGGGCCAGGGTGGTGCCCTCGCGCAGGGTGAAGGAGACGTCGTCCACGGCCTTGAGCTCCTTGGCCTTCCCCTTGGCGCCGCGCACGTTGAAGACCTTGGTCAGGTTCTCCACGCGGATGACGGCGTCGGTGGAGGTGGCCCCCAGCCCGGCCCCCAGGAGCTCGTCCTTGGTGACCTTGATGCCCCGGGCGTGGGCGGCCTCAATACGCTGGGATGCCAGCGAGGGCGCGGCCTGCACCAGGCGCCTGGTGTAGGGGTGGCGGGGCTCCTGGAGGATCTCCAGGCTGGGCCCGGACTCCACCACCCGCCCGCGGTGCATGACCACCAGGTGCTCGGCCCTCTCCGCGGCCAGGCCCAGGTCGTGGGTGATAAAGAGCATGGCGGTGCCCTGCTCGCGGGTCAGGGACTGGAGGTGGTCCAGGATGACCCGCTGGACGGTGACGTCCAGGGCGGAGGTGGGCTCGTCGGCAATGAGGAGGCTGGGGTGGGCCGCCATGCCGATGGCAATGAGGGCCCGCTGGCGCATGCCGCCGGAGAACTCGTGGGGGTACTGCCTGGCGCGGTGGGCGGCGTCGGGCAGTCCGGCCTGCGTGAGCAGGTCCAGGACCTTCTGGTCCACCTCCTTGCCGGGCACCACGTTGTTGGCCCGCAGCGCCTCCTTGACCTGGTAGCCGATGGACCACACGGGGTTGAGGTTGCTCATGGGGTCCTGGGGGACCAGGCCGATACGGGACCCGCGCAGCGCGGTCATCTCCTTGTCCCGCAGGTGGGCGACGTCCCGGCCCTCGAAGAGGATCTGCCCGCCGGTGACCCGCCCGGTGCCGGGCAGCAGTCCGATGACGGCGTGGGCCATGGTGGACTTGCCGCTGCCGGACTCCCCCACCACGGCCACCGACTGGCCGGGGTAGATGGTCAGGTTGGCGCCCCTGACCGCGGGGACCATGCCGGTGGAGGAGCGGAAGGCGACGTCCAGGTCGCGGATCTGGAGCAGGGGGGCCGTATCGGGGGCGGGCCGGGCGGCGCGGGAGTCAGGCGTGGTGCTCATTGCTTCCTCGTCTTGGGGTCCAGGGCGTCGCGTACGGCGTCACCCATCATAATGAAGCCCAGGACCGTCAGCGCCAGGGCCCCGGCCGGGTAGAACAGGATGTGGGGGGCGGTGCGCATTGACTCCTTGGCCGCTGAGATGTCAGCACCCCAGGAGACGACGCTGGCGGGCAGGCCGATCCCCAGGAAGGACATGGTGGCCTCGGCCACGATGTAGGAGCCCAGGGAGACGGTGGCGGTGACAATGATCGGGGCGGCGGCGTTGGGGACGATGTGGCGCGCCAGGGTCGCCCAGCGACCGGCCCCCAGGGCGATGGAGGCGGTGACGAACTCGTCGTTCTTGATCCCCATGACGGCGCCCCGGGCAATGCGTGCGATCTGGGGCCAGCCGAATATCCCCAGGACCAGCACCACGGTGAAGATGGAGCGGTGGGTCTTGAACATGCTCATCACCACGATGGCCGCCAGCATAAAGGGGATGGCGAAGAAGATGTCGGTCATGCGCGACAGGAGGGAGTCGAACCAGCCCCCGAAGTACCCGGCGATCGTGCCCACGAGGGAGCCCAGGACCACCACCAGGAAGGTGGTGAGGATGCCCACGCTCACTGAGGCGCGCGCCCCGTGGACGGTGCGGGCGAAGATGTCGCAGCCCTGCAGGTCGAAGCCGAAGGGGTGCCCGGAGCGGGGTGGGGCCAGGGAGTCGTCCAGGATGCAGGATGCCGGGTCCGTACGGGCCAGCAGGCCGGGGACGAGCGCCAGGACCACGGCCCCGGTAATGAGCAGGGCGGCGACCCAGAACAGGGGCCGACGGCGTAGGACCTTCCAGGCCTCGCCCCACATGGAGGAGGGGGCGGACTCGTCGGCCACGGCGTCCACGGCGCCCAGGCCGGTCTCGTCGGTGTCGGAGACGAAGCGTTCCTGGCCGGGCAGCGGCTCCCGCCCGGCAGGGCGGGTGGTGGGGGTCTCAGGCATAGCGGATCCTCGGGTCGAGGGCGGCGTAGAGCAGGTCTACGAGCAGGTTGGAGACGATAAAGACGAGGATGAGGACGGTGGTGAAGGAGACCACCGTGGATCCCTGCCCCTGGGTGATCGCCTTGTAGAGGGTGCCACCCACGCCGTGGATGTTGAAGATGCCCTCGGTGACAATGGCCCCGCCCATGAGGGCCCCCAGGTCGGCCCCCAGGAAGGTGACCACCGGGATGAGGGAGTTGCGCAGGACGTGGTGGGTGGCCACGCGGGTGCGCCCCAGGCCCTTGGCGCGGGCGGTGCGCACGTGGTCGGCCCCCAGGTTCTCACTGACCTCCGTGCGCGTCAGGCGCAGCACGTAGGCGAAGGACACGGCCGAGAGCACGATCGCGGGCATGAGCAGGTCCGTGACGCCGGGGCTGGAGCCCGCCGTCACCGGCAGCCACCCCGCCTTGATGCCGACGAGGAACTGCATGACGAAGCCGGTGACGAAGGTCGGCACGGCGATCACGGTCAGGGAGACCACCAGCACGGTGGCGTCAAAGAACCCGCCACGGCGCAGGCCCGCCAGGGTCCCCACCACCTCGATGACCAGGGCCATGAGGGAGAGCTTGATGGTCACCGGGAAGGCCTGGGCCATGACCTGGGTGACGGGCTGGTGGGAGAAGGTGGTGCCGAAGTCGCCCACCAGGATGCCCTTGAGGTAGAGCAGGTACTGGGTGAGGAAGGGCTGGTCGAGGTGGTACTGGGCGCGAAGCTGGGCGATGACGGCCGGTGACAGGTTGCGTTCCCCGGCCAGGGCCGCCACGGGGTCCCCGGGCATGGCGAAGACCATGGCGTAGATCAGGAAGGTCGCGCCGAGGAAGACGGGAATGACCTGGAGGAGTCTGCGCCCGATATAGCGGAGCATGAGGGTTCCTTCTGGTGGTGGTGACGCGGGCCGGGGGCGGTGGCCCGTGTGCCACCGCCCCCGTAGGCGTCAGTCCTTGGTGACGGCGTGGTACAGCGGGGCGGAGTTCCAGCCGAACTCCACGTTGCTGACCTTGGTGGAGTGCCCGCCGAAGCCGTTCTGGTACCACAGCGGGATGGCCGGCAGGTCCGCGAACAGGAGCGTCTGGGCCTTCTGGTACAGGGTGGTGGCCTGGGTCTGGTCGGTGGTCTGGGCCGCCTGGTCCAGGAGGGCGTCGAACTCGGGGTTGGAGTACTGGGCGTCGTTGGAGCCGGCACCGGTGCGGTAGACCATATTGAGGAAGTTGCCCATGGACGGGTAGTCGCCCTGCCACCCGGCGCGGAAGCCCGAGGTGAGGGTGTGGGCGGTGACGTCGGCGCGAAGCTCCTTGAAGGTGGGGTAGGGGTTGCCGGCGGCCTCAATGCCCAGAACCGTCTTGATGGAGTTGCACACGGCGTCGACCCAGGTCTTGTGCGGGCCGTCGGCGTTGTAGGCGATGCTGAAGGAGCCGGTGAAGGGGCTGATGGCCTCGGCCTGGGCCCAGGCCTCCTTGGCTGCGGTCGCGTCGAAGGTGAGGACCTCGTTGCCCGGCACCTTGTCGCTCCAGCCGCTAATGACCGGGGAGGTGAAGTCGGAGGCGGGGGTGCGCGTGGAGTAGTAGAGGGTGTCGCAGATCTTCTTGCGGTCGATCGCCAGGGACAGGGCCTTGCGGCGCAGGCGCCCCTCCTCGTCCATCTTGAAGTGCTCCGAGCCCACATCGATGGTGAAGCACTGGATGACGGCACCGGGCTGGTTAATGGCCCGGTCCCCCAGGTCGTCCTTGAAGGTGGCCAGGGCCGAGTCCGGGATGGCGTCGATGACGTCGAGGGAGTCGGACTGGAGGTCCGCGTAACCGGACTCGTAGGTGGTGTAGAACACGAAGCTGACGCCCTTGTTGGCGGCCTTGCGCGGGCCGGAGTACTTCTCATTGGGAACCAGCTCACAGCGTTCGTTGTGGGTCCAGGAGGACAGGGAGTAGGGGCCGTTGCCCACCGGCTTCTGGCCGAAGGCCTCCATGTCCGCGTAGGCGGACTCCGGCAGCGGGTAGAAGGCGGAGTAGCCCAGGCTGAGCAGGAAGTCGGACTGGGGCGCCTTGAGGGTGATGGTGAACTCGGTGTCGGAGACCTTCTTCAGGCCGGTGAGCTCGGAGTCGGTGTCGTAGGAGAAGCCCTCGATGGGCTCGAAGAAGGCGCTGGACAGGTGGGCGTGGGACTTCAGGGCGCCGTAGTTCCAGGCCTTGATGAAGGAGTCGGAGGTCACCGGGGTGCCGTCGGAGAAGGTCCAGCCCTCGTTGAGGGTGACGGTGAAGGTCTGGCTGTCCTGGGTGGTGACGTCCTTGGCGACCTCGTTGACCAGGGCCCCGTGGGCGTCGTAGGAGTACAGGCCGGCGAAGATCAGGTCGATAATGCGCCCACCCCCGACCTCGTTGGTGTTGGTGGGGATCAGGGGGTTCTGGGGCTCGGTGTCGTAGGCGGTGACAATGCCGTCACCTCCCTTGGAGGTGGTGTCGGAGGAGCAGGCGGCGAGCGCTGCGAGGGCGGCCGTCGAGATGACGCCGGCTCCGAAGGCCCGACGGGACAGGATGAGTCTGTTCATGAGGAACTCCCACGGGAAGGGGCGTTGACGCCCGGAGGACGGGGCGCCCATCGCAGGAGGTGGTCAGTGGCACACCAACGCATACACATACACTCATGCGAATGGACGTCTGGCACTGTACCCCATGGAGCCGCCGGACGCGCGCACCGTCTTACCCTGTGGTCACACGGTTCCCCGCCAGCCCGGCGACGCACAGCGTTTACGCAGGTCAGAATACTTTCATTAGCTGCTGTGAAGAGAGCGGTCCGAACCCTAAGGTCCCGGTGACAGGTGTGGAGGGAGGCTTCCTGGGCGTGGTGGTGGACTGTGTTTCAAGTAGCGAGCTGGATTTTAAGTGGTAGGTTTATTTTTAGGTAATGGGTCTGGGTTTTAGATAGTAGGTTGTGCTTTAGGTGGTAGACTGGGTTTTAGACGGCAGCGTCCTGGGCCTTACCAGGCGCCCGGGTCTTAGGCAACGAGCCCAGGTCTTACCAGGCGGCGGCCAGTAGCTCGTAGGAGCGACGTCGTAGCAGCGGGTCGTGCACGGTGGTCACCACGAGGAGCTCGTCCAGGTCCCAGCGACGCACCAGGGCCCGCAGCCGGGGAACCACCTCCTGGGGAGCGCCCACGAAGGACAACGCCATGGAGGACTCCACCGCGCGCTCCCGCCCCGGCACCAGGGCGCGCCACGCCTCCAGGTCCGACGTCGGCGGGTCCAGGGGTCCGGGACGCCCACCGACGACCCGCGCCGCGGCGGTCATGGCGGTCGTGAAAAGACGCTGCGCCTCCTGGCACGTGGGGGCCAGGACGACATTGACGGCCGCGGCGACCCGGGGCCGGACCGGCTGGGGGGCGTCGGCCAGGACCGAGCGGTAGGTGGTCATGGCGGCCTCGGCCTGGGAGGGGGCGAAGTGCGAGGCGACGGCGAAGGGCAGCCGCATCTCACCGGCCACCCGCGCCCCGGTCACCGAGGATCCCAGGATCCAGGTCTGGGGGCTGGTGCCCTCCCCGGGGAGGGCGCGTACCACGGTCGGCTCCGGACAGGCCGGGGGCAGAGAGGAGGTCTGCGTCTTGTCCTGCTTGTCTGCCTGTGAGTCGGCTTGCTGGTTGACTGGTGCGTTTGCCTGTAAATGGTCCTGTCTGTCTACCCGTGAGCCGGTTTGCGAGCCCGTCTGCACCCCACCGGCTGACGGGGCAGGTCGCGCGGGCCGGAGGGAGCCGGGGACGGCGGCGTCGGCGTCGGGCCCGGGGCCGAGGTAGCCCAGGATCTCACGGACCTCGTCGGCGAAACGACGGGGGTCGGCGGACCGCCGCCGCAGGGCGCGGGCGGTGACGGCGTCGGTGCCGGGGGCGCGCCCCAGGCCCAGGGCAACGCGGCCCGGGTAAAGCAGGGCCAGGGTCCCCACCTGCTCGGCGACGACCAGGGGGGCGTGGTTAGGGAGCATAATGCCGCCGCTGGCGACGCCGATCCGCTCGGTGGCGGCCAGGACCTGCCCCATGAGGATGGTCGTGGCACTGGCCAGGTAGGTGGTGGAGCCGTGGTGCTCGCCGAGCCAGTAGCGCGTGTACCCCGCGGCGTCGGCGGTGCGTGCCAGGGCGACCATGTCACCCAGGGCCTGGGCGCGGCTGCGACCGGCGGGGACAGGGACGAGGTCCATGACGGACAGGGCGACGCTCATGGTCGCAGCCTACGGCTCCCGCAGGATCACCGGTGCCAGTACCGACGTAACAGTTCCAACCGCCCTTACGCGGACGGCCCGGACTGTCCTACACCACCAGGGGCTTGCTGCCGAAACCACCTTTGCGCGGAGGGCCCGGGCGAGCACCCCCGACCTCGTCAAGCCCAACCTCCCAGCCGCTCCGCGGGACGGCCCAGACGAGGAGCAGCCGCCGGCCACCGTCGCGAGTCCCGGCCGTCCCGGCGCGGACGGCCCGGACGCAGCCTTCCTGGCCGCTATATATAACAGCCAGCAACCGCTCGCGGGGACGGCCCGGACTGTCCTACACCACCAGGGGCTTGCTGCCGAAACCACCTTTGCGCGGAGGGACGGCTCGAACCCACCTTGTTCGGACGAGCCCTCACAGGAGTGCTGCCGCGTCACCCGGGTAGATGACACGGCAGCGTCGGGGAGCGGGGACCGGGATGGGGCGGGGTCTTGGGACCGGCACCGTGGGTGCCCCGGAGCCTCAGCGGGTGCGGGCCACAGGCCGACGGGACGTCGGAGGACCGGTGGGGTCGGTGCGTCCGGGCGGTCCTGACCTCCTGGAGCTGAGGCGGGCGCGACCGCGCGGGGGCCTAGGCATGACGGGAGGGCAGGATCGTGGCGGCCAGGGACTTGCAGATGTCGCCCACCAGGAAGGGGACGGCACCCAGGGTGAAGGCCGCGCCCAGGGTCAGGCCCTTGGCGTAGGCGAGCCACAGGACGCCGGGCACGTAGACGGCCACGGAGGCCAGGAGCATGAGCCCCAGGCGGGCGGGCAGGCGGCGGCCCGGGGCGGTAGCGGTCCCCGCCACGACGGCGACCAGGACGTAGCCCAGGACGTAGCCGAAGGTGGCGGTCACCCCGCTGGTCCAGCCATGGAGCACCGGGACGCCAGCAGCGGCCAGGCCCGCCAGGAGCAGGGCGGAGGCCGCTCCGCGCCGGGAGCCCAGAAGACCGCCGACGCCGAGGACCGCGAGGGTTCCCAGGGTGACCGGGACAGGCGTAAAGGGCAGGGGGACCGCGAGCTGGCCCAGGAGGGCGATCGCAGCGGTTCCGGCTGCCACCAGGACGGCGTCGCGCCCCAGAGCTCGGACGCGCAGGGCGGCGCGAGAAGGAGCGGCCGCAGCGACCTCGTTGAGGGGATGTGTCGTCATGCACTCACCATAGACAGACAGCGTGCGTTACCGGAACTCCGGTTCTCCCCCGTGATAAGGGCGTTATTTTGTGCCTTTCCTCTAACCTATAGGGTTCTTTCACGGGAACCAGGAGACTATGAGGCGCAGCCTCAGGGCGGACGCCTGCGCCGCATACGGCCCGGACACCAGGACGTCCCGGACCGGGTCCTGGCTCCCATGGCGGGCGGGCCTGGCCACAGCCTGGACTACCGTCAGACCCTCACCGGCTGGCTCCCCCGTACCGGGCGAGGCTGGCCCTCGGGACCCGGTCGAGACCCAGCTGGTGCGGGGCTCCCCCGTACCGGGCGGGGCTGGCGGGCGCCGGGCGGGGCCAGGTGCCGCGTCCGTGGCCTCCAACACCCCGGCTGCCCCAGGCACCCCGGACTGCAGAGGGTAGCCGCCGAGGCGGATGTGCAGGGGCGCGGGCTAGAGTCGGCCCCGTGAGCGTGCACTCCTTCTCCCTGGTCCCCGCCGCCTACGTCCTCCTGCTGCGCCAGACACCTGGCAGGACCAGCGACCCGGCACCTGCTACAGCTGCCATCGCGCTCGCGGGCACCTCCCGACCCAGGCCCGGCATCCTGGCGCCCCCCGCTGGCACGGTCCCGGCGCCCTCTGCCGGTACGGTCCCGCCCGGTACCGCCGCGCCCCGCTCCCCCGGCTCCTCGGCCGCGGGCACCGAGGTCCTCCTCCAGCTGCGCCGGAACACGGGGTACATGGACGGCTACTGGGCCACAGGGGCGGCCGGGCACGTCGAGAGCGGTGAGTCTGTGCTCCAGGCCGCCTGCCGGGAGGCCCGCGAGGAGGTCGGCGTCGTCCTGACCCCGGAGGACCTGTCCACGCTGACGGCTATGCACCGCTCCAACGACGTCGGCGGCGCCGCCGTCGAGCAGCGGGTCGACTTCTTCTTCACCGCCCGCACCTGGCAGGGGACCCCCACCGTCCAGGAGCACGAGAAGGACGCCGGGCTCGGCTGGTTCTCCCTCACCGACCTGCCCGCCCTCGTCCCGGCGCACGAGCGCGCGGTCCTGACCTGGCTGGCCAGGGCGCTCGACGGCGGGGAGGCGGTCCCGGCAATCACCACCTTCGGCTTCACCCCGGGCCAGGACGTCGCCCACTACGGGGTGGCCCGGCACTGAGCGTCCGCAGCGCCCTGGGCCGGGTCGGCGCTTCCGGCGGGCCTGACCCACGCCCCGCCCCACTGCGCGCCAGCGTCCGCCGCGCCACGCGGCTCTGGCCCCCGCCCACCCCGCAGGAAGAGTTATTTAGGGACCTGGCCGGTCGAACGCCTGGGTTTGTCGCAATCTGAGGATCAGAGAAGGTGGTATCCTCCCCGACGCCAGCAACCAAGCTCCTGACCTGCGCAGACATTAAGCAGACAAAGCTGCGGCCGGGGTGGCTCCGTCTCTGATCCTCAGATTGCGACACGAGCAGGATCCGGGGCGGCAGACGGACGAAAAATTAATCACATAATCGTATAATCCGTGCACTTCTGTGCCGGGAGCCCCCGTGGACGTCCGACATCCCCGTTCTCACGGCAAACAAGTACCGTTCTCGCGACGAATAAGTACCGTTCTCGCGGAAGAGGGGCAGCCACGCGCAGCGGACGGCGCCGCACGGCCAGACCTGCCTCACCCCTCCAGGAACCCCAGGATCCGGGGCAGCTCACGACGCGCCTGGACCATCCCGGCCTCATAGGCGGACACGAGCCGGTCATAGCGCAACTCACCGTTCTCAATCCCCATGCGGTCAGGCTGGAAGAGGTAGACGCTGCCTGAGCGGACGCGGTCCTCCAGCTCCTGCATGGTGGCGTTGTAGCGGGCGGGGCGGGCGATAATCGCGTCGGCCACCAGGGGCTGACGACGGAACGCCTGACGGTACAGGAGTGAACGCACCTCCTCCTTGTGGTACCCGGGCGGCCTCGTGGTGACCACGAGCATGCGCTCAAAACCGTCAGCCTGCGCCGCGTCAGTGGCGAACCCCCCGGTGGGCCCCAGGGCGCCGTCGTAGTACCGGGCACCGTCAATGGTCACCGGGGGCATGAGCAGCGGCATGGACGCCGAGGCCTGGGCGCGCGGCAGCAGCTTCTCCAGGGTGTCCAGATCCGACTTGCCCCAGTAGACCTCCTGGCCGGTATCACCGCAGAAGGCCCCAATGCGGACCTGGGCGGGCGAGGCGGCAAAGACCTCGATATTGAGGGGGAAGGGCTGGCCGGGGTCGGTGGTCTCCTTGTAGAGGTGGTCGGAGTTGAAGTAGCCCCGCCCCTGCACAAAGCTCCCCCAGCCGCCTGCCTTCGGGTCCAGCGGCATGGACAGGAAGGCCTCACGGGCACGCCACCTGTCCCGGGCGACGAAGTTGACGGTGTGGGTGCCACCAGCACTGATACCACCGACCCACCCGAAGTCCAGGCCCTCCTCCAGCAGGAGCCGCACCAGGGCCGCGGTGTAGGTGGCGCGCATGCCGCCTCCCTCGAAGACGAGGGCGACGTCGTCAAAGCGCCGTGTCACCGGCGCCGGGACGTGACCAGGGTGCCCGTAGGGGAAGGGGCCGGTGGCGGGCAGGGCCGTCACGGCCGCGTCGGCGGGAGGCGGAGGAGGCAGGATGGGCTCGACGTCGGAGACTGCGTCACTGGTCATGCCACGCACCCTAACGCGCTACCCCTGCATGACGGGGAGTGCGCTTCACTGTACGGGAAACTCGCGCCCGGCTCGCCGCCGCCGACTAGCCCGCGGGCCACCCCGCCATGCCGACTAGCCCGGCCCGCCCGCCGACCGGCCCGCACCGCCGGTCGGGCCCTGGCGCTCACTGGCGGTGAAAGGCCCTCGCCCTCCCCTACCCTCACCGCGTCCTGCGGCGTAGCGTGCCGGGCATGGTCACCCCACGTCTTCTTGAGTCCCTTCCCCTGCGCGAGCGCACCGCCCGTAACCGCCTGTGGCTGCCGCCCATGTGCACCTACAGCGCCGCCGAGGACGGCGTGGTCACGCCCTGGCACGTCGTCCACTACGGTGCCCGCGCCGCCGGCGGCTTCGGGACGGTGGTCGTGGAGGCGACGGCGGTGAGCCCGCGGGGACGGCTCTCCCCGCGGGACCTGGGCCTGTGGGAGGACGCGCAGGTCGCGGGGCACTCCCGCCTGGTCGAGGCGATCCACGCCAGCGGCTCCCTGGCCGGGGTCCAGCTGGGGCACGGGGGCCGCAAGGCCGGTACTCCCCCGTGGCGCCCGGACGCCGTCGGAGCCCGTCAAGGCACTCTGGCCGGCTGGGACCTGGTGGCGCCCAGCGCCCTGGCCTACCCCGGCCACGCCACCCCGCGCGAGCTCGACCTCACCGAGGTGCGGGCCCTGGTGGAGACCTTCGCCCAGGCTGCCAGCCGGGCCGTGGCGGCCGGTTACGACCTGGTCGAGCTCCACGGCGCCCACGGCTACCTTCTCCACGAGTTCCTCTCACCCCTGTCCAACCACCGTACGGACGACTACGGTGGGACCACCGCCGGGCGCCGGCGCCTGGTCCTGGAGGTGGTGGGGGCCGTGCGCGAGGCGGTCGGGGACGCCGTGCTGGGTATCCGCCTGTCCGCCACCGACTGGACCGCGGGCGGGCTCACCGGGGAGCAGACCGCCGAGCTGGCGCCGCTGCTGGTGGAGGCCGGTGCCGACGTCCTCCACGTCTCCACGGGCGGCAACGTGCCCGCAAAGGTCCCGGTGGCCCCGGGCTACCAGGTCCCCTTCGCCGCCCGGGTGCGCGACGCCGTCGCCGCCACCGCGACGCCGGTGGTGACGGTCGGGGTCATTAGGAGCGCCACCCAGGCCGAGCAGATCCTGGTCACTGGGCAGGCCGACGCCGTGGCGGTGGGGCGCCCCGCGCTCCTGGACCCGAGCCTGCCCCTGCGCTGGGCCCGCGACCTCGGGACGGAGGGCTGGCAGGCCCAGGGGGTGCCGGTCCCCTACTGGCGCGGGGTCTGGGCGTCGTAGGCGATCAGCAGGCCGCCAGCGCTGGCCGGACCGGCACGGGATCTGGGCTCCAGGTCAGCTCCGTCAGCTCCGTGCAGGTGCGCTGGCCGGACCGGCGCGGGGTCTGGGCGTAGGCGCCCCGGCGCCCCGCACCTGGGTTCTGGCCAGCAGCCACTCCCCTACCGGCACAGGGCCTGGTGAGGCGGGGCACGTGCGGCACCTAGTCACCCAGCCGGTTCCCTGCTGGTGTGGGGTCTAGCTCATCTGGGCGCCGTCGAGGTCGCGGAGGCGCGCCAATCCCCTACCAGCACGGGATCTGGGCGTAGGTGCGCCGACACCCCGCACCTGTCGTCCGGCCCCGGCACGCTCACCTCGACTCCATCCAGGAGACCAGCGTCCTCCCAGCCAGGTGCCAGCGCACGTCATCTTCCTGGCCAGGCACTGGCGCACCTTGTGCAGACCAGGCTGTCCTCCCGGCCAGACGCCAGCGCACCTTGTACGGCCTCAGGCACCGAGCCAGTAGGCGGCCAGGGCGCGCGACATCCACATCCCGTCCCAGATCCCGCACATCTCCCGCTGGGAGTGCATAGACAGCAGGGGGACGCCGACGTCCACCGTGGTGACCCCCAGACGGGTGGCCGTGAGCGGGCCGATCGTGGTGCCGCACGGCACGGCGTTGTTGGAGACGAAGTCCTGGCTGGGGACCTGCGCGGCGGCGCAGGCGCGCGCCCAGAGGGCCTGGCCGGGCGCGTCGGTGGCGTAGCGCTGGCGCGCGTTGATCTTCAGCAGCGGGCCGTGGTTGACCAGGGGGCGGACGGCTGGGTCGTGGAGCCCGGCGTAGTTGGGGTGGACGGAGTGCCCGGCGTCGGCCGAGACGCAGCTGGAGCGGGCCAGGAGCGCGGCATAGGCGTCCCCCGTGTACCCCATGGCCGCGCCCAGGCGCTCCAGGAAGGTGGCCAGGAAGGGGCCGGCCGCGCCGGAGCGGGTCTCGCTGCCCACCTCCTCGTGGTCGAACGCCACCAGGACGACGGCGTCGCGCGGGCTGACAGGCAGGACGGCACCCGGGCGGGCGGTCCCGCCACCGGCTGCCAGCACCCCGCCGCCAGCTGCCTCGGCCAGCGCGCCAGCCCTGGCTGCCAGCGCTCCACCACTAGCTGGCGAGCCGTCCTGGGCAGCCCCAGCTGGCGCCCCGTCACCGGCTGGCACACCGGCCAGGGCCTCCAGGGCAACCAGGGCGGCGTGCACGGAGGAGAGGTTGTCCAGGCGAGCCGAGGCCAGGAACTCGCCCCGGCGACCGAAGCGCGCGGGGGCCTCGGTGGGGTAGGTCAGGACGTCGTGCCCGGCCAGGTCGGCGAAGTCGATCCCGGCGACCTCGCACAGGTACCGCTCGACCGCGTCAGGGCCGAGCTCGGCACCCTCGTCCTGGGCCAGGGACCACAGGGGCAGCAGGTGGGCCTGCCGGTCCAGGCGCAGGGCGTCGTGGACGGAGTGGTCCAGGTGCGGGGCAACCTGGGCCACGCGGGCGAGGGGGCCGGTACGCACCAGGTGGGTAGCACCGTCGCGCGTGGTCAGGCGCCCGGCCAGGCCGAGCTCACGGTCCAGGAAGGAGTTCTCCAGGGGGCCGCCGTAGACCTCGGCGTTGACCAGCTGCCAGCCGGCGCGGTTGAGCGCCGCCCGCGGCTTGAGCTTGAGGGCCGGGGAGTCGGTGTGGGCGCCGACAATGCGGAAGGCGACGTCGGTGGCGCTGGCACCCGGGGCCTGTGTAGGCGCGCTGCCGGCGGGGAGGCAGCTGGCGGCGGACGCAGCACCAGCGGGCGCGGTACCAGCGGACGTACCGTCGGCGGGCGCGCTGCCAGCAGGGACGCCCTGGGTAGGCGGTGTGCCAGCCGGAGTGGCGGAGGTGCCCTGGGCGGCAGCGGCCTGGGTGGGGGCCTCCGGCAGGATCCAGGCGGCGACGGCGCCGTCGCGCACGACGTAGCCGCGACGGGGCAGCCCCGGCCCCCAGGGCCTGGTCTCGCTGACGGCGGTCAGGCCGACGGCCTCCAGGCGGGCGGCGACCTCGGCGGCGGCGTGGTAGGAGGAGGGGGAGGCGGTCACGAAGGCCGCCAGGGAGTCGGTGTAGGTGTCCGGGCTGGTCAGGGCTGGCACCGTCAGGGCGGGGGCGAGGGTGGTCTCAGACATGGGTGCAGTCTTCCACACGACCAGTTGCGCCTACCGTCAGGAACGTACCTTAGCCATGCGGGACGTACCTTAGTTATTAAGAACGTACCTTAGTCATCAGAGACGTACCTTAGAAGTCCTCTAAGGCACGTCTCCGACGCTTGAGGTACGTCTCCGGCGACTAAGGTACGTCCCGCATAAGACAAGTGCGCTCACCTGATCCTGGGAGGCCTCCGCTCCCCACCAGACCCAGGACCCCACAGGCCCCAGAACCCCACCGCACCCAGGACTCAATGACCAGGACAGGGGCGCTCCGCTCCCCGCCGCACCTAGGGCCCTGCCCTCCTCCCTGAGGACTAGATCGATCTCCTCCCCGGGAAGGTTGTCGTTCGGACCTCAATCTATAAGACTCTGTGTTCAGACACAGCCCGGCCACGTACGGGAGCCACGGCACCTGCCTCAGAGAGGAGATCAGATGAGCCAGACCATGATCTGCCTGGTCAAGCCCGCCTCCCCGCCTACGAAGATCCTGATGCCTGACAACACCCCCGACGCCTCACGCAGCCGCAGCCGGGCCCCGGAAGCCTTCCTGGGACTCATGACCGTCCTCCACCGCCTCGTCCCTGCGCCGCTGCGCCCCCGGGTGCCCCTGACCTTCATCGGCTACGTCCTCATTAACGGCAGCGCCTTCGTGCTCGACATCGTCTGCCTGTCGGTCTTCTACAACCACTTTCACTGGGTGTATCAGGTGGCGGTGACCATGGGCTACGTGGTAGCGGGGGTCTACTCCCTCCTGCTCAACCGCTGGCTGAACTTCCAGGTCTCGGGGCACCTGGCGCTCCAGGGCTCACGCTACGCGGTCGGGCTGGTCAGCCAGTACGTCATCTTTATCCTGGGCCTGTCCAGCGCCCTGCACCTGGCGGGAGTCAACGCCGAGCTCGCCCGGGTCGTCTCGGCCTGCTGCGAGGGAATCTACCTCTACGTCCTCATGCGCCTGTGGGTCTTCAAGGGCGCGCCGGAGCCCGCGTCCCAGCCCGCCACCTGCTGAGACCAGCAGACCAGTCCGGGCCCGGGCCTGGTTCGCCCAGGACCCCGGCCGCGCCGAGCGCCCAGCGGGCCAGTCACCAGGGCCGGGTCCTGGCACGTCCGGGCGACGCGGACGGCCACAGGCTCAGGACCGGTCACCGGGGCCCGGGCCGTCGGCACCCCAGCCCGCCACCTGCTGAGACCAGCAGGCCGGTCACCGGGCCCGGGCCTAGTCCGAGTCCACCTCCGCACCGCCGGACTCACCACAGGGCGCGCGTGGTCTCCGTCGGGCCGTCGAGCTCGGTAAAGCCCGCGTCCACCACCGACACGGGGCGCCTGCCCGAGGCCGCCTCCCAGGAGGCCCGGTCGGGGAAGGTCACGCGCAGGCGGTAGCCGTCGCGAGCCCAGGCCTGGCGCAGACGGTCCGGCAGGTCGGGGCTCTGCCAGGCCAGTTGGGCGGCGTGGGCGACCTGGGCGCACAGCTTTCCGGAGGTCATCTCGTGCAGAGGCGTGACCTCGACGGTGACGAGCGCGTCCGTGCTCGCCGACTCCGCCCCCAGAGTGATGTAGCGGGCAATGACGTCCTCCTGCGAGTCGGCGTCACCGCGGGCGACGCCACGGGGGCGGCCTCCTGGAGCACCCGGGGGCTGCGTCCCCGGGCCGTGAAGGCGTCCGACGGCGTCGGCCCGCTCCTGCGCGACCGCCTGCTCGACGACGGCCTTCACGGCGGCCGGGGCAGGCGGGAGCTCCTGACCGTGGGGGAAGTGCGTGCCCTCCACCTGCGTTTTAGCGATCTCGGGCGGCAGCGGGCGGACCGGGCCGGGGACGATCGCACGGGCGGCCGCCTGCCCCCAGCCGCGCGGACCGTCCTGGGCCACGGTGACACCCGCCAGGCGCTGCACCTCCTCCCAGCGCCTGCCGCGGGCACGTCGCACGAGCTTGCGGATGCGCCGGTCGCGCCAGTGGCTCACGGCGGCATGCCACGGACCGCCGGGGGCGGCCTGCGGGGAGGCCAGGAGGGCGACGACGGCGCGCCCAACGGCCTCGGCCACGTCAACCCGGCGCGGTGGGTGGACCTTGTCGTAGCGCACGGCGATCTGCATGCCCCAGGGGACCGTCGGGTCGACGGTGGCGGGGTCCACGACGCCCGGCGCCGGGTCCGGGTCGGTCGGCTGGGAGCCGGGTGCGGGGGCCGCGGGGGCGGGAGCGGGAGCGTCCGGCGCAGGGACGGAGCGGACCTGAACGGAGGTGTCGGGCTCGGAGGAGGTCATGGTGGGACCCTACGCGCGATGAGAAGACACTCAGCTCAAGACTGGCGCCCGCCTCAACATTGTTATATCCTCAACGTGAATGTCCGCACTCAAAACACTATCCCAATCCCTGAAGGGCTACCATGAAACCCAAGTACCTGCACCTCATTGCCCTTGTTCTCCTCCTGGTCGGAGTCGGCCTCATTATGGTCAGGCACATAGGTGACCCGCCCCAGGTCACCTGCGTGGAGAAGGGCCCCACCTCCGGGTTCTCCATTGAGAAGGACGGCCAGGAGTGTCCTCTGAACGAGGCGGATTTCCGGGCCTACTGGCATTGGGAGCACAATTCGGCTGTCCCCCTCCACCTGGCAGGCCTGGGCTGCATCGCCCTGAGCCTCGCGACCGAGGTCACCGGCCTGGTGGTCGGGCACAAGCAGAAGAAGCGTAAGCGGGAGGCCGCCGCCCCGGGCACCTCGGCCCAGGCCTGAGACGGGTTATTGCTACCGCCCCCAGAGGGTGCCGACCCCCTGTCTGGCGACCGGGCCTCTGCGAGCCCGCAGTGTCACGGGTCCGGGTCCCATCGCCCTCTGCGCCGTCCAGGGCAGGTCCGGAAGCTGCCTGCGCGTCGCCGCTCGAAACCAGAAAGGGTGTAGCCAGGAGCCGGTCCGGAAGCCGCCCCGGGCTATGCGGGGTAACGCAGGAGGACGCCCGTACCGCCCTCGAAGGTGATCCCCGCCAGCTCCGGGCCCCGGGTGACCTGCGTGAACCCCAGCACCATATGGAGGGCAATCGAGGCGTGGTCGGTGGCGCTGACGACGGAGTAGACCGGCGTACCGGGCTCCAGGACTTCCACGGTACCCAGCACCGCCGCCAGGAGCCGCCGCCCCACGCCCCGGCGTCGGGCATCCGGATCCACCACGAGGCCCGAGACCATCCACACAGGGGTATCCGCCTCCTCCTTCCCGCAGACCTCCAGGGCGGTGGCGGGGAGCTGGAAGGCGCCCGCGAGCGCCACCGGGACAAGCGTCTCGTCCCCGGGCGGCGGGAGGGCCACGTCCCCCGGCGCCATGACGTCCGGGGCCTCGCCCTCGGGAGGCGACGTTGGCTGCGCGCCCCTGACCTGCGGAGTCTCCTGGCGGCGGGCCAGCGGCTCAGGGGCCGGGTGCGCGCCCCTGACCTGCGGAGTCTCCCCTGCCAGGGCGAGCAGCAGGACCGGGACGTTCTTAATGGTGCGGGTGGCCTGGTCCAGGGCCTCCTCAGCGGTGTGCCCGCGCAGGGCCAGGAGCTGGGCCACCCGTGCCCGGTCGCCGGGCAGGGCGGGACGGATGACCAGGTCGTCCTCACCAAGGAGAAGGGAACGGACGGCAGGGTCTGGCTCAAGGGGGGCGAAGTCGTTCACCGCCCCAGGGTCCCACACGAGGCCTGACGCGCCGCTGGTCCCGTGCCCCGCCGCTGACCTGCCGCCCTGTCCCCGCCGGGGCCGACCGGCTGCGGGATGCTGACCGTGGAGGCGCCCTGTCGGCCCCGTTCCCACCGGGGCCGTGAACAGGCCTCTGGCGCCTGCGCGTCATTAGGGTCGGGGCGGCGGCCGCGGACGGTGACAATGGAACGTGCACCGAGGGCCGTGCGCCGAGAACCATGCGCCGCCAGGGTCGGGGACGTCCACGGCGGCCGCCAGGTGCGACAGCTCCACCCCGCCGGGCCCCGGCCCCACAGCGCGGGTCTAGTGGCACAGGCCACAGCGGTGCGATGGCTGCCCTCCCCTTGTTCACGAGCCCGACGGCACTGAGACCGGCAAGCTACCTTGCCCTCCCTCCTCGTCCACGGACCCGGCCCCACGACGCGGGCCACAGCCCACGCCCGGGCTTGGACCTGGACCTCAAGCACCCCACGGCGTCGACGACGAAGGACAGTCTCCCGCCTGGACTCGGACCGGGAACCTGCGGAGACCCGGCCCCGCAGCGCGGGCCACCGCGGCGCACACACACCGAGCACCCGACCCCGCAAGCACCCCGCCCGCTCCCACAGATCCGGCCAAGGTCACCACAGCCACGCACCCATCCGTTCTCACGACGAATAAGTACCGTTCTCGCGAAAGACGGGGCGGGGCAGCGGGGGCGCGGAGGCCCGGTCAGCTGCGGGGGTCCGGTCAGCTGCGGGGGTCGGCGTCAATCGCTCCCTGGACGTCGTTGAAGAGCAGGTTGGAGATCTCCACCTGCACCATCTCCACCTGGGGGACGTCGTGCAGGAGGAGCGGGTCGTCGGCCGAGGTCTGCAGCGCCAGCGTGCCGCAGCTGAAGAAGCGGTCGGTAAAGTCCTTGTCCAGCTGGATGTCAGAGATCCGGGTCAGCGGCAGGTCGTGTCCCACGCGCTTGAAGACGCCGGCGCGGGTGATAACACGCTTGGTGGTCACCGTGTAGGTGTGCGAGTACCACTGCAGCCACGGCACGATGAGCAGCGGCACGCTCAGGACCAGCACCACGGCCCAGATGCCGACCAGGCCCCAGGGCCTCCAGGAGCTGGGGGCCAGTACCGAGCCGACGACGCCGAGCACGACCAGCACGGTCTCGAGGACGATCCTCCACAGGAGGATCTTCATATGGGTGTGCATGTGCCGTACCACGACCTCGTCGCGACTGAGCAGCTTCTTTGACAGGGCCATAGGTACATGGTGCCACGACCTCAACCGTCTTCAACAGATTTCGTCCCCGGCCCCGCCACCGCCCCGACGACGGGCGCGGCGCACCCAGCACCCCGGCACCCGCACCCAGCACCTAAGCCCCAGGCCAACCCCCCCACCGGCAGCAGGCGCGGCGCACCCAGCACCCGAGACCCACCCACCGGCAGCAGGCTAGGCTGGCCCCGGCCAGGCGCAGGCGACACCAAGGGCCCCTGGTCCTGCCTGCCCGGCCCTCCTGGCTGACCGGCCAGGTGAGCAACACCATGCTGGCCACGCTGACCACACGGGCCGTCCGCGTCTACGGCACGATCCCCCGGGTGGGCCCGGGGTCCCGGGGCCGTCGAGGGCCGTCCGCGTCCGTAGCACGACCCCCGGGGGACAGGCGGCACAGGCAGGCGCCAGAGAGGATACGGAGGAGGTCGCCATGAGCACGGACGTGACACGGCTCCTGACAGACACCGGGGGCCTGGCACTGTGGTGCCTCCTGCTAGGGGTGTGCCTGCACCGGGACAACCGTCAGCTGCGCAACGGCTTCCTGGCCCTGCTGGTGGCCCTGTGGAGCATACGCCTGGTGTCCCGCCTCGCCGACCTGGTACCGGGGCTGGACGTCCCGGTCACACTGGGGAGTGCGGCCCTGATTGTGTTCACGGGGCTCATGCCCTTCCTCCTCGTGCTCAACGGGGTGGTGCTCCTGCGTCGGGAGGGGATCCGCCTGGGGAACGTGCTCAGCCTCCTGGCCGGGCTGGGACTCGTCGCGGCGCCTGTGGTGGCGGTCGCGCTCGTGGCCACAGCCAACCCGTGGGGGCTCCTGGCCGCCATGCTCCTGTTCTGCCTGTGCCTCTACCTGGGGGTCTTCCTGGTCATCCTCCTGGCCCAGACGGCGGTGCAGCGGATCTGGGGAGGACGGCGCGCGGTACCGCACCCCGACGCCGTCGTGGTCCACGGCTCCGGGCTCATTGACGGCAAGGTGCCGCCGCTGCTGGCCTCACGGGTGCGCCGCGGGATCCGGGCGTGGCGCGACGAGGACCGCCTGCGTCCGGGGGTGCCGCTGCTGGTGATGAGCGGGGGCCAGGGACCGGACGAGCCGGTCAGCGAGGCGCAGGCGATGGCGGACTACGCCGTGACCCAGGGGGTGGCACGTGAGCGCATCCTGGTGGAGGGCCGCTCCGCCACGACCCAGGAGAACATCGCCCTCAGCCGTGAGCTGCTGGCACGGCAGGGCATGCCGCAGGCGCGGGTCCTGCTCGTGACGAGCTCCTTCCACGCGGTGCGCACCGCCGTCCTGGCCTCGGACATGGGGACCACGTGGGCGGTGGCCTGGGCGCGCACGGCCTGGTACTTCTCGGTCAACGCCTGGCTGCGCGAGTACGTCGCGGTCCTGACCTACCGCAGGACGGCGGCGCTGGTGTGGGCCGGGCTGACGGCGACGGGGGCGGCGGCCTACACGGCCCTGGTGGTCGCCGGGTACATATCCCTGCGCTGAGGGCGGGCGGAACCAGGGACGAGGCCGTGAGCGGAACCGGCAGGCGGAGCCGTAGGCGGAACCGGCAGGCGGAGCCGTGGGCGGTGGGCGGGACCGGTAGCCAACAGCGCAGACACACCCCTACGCTGAGGGCGCCCGGGGCCGGTACCGCGCGCCAGCGCCCCACTTTGTATGCTGTCGCACGCATAGTTGAGGAAAAGACGGGAGCGAGGGGGACGAAACGGCATGGTTGACAATACCTACCTAGTAGCGAGCGGGGTGCTCCTGTTCCGCGTCGTCGTCCTGGCCACCATACTCGGGGCCCTGACCTGGTCCCTGGGGAGGGACCGACGTCGGCTACGCTGCGGCGTCCTGGCGACAGCCTCCCTCGTGGTGCTCCTGGACACGGCGGTGGTGGTGGCCCGGTGGCTGGGACTCCCTACCGGTCCCGTCACCACCCTCTTCCTGCCTCAGCCGGGGACCGTGTGGCTGCTGTCGTGGATACTGCCTGTCACACTCATGAGCGTGACCAGCGTGGTCGGGATGCAGGGCGGGCGCAGGCCGGTCAACCTGGCCGCCATCGTCCTGGGCTGGGTCGGTACCGCGACCCTGGTGGCCTCCACCTTCCTGTGGCAGGGCGACGGCGTCGTCCTGCCCGCGGTGGCGACCTTGATAATCGCCCTGGCGGCGGCCGGTAGCGTGACGTTCATAACATGGGTCGCCCAGGGGCTCCTGCAGGACAGCGGGCAGTGGGGGGAGGACGACCTGGGCCCGGAGGTGGTCCTGGTCCTGGGGGCCCGGCTGGTCCGGGGCCAGATGACCCGCCTGCTGGCGGCGCGCGTGGACGCCGGGCTGCGCGCCTGGGAGCGGGCCGACCGCGAGCGCCCCGGCACCCCCCTGCTGGTCCTGTCCGGTGGGACGGTAGGCAGCCCGGTGGCCGAGGCCGACGTCATGTCGGCGTACGCCCTGGTCCAGGGCGTGCCGCCGGGCCAGGTCGTGGCCGAGGACCGGTCCCGCAGCACCACGCAGAACCTCCTGTTCACCCGCGACCTGCTGGAGGAGCGGGGGATGGCCGAGGCGCGGGTCCTGATTATGACCAGCGCCTTCCACGTGGCGCGCACCGGGATGCTGGCCAGCCGGCTGGGGCTGCGCTGGCAGGTGACGGGGGCGCCCAGCTACTGGTACCAGCTCGTGGGGAACTGCTCGCGCGAGCTCCTGGCCTTTGTCGTCGAGCGGTGGGCGGGGGTGTCGCTGACGGTCGCGGGCGCCGTCGCCTACGCCGTGATCCTGGTGACCCTGAGCTGACGCCCCTGCGTACCGCCGGGCGCGTGACCAGCACCGGTGCCAGCGGGCCGTGGGACTCACACCAGGCTACCGGCCCTGGGCCCGTGGCCAGCACCCTGCGACCACAGTGGCTGGCGTTCTGTAACCCGCAGTGAGGCCACCCTGCCGAGTCTGCTCCTGGCGGACCACCGGGAGCACCACCTCCTGCCTGTGCCCTCTGTCCGCCGGGCGCGTGTGGCACCCGGCCGTCGGCGTGAACATGAGGCATGATCGTAGGCGACGCCGCCTGACGCCCGATCCGTTGCCCGGCCCGGGATCAGCAGGCACCCGGCCTGGGACCAGCCACCGGCCAGCCCGGTCCCAGGTGGCACCCGGCCTGGGGCCACCCGGCGCTCGGCACGGCCCCAGGCACCGCTCAGGCCCGGCTACCGACCCGGGCGAGCCCGTCCACGTACAAGTCCGCTCTACCCCACCTGAGGAGCCCTTCATGTCCCGTTCTTCCTCCCCCAGCTTCACCTGGCGGGTCACCGCCGCCCTGACCACCCTGGCCGCGGGCATGGTGGCCGAGAAGGTCGTGGCGACCACCTGGCGTGCCGTCACCGGCTCACCCGCCCCCAAGCAGGAGGATCTCCTGGACACTCCCCTGACGCAGGTAGTGCTGTTCGCCATCGTCTCCGGTGCCACGGCGGCCGTGGTGCGCGAACTGTCCCTGCGCAAGGCCGCAGGCGTCTACGGCCGCTCCGGCAACAACCCCCTGCGCCCTGCCATTAAGGCCTGAGCGCAGGCCAGCGCCGACGCCCCCTGCACACAGCGGCCGACGAGGCCCTGCCACCGCTGGCCAGCTCACCCCAGAGCCGTCCGGTGCACGCGGCGGCCTACGGTCCGGCACGCGCACCAGCCCCAGGTCTCCGTGCCCGCTCCTGCACGCAGCGGCCTACGAGACCACCAGGGCCGCAATACCGGATAGGGGCAACCCGCCCTGCACGCGGCGGCCTACGTCCACGGGCCAGGCGGGTTAGTAGCTGGCGATGCGGGTCGCTGACAGGACCTGGATTCGGCGCCTGACGACCAGCTCGCAGAATCCAGGACACCGGCCGACGCCGCACCCGCACAAACAGGCGCCTCCGCCTCCAGGACGGAGGTCTATTCACGACCCCGGTGGGACTGGCGCCCGGTTCTGTCGCAATCTGAGGATCAGAGCGGAGGGCACCCTCGGGTGTTCCGAGGTCCGGGCCCCTGACCCGCGTGGACATTGGGTGTACAGAGGCGAGAGCGGGGTGGGATCGGTTCTGATCCTCAGATTGCGACACGCACGCCGAACAGGCCAGCAAATACTCGGGAAACCATCCAGAGCATCGCATAAAACACAGGTCCAGACGAAGACGACCGGCCCCGAACGGTGTCGGTTGCGCAAACCCCCGGTCCTGCCGCGGGCCAGCCGGTAGAATTCGCTCAGGAGGACACCATGGTTCGCACGTCGCAGGACCCGACCCCCCGTATGTCCCGGCCCAATGAGGGGCCCGCACACACGAGACGCGGTCCAGAACAATCCCAGTTAGTGGAAAGCACTGGAACAACGCCCGAAACTACCAGTTCGTCACGGTTCAGGCCCCTGGCCAGGCTGCTCCCTGCCCGCGGCTCCCTCACACGAATGCTGCGGGTCCGGCAGCGCCCCTCTCCCCCGGCGCCCGCCTCCGGCCTCCCACCAGGTGCCTCCCGTCAGTCGCCGCCAGCCGCCTCCGACTTCCCGGCGCCCGCCTCCAACCAGCCGCCAGCTCCCCCGTCCCGGCCAGCCCGCCCCCACCCCAGCCGGGTGCTGGCGCTCCTGGCAGCCCTGGACGCGGGCATCCACCTGGCGGCCTGCTGGTGGGAGCCCACCGAGGGCACTGCGGTGAGGCACCGGCGTGACGCGGTCGTCCGGCTCACCCAGTCCCTGGCCCTGCCTCTCATGGGCGGGACCTGGGCCACGTGGCCGGACCGGCAGGTGCGGGGAGCCCGGGCGGGCACGGTGTACGGCGCCCTGGCCTGGTCCTGGCTGGGTGACACGCTCCCGGCCCTGGTGCCGCGTCAGGCGGCCCTGCCGGTCCTCGTGGTCTCCTTCCTGCCCGCTCAGTGGTGCTGGACGGCGGCCATGACCCCTGCCCGAGACCGTAACGCGCTGCGGCCGACCTCCCCCGCCTGGCCCCTGCCCCTGCTGGGAGTGGTGGGCGCTGGCGTCGCGGTAGGCAGGCGGGTCCTGCCGGGCTCGGGGGCCCTGGCCCCGGTCGGGGCCCTCTACGCGGTCTCACTGGCCACCCAGGCCCTGGCCGCCACGGGCACCGGGCCCCTGGGTGCGGCCGGCGGGTCGCTCTTTATGCTCTCCGACTCCCTCATTGCCGTCCAGGCCCTGGGAGGACGGCGCCTGCCCAAGGGGGAGTGGCTGGTCATGAGCACCTACCTGCTGGCCCAGGCCCTCCTCCTTGCCGCCGTCGAGCACGACGCCCGCCGAGGCGGACAGCATCGGTAAGTCACCAGCCAGGGCGCCCGGCCCGCCCGGTGCGTCCGTCGGTCCGGCCTGAGGGCCTGGGCCCGGGTCCTGGGTGCCCGGCCCGCCCGCCGTCCCACTGGGGGACCAGGTCCGCGTGGAACCCGGGTCCCGGGGCGCCCGGACCGCAGGCTGGCAACCACCCGATCCGACGCCCGCCCCCGGGTGCCAGGGCGCCCGGACCGCCCCGGTTTCACGTGGAACTCGCAGGGCCCCTCGTCCTCACTCGTCCTCCTCAGAGACTGTCTGGTGCGACTTGAGGAGCTCGTCCAGGAAGGACCGGCCGGTGGAGGCCGCAGGCCCGGGACCGTCCTGGCTCAGGGCGCCGCACAGCCGCCGCACCGCCCGGTCGACGTCCGCCGACCCCAGCGGGCTGAGACCGCCCTGGGAGCTGCTGGTCAGACGTCGCCGGGCCTCGGTGACCGCCGTCGCCCGCTCCGCCCAGTCCGGGTGCAGCATCCTCTGGCGCTCAGCGCGTTCATTGTGGTCAATGGTCAGGGTGAAGGCCTGCGTCTGCCCCTTAGGGGTGGCCAGGGTGGTGGCCGCCCGCATGTTCGGCAGGCGGCTGAGCGACCCGCCGCTCCACGTGCCGATCCGCTCCTCCACCCGGGGCGCGTCCCGGATGGAGGAGCGCAGCCCCACCACCGTGGAGGCGTTGGCCTCCACAGCGCCGCCCAGGGAGGCACTGAGCTGGCCCATGTGCTGGTGGGCGATGACCACGCCGACGCCGAACTTGCGCCCCTCCGCCAGGAGCTCGGACAGCCCACCGGCCTGGAAGAGGTGGGCCTCGTCGACCACGACAAGGTGGGGTCGCTCCCAGGACCCGCGGGCCCCCATGGCCAGGGCGTGCTCCATGAGCCAGACCATGCCGGTGAAGGCAGCCTGGTCGGCGCCGATCCGAGGGGCGGCGAGGTCAATGAGCAGGACCTCACCGCGCTCCACCACCTGGGCCACGTCAATGGCCCGGTACCCGGAGCCGAACACGGCCCGCATGGCCGAGGAGCGCACCAGCCTGTCGAACTTGGAGGAGACCCAGGCCAGGATGTCGGAGAAGTCCGAGGACCTGTTGTCGACCAGCTCACTACGCAGCTCCCGGGCGAGCTCCGCGTCCCGGGTGGCGACGGCGTCGGCCACGTCCTTGAGCCGCTGCCGGCTGGCCAGGACCTGGGGCACCAGGGTCAGGGTGGCGCGGTCCTCCAGCAGGATCCGCAGCGCCGCCATGGTCTGGCGGAACAGCCGCTCAAAGCGCGGCCCGATAATCCCCTCGTGCCTAGGGTCGAAGATCGCGTACAGGATCTCCAGGACCTCCCCCACCATGTCCTCACAGTCGCGCCCGGCAAAGGGGTTCAGGGGGGTGGGGTGCTCCAGGTCGGCGGTACGCACCACGTGGACCCGGTGGGCGCTGCCGGGCGTCAGCTCAGTGGCCACCCGGCTGACCAGGGTGCCGTGGGGGTCGATGAGCGTCACCCCGATCCGGGCCTCCAGGGCCGAGGCGATCAGCCCCGCCGCCAGCGTGGACTTGCCCGCCCCGCTGGCCCCCAGGACCTGGACGTGCTGGCAGGCCTGGGTGACGCCCAGGCGCACCGTGACCGGGCGGCCGGAGGCGTCGGGGGCGGTCCCCAGGCGCAGGCCCGTGGCCGGGAGCTCCTGGGCCACCGGGACGTCGGGGATGGTGGGCAGGAGGCAGGGGACCCCGACGACGTCGGAGCGGATCCCGGCGGCAGGGACCTTGACCAGGCCGCGGGCCATGCCCTGGGGGACCGCGTGGCCCTGGAGGGCGTCCTCGCCCCCGCCCCACACGGCGTCGGGCTCCTCCTCGTCACCCAGGGGGCGGTAGAGCATGTCGCTGGCCAGGCCGTCCACGGCGACCTCCAGGCGGGCGGGCACGTCCTCGCCCTCGTCCACTCCCAGGAGCATCCTCATGCGTACCGGGGTCCCCATGTAACCCATCATGGCCTCCACCGAGGCCCGCCCCTCCGTGGTCAGGACCTGGTCCTGGAGCATGAGGCGCTCGACGGCGGTCGCGGGGGCAAGGTGGATACGCAGCACTCCCCCGGTGCTACGCAGGGTGCGCAGCAGGTCCATGCCGGAGCAGGCGAGGGGGTTGGGCCAGGTCCCCAGGGCGCGGGGGCGGAGGCCCCCGGTCCCGGACACCTCCGAGGTGTCGGTCAGGACGAGGGCGTGCCCCCCGGGGGTGATGTCGGCCCGGGTCAGGCTCAGGAAGAGCGGCTGCTCCCTGACGGCGGGGACGGCCTCACGCAGGACGGCAGGACGGGGGCGGTCCACCACCGGGTCGACCTCCTCCCACACGTGGGTGTGCTCACCGCACCACACGAGGTCCCCGCCAAAGGGCTCGCCCACGCCCCAGACAGCCAGGGTGACGTTCACCTGCCCGTTGCGCTCAGCCTCCATGGTCAGCGTCAGGCGCGAGCCCAGGGGCTGCTTGGCCAGGACGTTGAGCAGGCGGTTGGTGAAGAGCTGCGCGGCGGCGGGGGCGTCGGCCTGACGCAGGAGGTGGTCCAGGCGGAAGAGGCGTTCAGGCAGGGGCCCGGACGGGGCCGGGCGCGGGTCGAGGGCCTGCGTGGCCACCGGCCCGGACGGGAGGGCCTCGGGGGCAGGAGACGGCGCCCCGGGGGCGGGAGACGGCGCCTCAGGGGCGGGAGGCGGGACCTCCGGTCCGGGGCCTGAGGCGGCAGGCCCGGAGTCAGGATCCGGGTCGGGGACAGGACGGGAGTCGGTGGTCATACCAGGCCTTTCCGGAGGTGCGACTGAGAAGACTGAGAAGGAGGCACCCCGCCGCACGCCGTGCATCCTAGGAGGACAGGGACCAGGACACGCCGCAGGCCACCAGCCCAGTTCCTGCCACCTGGGACACATGCCCTGGCCGAGGAGGTCCGGGCCGCTGGCCCGACCGGCCCCGGACCTGTACGACCCCGGGCCGCCAGCCTCAGCCAGCCCGCACAGGCACCGTGTGCGGGGCATCCCGTACGGCCCCGGGCAGGCGACGAGCTCGGTGCCGGGCACGAGCAGCAGCTGCGCAGGCCCCGCACCCTGCACCGAGCTGGCCTCCTGCCCAGGGCGCGTCCCCTCACTCGTCGAGAAGAGCTATGAGCACCCACACCAGCAACGTCACCGTGAGGGCTACGAGCACCGCCATGACCGTCAGCACCAGCGCCGTCGGCGCACCTGCCACGATCCCGCCCCAGCGTGCCGCCGTCAGAGCCGTCCGCTGGTCCGCGCTCACCCGGGACAGGCCCCGGGTCGTCAGGGCGATGCCAGCGATGCAGACGCTGCCCAGCCCCATCACCACGGACTGGGACCAGGCAGACGGGAAGGTGAGCAGGGTGCGCGCGGCCCCGACCAGCCCGCCCTGGCCGGAGCACCCGTCGACCAGCAGCGGGTTGGCCACAGCCAGGACCACGCACACGACCATGAGCCCGTACAGGAGGATCCGCTCATCGCGCCCCATCCGGAACGTGCTGTCCACACCCTCCCGGGCGCGCTGGCTGCCTTGGACCAGGGCACCGTAGGAGGGGGCGGCGTCCTCACCCAGCCGCCGCCTGACGTCGTCAGTGAACGAGCTCATCCGCCCGGCCCCCAGCCTCAGGCCCGGGCGTCTGCTCCAGGTCACGCCAGCTCGTGTCAGGGCACTCAGCCCCCTCGATCAGCTCGCGCGCGATCGCCTCAAGGACGCTGCCGCCCGCCGCCGATCCGGCGGTACCCGTCACAGTAGCAGTACCCGTCACGGCGGCCGTCTCCAGGTCTCCACCGGGCCCGGAGACGGCGTCCGCGTCCTCAGGGGCGGACCGGCGCGCCCCGGGCCCGCAGACGGGGCAGGACCCACCCCGCCGGACGACCGGCCACAGGCTCCGCGGGTGCGACTGGTGCGGCGCGCCCGGGAGCACCCGGTCCAGGACGGGCCAGTGAGGCACGGTCGTCACGATCCCGAAGGTGCGGCCCTGGGTGAGCAGGTGCACGAGCTCGCGCCCGTGGACGCTCCCCGGCCCGGCCAGGACCGCGAGGGCGGCCTGGGAGGCGACCGAGGCGACCAGGTTGACCGACGCACCGAGCCCGGACTCAGCCACGAGACGGGTGTCGACGCCGTAGTTCGTGGCCGGGCGCTCGCTGGCGGACAGCTGGTTGGCGCCGACGGCGCAGCCCCAGCAGGGCGTGCCCAGCACCGGCATGACGACGCACACCTCACCAGCCGCCGCCTTGCGGTACAGGGCGCAGCTGACCTGGGGGACGCCGCGCGTATAGGCGCGGGCGGCGAGGTCGCCCTGCTCGACCATGTCGTCGGTGGCCAGGACGAGAAGATCCGGTGCGGCGGCCAGGGCGGTCCCGCCGTGCTCCTGGAGCGGGCCCATGAGGCAGGTGACGGCCGTATGCGGGCTGATGTCACGCAGGCGCCTCGCCAGCGCCCAGACCTTCGGCACGCCGATGTCGGCACGGGTGTAGACGCTGCGGGCCATGTTGGCCTCGCTGACCTCGTCGGGGTCAATGAGGACCACCCGGCCCACGCCCGACCGCACCAGGTCCTCGGCGACCCGGCTGCCGACGGATCCGCAGCCGGCGACGACGACGCCCCTGTCCTGCAGGGAGCCGACGAGGCCACGGACCCGGGAGAGCGCGTCGTCGCCCTCAGGAGGCAGGAAGCCGTCGTCCTGCCCGGGCCGCGCCCCCTGCCCCTGGCCGTCGTCAGCGGCGCCGTCGACGAGGACCTCGCCGCGCCCGCGCTCCAGGACGGGCGCCCCGTCGGCCGTCCGGCTCAGGACGTGGATGCTCATCCGGTGCCGCTGGCCGATCGGCAGGTCGGTGTCACGGGGCACCCCGCGCGTGACCACGCAGATGAGCAGCGAGTCGAGGTGAGGGTTCTGCTCGAGGGCGTGGGTGGTGGTGCACACGTCCGTCGCCGAGGGGTCGGGGAGGCCGTCGGGGTGGGAGTGGACCGTACCGGCCAGGACGCCCAGCCCCGCCCTCTCCGCCCTGCCCACCAGCTCGGTGAGCTCAGGGGAGATGTCCCAGCTGACGGGCGAGTACCGACCGGCGTGGTCCTCAATGAGCTCACGGACGACGCCGTGGTCGGCAAGGAGGGCGCCCCCTCGCTCGGGCTCAAAGGACGCGATGTGCTCCTGGACGCGCTCCACGAGGTCGGGAGAGAACCGGAGGACGACCTCGCCGGGATCCCTGGTCGTGGAGCGGGACGCCGTGCGGCGTGCCCGGAACCTGCGTCCCAGGAGGCTGGTGACGTGCGGCATGACATTCCCTTCTGGTTGGTTGTTCCTGCTCAGGCGGACAGGAGGACGTCCTGGCCCCACATACGGCGCTGGGTGTAGAGCGCCCACTTGCCGGCGTTGGCCCGGGCCTCCGTCAGGGTGGGGTGGGCCCGGCCGCCCGCGCCGCAGATGACGGGAACACGCTCCCCGTTGACGTAGGTCTCGATCATGTGAGGCTCGTGGCCGAACTGCTCGTCCGCGTTGGGACGCAGCACCCAGATCCGCCAGAATCCCCCGTCGTTCGGGGAGCGGAAGACGAGGAAGACGAAGCGGAAGCCCATCGGGGCCACCTGGAGGCTGAAACGCCAGCCGTCGAGCACGGGGGTGTGCACCGGGGTCCACCCCTCGACGTTGTAGGGGTCGATACGGCGGATCTGCGCGACGTCGTCCATGGAGATGGTGGGTGCGGGGGCCGCCATGCGCTCGGTGGGCAGGACCGAGAACGGGGCCGCGGAGCTGGCGCCAGGGCCCGTCACGGTCAGCGTGCCACCGGGTCCCATGACGACGTCGCCGCTCCTGTCACCGTTCTCAAGGGAACGCATGAGCCGGGCGACCTCCTCCCAGCTGGCCGCGCCGGTCCCCTTCCCGTCCGCCGGGCCCCGGCCCCCCGCCATGCGCTCGGTGGGGAGCGTGCTGCCCCAGGGCGCGGCCACGAGGCCACCTGCGTCGTCGGCGTGGGCGAGCGGCTGCAGGACGCCGTCAGCCAGGGCGATGTCGCCCGGCCCCGCCTCCTCCGGGGCCGTCCAGACCGCCCGCCCGTCGGGTCCGATCGTGGGGACGAAGTCAATGACAGTGGTGTCGGCGGATGTGGTGAGGTCTCCCATGACGGGCTCCTTCGGTTACGTACGACGCCGCCCCGGCGCTTAATGCCTGTGACGGACGGTGTCGCCTCGGTGGATCACCCAAAATGAGTTATACATCACATGTGGGTCGCTGGGTGGGCCTTGGGCGGGCCCGGGCGTCGCCGGGTGGCGGGACTCGGTCGCCGGGCGGGCCCAGGGCGAGCCTTGGGCGGGTTCCGGGCGTCGCCGGGTGGGCCCGGAGACGGCAATAACAACCGCGCTTCAGGGGTATACCCCCGCGCGCCCGGCCTGCGCGGGGCCGACCCGAGAGGACCCGTCATGAGCGCCGACGCCGTTGCCTTCCAGATCCGCCCGACTTGCCCGACCCCAGCCCCCAGGCTGACCCTCGTCCCTGCCCTCGCCCCCGAGGTCCCCGTGGCCGGGGGCGTCTCACGCACCCGTCGTGACAACCGCACCGCCGCCGAGCGTACCGCCCCCGTCAGCGGCCGGGGCGTGCGACGCCGGGGGCGCACCGTCTTCGTCCTGGACCTGGAGAACCTCAGCGGGGGCGGCACCACCACGCCGCAGGACCTGGCCCGCACCCTCAACATCCTGCTCGACGTCATGCCGATCGGGGCCATGGACGTCGTCTACAGCGGCATGTCCCACCACTTCGCCGCCCAGAACCTGCCGGTCCTGGCAGCCGTGAGCCTGCACCCCGCCCTGCGCTCGGGCCCCGACGGCGGGGAGAACGCGGTCCTGGACCAGATCGACGTCAACCGTCTGGCCCGGCGCTTCGACAACCTCGTGATCGGCTCGGGCGACCACGCCTTCGTGCCGCTGGCCCGCCAGGCCGCGAGGCTGGGCATGACCGTCTGGCAGGTCACCGGGCGCGGCGGCGTCTCCCGGGACCTGTGGCGGGCCTGCTCCCTGCACACCCGTCTCAACCTCGGCGACATGCCCGAGGCCCTCCCCCAGCCGCCTGCGCGCGACCGGTCGGCGGGGGACCTCGGCAGTCGCACGCCCCAGCCGGAGCCGGTGGGTGACGGGTGGGAGCACCACGGGAAGGCACGCCGTCATCACTGCCGACGCGACCACCTGCCTGCCGCGGCCCGACGTCGTACGGCCGCCGCCCGCCACCGCAACCAGCGCGTGCGGCGGGCCGCCTGAGGCCCAGGACCAGTGAAAGCGGCGCCAGCACCCGCGCCCCGCCCGGGGCATGCGCGCGCCCCGGGCGGGCTGCACCAGGTCGTCGCGCGCAACCACGGCAAGGCCGAGTCCGGCACCCGTACCCCGCCCAGGGTACGCGCGCCTTACCCGCGCCCCGCCTGAGCGCGTCCTCGTATGCATCTGCCTCTGGCGAGAGGACTCCGCAGCCGCGCTCGCCAGAAGACGCACTCACCACCTGCCTCAAGGGCCCGGAGGAGCACCGCTCCTCCGGGCCCTCATCGTCCTCATGTGGTCAACAACCGCATCTCATCACACATTCACAACAGAAAGAACAGCATTATGACCACCAACACCACCAAACGGCCTTACACCGTCGAGGAGATCCACAGCGCCCAGCGCATCTTCCCCGACCCGTTCACCGGCCAGTGGCTCATTGCGGGCGACCCCGACAACCCGGTGCCCTCCTACAGGGGCACGGAGCCGCTGACCGTGACGACCGACGAGATCGACATCGTCACCTCCAAGATCCTCCACCTGTCCTGGGGCTGCAGCACCGTCCGCCGGATGCGCGACGCCCTCCACCCCGGCGGCTCCTGCTGGGGCCGCAACCCGTTCGTCGTGAAGGCGGTGACGCCGCCCGTCTCCACCAGCGCCTCCACGTACGACCCCGACCTCGACGCCGTGGACGACGCCGGTGAGACCGCCTCCGCCACCGGGGGCGCCGGGCGGGACGTGACGCTCAGGGCGGTCATCGACCCCGACCCCAACTGCGAGGGCTGCGCCCAGCTGGTCCTGGATATCGTCCGCGGTACCACGCAGGAGGAGAAGCCCTTCAAGGGTGTGCTGGCCGTCATGGCCCGCGAGGCCCGCAAGCTGGGCCCCAGGCCCCTGATCGCGCCCCAGATCCGCGCCCGCGTCAAGAACGTCGCCGAGGACTACGCGCGCGCCAAGGCCTCCCAGGACGGCGGGCTGTCACGCCCGAAGGAGTCCGTCGCAGAGCTCAGCAAGCGCATTGGCCTCGACGAGCGGCACGAGGCCGTGCTCGTGGACATCCTCTTCGGCATCCGCTTCAACAAGCCGCTCGAGGACGACATCCCCATGGACTACGTCATTGACCGGGAGACCCAGCGTCACCACACGGGCCCGCGGGAGGCCCGCGTCCTCGTCCTGGGCGTGGTGAGGACCGTCAAGAAGAAGCTGTCCGGCCTCAAGGGGCGCGACCGCACGTGGTGGGAGCGCAATGTCACCAGGCCCGCCGACGCCTCACGGGTCGCTACGGCGCTCTCCCTCAACGCCGCGCTGTCGGACGGCCCCGACTCCGACTCGTTCGAGGAGCTGCTGGAGGACCAGGTCGATATCGCCGAGAGGATGGAGACCGAGGTCATGAACCTGCTCGGTACCGGTATCAGGGACCTGTTCACGACCCGCTACCTCACCGTGGGCGGCGGGCGCACCGAGGTCCTGTGGGACGCCGTCACCGACTACTTCACCGACCACCTCGGCCAGAGCCCGCTGGGGCTCGGCGGTGAGCGCATCGACCTTGACACGCTCCAGCGCGCCAGGGCCAAGGCCGAGCTCGTCAAGGAGGTCCGGGACATCGCCCGGATCTGGGAGCGCGAGCTCTACTCGGACCTCAGGTACCGCCTCCTGACGGAGATCCTGGACTTCCTGGGGGTCACCCCCGGCCCGGGACACCGTACGGACACGCTCAAGGGCCTTCTCGAGGCCCTGCCCCGCAGCCTCTACGCGCCTGTGGAGGACCTGCTGCGCACCGACATGCACAGGCCCGACGCCGAGGCCAGGTTCCTGCGCGGTGTCAGGCCGGAGCTCCGCACCGAGATCGAGCACTGGCTCCACGACACGCTCAAGGACCGGGCGAGCAGGAAGGCGCCGACCGGGGTGTGAGCCGTGCTCCTCCTGGCGTCCGTCATGGGGGATATGCACACGCAACTGTCTTCTCCTGCCGGGTGTGGGGCCGTGGTGGTCCCGCGCCCGGTGCCGGCCTGGGCCCGCCAGGCCCTGTGCCACCTGCTCGCGCTCGAGCCCCAGCACGTGGTCCTCGTCACTGAGGACGACGACGTCGGGCGGGCCGGGGAGGCCCTGACCGCCGCGCTGCGCGGTCTGCCCGTGCCCGGGGGCCCTGCCGGGGTCGTGACCTGCTGCGGGGCCCGTGAGCTCTGCGCGCTGCGCGGCGGCGTGGACGAGGAGGACGGCGGGGCCTGCGCGGCGGTCAGGGC
>ERZ772927.183-NODE-183-length-37791-cov-35.335_pt1 | contig 37791 bp, 22 predicted proteins | sample MGYA00512115_ERZ772927 | MGnify/ENA primary metagenome ERZ772927 (study PRJEB29015, sample SAMEA2737924) | human oral metagenome | biome: human oral; feature: human-associated habitat; material: dental | place: China | collected 2013 ... | reverse complement strand
GCCGCCCTGCGACAGGCCGGTATCTCCATCCACTCGATCGGCCCGACCCGCGTGGCCCCCGTCCTCTACTACGAGCGCGTCGAGCTGCCCACCGACAAGAAGGACGAGGCCCCGCAGTCCGGCGCGGCAGGCGGTCTGAACGCGATGCGCGACGAGACCGCGAGCGCTGCCCCCGCTGAAGCGAACGAGGAGATCTTCAACTGGGGTGCCGTCGCCATGCACGCGCGCGAGGCCGAGGCAGTCAACGTCAAGCGCGCCCCCGTGACCGTCGCGGTCGTTGACTCCGGCGTTGAGGATACGCATCCCGACCTGGAGGGGCGCGTCGATACGTCGCGTTCTGTGAAGTGCTCGGTCAACGGCGTTGCCACGCAGGACTTCTACGGGTGGCGTGATGAGTTCTACCACGGCACGCACGTCGCGGGCATTATCGCTGCCAACCACAATGACATTGGTATCGACGGCATCGCCCCTGAGTCGACCATCGTCGCCATTCAGGCGACCAACGACAACCGCCTCATCTACCCCGAGTACGTGACCTGTGCGTTCATGTGGGCGGCGAGCCACGGGGTGGACGTCGTGAACAACTCCTACTCGATGGACCCGTGGGTCTATTGGAGTCCGACCGACCCCGAGCAGGCTGCGGGCCTTGAGGCGGCCACGAGGTCGATCAAGTACGCGCAGGACAAGGGCCTGGCTGTGATCGCGGCGGCCGGTAACGAGGGCGTCGACATTGATAACCCGACGATCGACAACGGGTCCCCGACGGACGTGCCCACGCCGACGAAGAATCGTGCAGTGAAGGGCAGTATCCGCGTTCCCTCCATGCTCGATGGAGTTGCTCAGGTGAGCGCGGTTGGTCAGGCGTACAACGTGAAGCCGGGCCTGTCCCTGGGCCGCGCTGAGTTCTCCAACTACGGTCAGACGATCGACTTTGCCGCCCCGGGCGACCAGATCTACTCCACGGCCACGACGCTCTTCTACCGCAGCGGCTACGCCGTCGCCGACGGCACGTCCATGGCGACCCCGCACGTGTCGGGCGTCGCGGCACTCATTAAGTCGGTGCACCCGGAGCTTACGGGCGCCCAGGTCATCGACCTGATGAAGAAGCAGGCCGCTGCCAACTATGGACGTCTCAACGCTCCCATCGACGGCAAGGAGTACCGCGGTTACGGCTTCCTCGACGCCCTCGACGCGGTGTCGGGCGGTCAGGATCAGGCCGACGAGGCCAAGGCTGGCGCGTGGGTCAATGATGCGGTCGGCTGGTGGTACCGATACGAGGATGGAACCTACCCGGCGTCGACCTCGGTTCAGATCGGCGGGGCGACCTATCGCTTCGATGCGCGTGGCTACATGGTGACCGGGTGGGTCCGTGAGGCAGGCCAGTGGTTCTTCCACCAGGCCTCGGGTGCGCAGGCCTCGGGGTGGAGGCAGGTCGAGGGCACCTGGTACTACCTGGATCCGGCCACGGGAGCGATGGCAACGGGCTGGGTGTTCGTCAATGGCACCTGGTACTACCTCAGCGCTTCGGGTGCAATGGCTACTGGCTGGGTTCGCGATGGATCCGCCTGGTACTACCTCACGCCCTCCGGTGGCATGGCGATCGGGTGGCTGCATGAGGGAGATTCCTGGTACTACCTGGGTTCCTCGGGGGCGATGGCCACCGGTACCCAGCAGGTAGACGGGACGACCTACACCTTCGGTCCGGACGGGCGCCTGCGGCACTAGGCTGTGAGACGTCGTCGCGGCGGGGCAATGCACCTGACGGTGTGTGGCCCCGCCGTGCTGTCAGGAGGCCTCGCGTGCGCTCGTGGGGAGTGGTTACCCGGAGGCGTCGTCTTTGTTGAGGTGATGGCGGATTTAAGTTGGTCTATATTGTGGCGAGTGACAAACTAAAGCATGATAGTTCTGATGGGTACATTGTCGTACTCGCCAGACCCACAACTGAAAGTCGAGGAACCATGCGCCGCAATGTTGCACGCATCGGGCTCGTCGCCGCCCTCACCCTGTCCATGGGCGTGGCCACAGCGACCGCCCCACCCACCCGGGCCGACGATCATACCGGCCTCATCGCGCCCGCTCGCGCCAGCGCCGGCCTGATGAACTACGCCATCAACCTCAGCCCTCAGGCCAGCGCCGAGGACCTCGCGCGCGCGACCTCGCTGGTCGCATCCGCCGGTGGCGTCACGCTGGCCTCCTACCCGGAGCTCGGGACGTTCTTTGCCCAGAGTGAGTCGGCCTCGTTCGCCCCGGACCTGGCCGCAGCCCTGGCGAAGGCCGGAATTATCGTGCACTCGGTGGGCCCGACGCGCGTGGCCGCCGTGCCCGAAGGGGAGCGCCAGGCCGCCCCGGACCCGCAGCCCGGCCCGCAGTCCGGCGAGGCGAGCCCGGCTCAGTCCGGAGCCCAGTCGGGTGGCCCGTCCTCTCTACGTGGACAGAACGCGACCGAGGCCGATAAGCCCGAGGAGGTCGTCAACTGGGGTGCCCAGGCGATGAGCGCCACCGACGCGGCGGCCGTGCCGATTGCGCACGCGCCCGTCACGGTCGGAGTCATCGACACCGGCATCGACGACACGCACCCCGACCTCGTGGGGCGCGTCGACACCTCCCGTTCCGTCTCCTGTGGGCACAACGGCATCCCCTCTCAGGCCTACGGGTCTTGGCGTGACGACTACTTCCACGGCACGCACGTCGCGGGCATCATCGCGGCGAATCACAACGGCATCGGCATCGATGGCATCGCGCCGACCGCGACCCTCGTGTCCATCAAGGCCTCCAACGACGAGCAGCTCATGTACCCCGAGTACGTGACCTGCGGCTTCATGTGGGCCGCCAGCCACGGTGTTGACATCGTCAACAACTCTTACTCGATGGACCCGTGGGTCTACTGGAGCCCGAGCGATCCCGAGCAGGCCGCGGGCCTCGAGGCCGCGACCCGCGCCATCGCATACGCACAGGGTAAGGGGCTGGCCGTCATCGCCTCGGCGGGCAACGACGGTATGGACAACGACAACGTCACGACCGACAGCGGGTCGCCGACCGACCTTGACGCCCCGATCAAGGACCGCCCCGTGAAGAACGGCGTGAAGGTCCCCGCCATGGTCGAGGGCGTCAGTCAGGTCAGCGCCGCCACGCGCACCAACGTCGAGACCAAGCCCGAATGGGCGAACCTCAAGCGCGCCGACTTCTCCAACTACGGCAAGAGCGTCGACTTCACTGCTCCGGGGCAGGACATCTACTCGACCGTACCCACGGCGATTTTCTCCTCCGGCTACGCCAAGACCAGCGGCACCTCCATGGCCACGCCCCACATCACGGGCATTGCCGCGCTCATTAAGTCGATCCACCCGGGATTCCAGGGCAAGCAGATCACCGACCTCATGCGCAAGCAGGCCGCCATGGAATACACGCGTCTGGAAGCGCCCGAGGACGGCAAGGAATTCCGCGGCTACGGCTTCATCAACGCGCTGACCACCATGCGCCGCGACCAGCCCCAGCCGACCGTCCAGACCCTGCAGTACCGGGTCGGCAAGGGCGAATGGAAGGACGTGTACGGAGCGACCCTGCCGGCCGGCCCCGTCACCTTCTACACAGAGGCGATCGCCCCGATCAGCCACCTGCACATGGACGTTGCCGGCCTGGCATCCGTCGACCGCGACGGCTCGGGCAAGTACTTCGACGATGCCCTGGGTGCCTCGATCGAGAACGTGGACCTCAGCGCACTGCTGCCCGAGGGCACGGACTCGGTGACCGCCCGCGTCCAGGTCAGCGCCACCGGCATCAACTTCGATCGCCAGGCTGACGACGACACGGGCCGCGAGGCCGTCTTCACCGTCTCGCGCGCCCTGAACGCCGCCGTCACCCCGGCCCCCGCGCCCGATACGGACGCGACGCCCGCGCCGGCTGGCCCCGCCACAGCTGGCATCACCGCTCCCGCGCGCAGCAACGACCAGCTGCCCGCCAACTACGCGGTCAACCTGCCCAAGGGCACCGATAACGCCGCCTTCCAGCGTGCGGCGGCCCAGGCCTCGTTCCTGGGGGGCCTCGTCCTGGCCCAGTACCCGGCCTTCGGCACGTTCTTCGTGCAGTCCGCGTCGCCCACCTTCTCGCCCGACCTGGGCGCCGCTCTCGTGAAGGAGGGCATCAGCTACGACTCCATCGGCCCGACCCGCCAGGCGCCCGTCGGCGGTAACGAGGCCGTGGTCCCCATCTCCTACGAAACCCGAGTCGCGGCGGACGCGGCGATTGCGGCAGCACCCCGCTCGCAGGGCGCACAGGGAGACCAGGACGCGGCCCTCACCCCGGACCCGCAGACCGGCAACGGATGGCACCTCCAGGCCCTGCGCGCTCTCGAGGCGCAGGGTGTGGACGTCATGCGCGCGCCCGTCACGGTGGGCATCATGGACCAGTCCGTCGATGACACCGTGCCGGACCTGGTCGGACAGGTCGACCACGACAAGTCTGTGTCCTGCTCGTTCAACGGCATCCCGAACCGCGACCCCGCCGCCTGGCGCTGGGACGACGCCACCCACGGCACGCACGTGGCCGGCTCGATCGCCGCGAAGCACGACGGTGTGGGCGTGGACGGCGTGAACCCGACGCTGCGCATCGCCGCGATCAACGTGGCCTCGCGTAACGGCGGATTCTTCTACCCCGAGTACATCGTGTGCGGCTTCGTGTGGGCCGCCGACCATGGCATCTCGGTCACCAACGGTTCGTACTACGTGGACCCGTGGAAGTACTGGCTCCCCAACGACCCGGAGCAGGCCGCGGGCCAGGAGGCCGTGCAGCGCGCGGTCGACTACGCGACCTCGAAGGACGTCATCAACGTCGTGGCCGCGGGTAACTTCTCGACCGACCTGGACAACCTGCCCACGACCGACGACTCGGCTCCCGGCGACACCTGGGGTGCACACGAGCGTGACGTGACGGGCGCCGTCTACATGCCGCCGAAGCTGCGCGGCACGCTCTCCGTGTCCGCCCTGCAGCTGCCCGAGGGTGCCGACCCCGCAACCGGCGTGCTCGAGCCGGCCTCTTGGTCGAACTGGGGTGCGAACAGCATCGACTTCGCCGCCCCCGGCGCGAAGATCTACGCGCCGCTGACGAGCTGGTACGGCAAGGCCTACGGCAACCTGTACGGTACCTCGCAGGCATCGCCTCTGGCAGCCGCCGTCATCGCGACGCTGCGTCAGGTCCACCCGGAGATGAACGCCGAGCAGATCATCGCCCTGGCTAAGAAGCAGGCGGGGGATCCGTCGAACTGGGATCGTCTCAAGCCCGTCGAGGGCCGCGAGTACCGAGGAGCGGGCCTGCCCAACGCCCTGGACGCCGTCCTCAAGGACCAGGCGAAGCCCGTCATCGGCAGCGTCGAGTACTCGACGGATGGCACCACGTGGCAGCCTCTGACGGGGGAGAGCGTCGCCGGACGTGTCTCCATCCGCGTGACGGTGACCAGTCCGGTGACCTCCGCGCGTCTCCTCGTCGGTGAGCGAGAGGTCGCGAGCGGCGTGGGCAACGGCGCCTTCGAGGGCAACTCGGTGACGCTGCAGGCCGACGGCGTGGACGTGTCCCACCCGAACGGCACGGGACGCTTCGTGGGCGCCGCGACGGTCACGGTCGAGGCCATGGGCCGCAACAATGACGCCCGCGCCGACGACGATGCAACGCTCCAGGTTCCCTTCACGGTCAGCCCCGACCAGGTCGGTCCCGACGAGGCCCGCTCGGGCCGCTGGGTGTCCGGCGTGTTCGGCTGGTGGTGGCGCTACGAGGACGGCACCTACCCGACCTCGATGCAGCTGCGCATCGACGGGGCGATCTACCTCTTCGACGCCCACGGGTACATGGTGACCGGCTGGGTCAGCGAGGGCGGCCGCTGGTTCTACTACGGACCCTCCGGCCGCCAGGCCGCAGGCTGGGTGCAGGTGCGTGGAACCTGGTACTACCTGGATCCCATCAGCGGCGAGATGACCAGCGGATGGACCAAGGTACGCGACACCTGGTACTACCTGGGCTCCTCGGGCGCGATGCGCACCGGCTGGATGCGCGACGGCTCCACCTGGTACTACCTGTCCGACTCCGGCGCGATGACCACGGGCTGGGCGCGCATCGGATCCTCCTGGTACCACTTCGCCACCTCCGGCGCGATGAGCACCGGCTGGGTGAAGGACGGCGGCTCCTGGTTCTACCTCTCCTCCTCCGGGGCGATGGTGACCGGGGCGCGCTGGATCGACGGCACGCGCTACGTGTTCGATGACGAGGGCCGCCTCCAGGAGTAGACGTCACGAGGCCGGGGATCCTTCCCGGTCGAGATGGTGAGGGGCCGCGCACGATGTCTCGTGCGCGGCCCCTCGTGTGTCTGGGAAGGGTGTTTTCCTTGTTGGATCGCCATTGTGAATTCGATAGTGCAAGGAGAGAATTTCGTATACGATACTCATATGAGTGAGCGTCTTCTTCATGGAAAGCCCGTCAGTGATGAGCAGATTCAAGCGTGGGCTGATGAGGCTGAGCGCGGCTATGACCTGACCAAGCTGGCGCCCCCGCGTCCGGGCCGTCCTTCCGTCGGGAAGGGACCGGGAGTGGCCGTCACGGTGCGTTTGGATGAGCAGACGCTCAGCGCGCTGATGGAACGTGCTGCCTCTGAGGGGATCGATAGCCGTTCCGACGCGATACGTGCTGCGGTGCGTGAGTGGACCCATGTCGCCTAGACTACACGCCAGTGCGCGCAAGCATTTTGGGCGCGACCGGCTCACCGATGAGTCCGTCCTGTATGCCTATGAGCATGCCCTGAACTCTCGACCCCTCGATGATGAGGATGACCCCAGGCGGTGGCTCGTGGTGGGTACTGATCAATCTGGACGCGTTCTGGAAATGGTCGTCTTGAATTTTGACAGTGGCGGTGAACTCCTCATTCATGCGATGAAGGCACGTCCGCAATTTCTAGAGGAACTTCAATAGTTCCTTTCTCGGAGCCTCTTGGCGTGAGAATGCCTTCAACGAACGTGGCTGTCCTCCGATCTGCACGGGGGGCGATCGGAGGACAGCCGTGCAACAGTGCCGCTCTGTTACCCCATGCCCGTCGATGTAAAGCCCGCCTTCTCGGGCGTCGTGCCCAGGCGCGTGGCGATGAGCTCCTTGTCCTGATCGGACGCGAGGTCGCGGACCCACGAGGCGTAGGTGGCCTCGTCGGCGTGGAACTCCTGCGTGAGTGGGTTTCGCCGCTTGGAGACGATCGTGCGCACGTGCGCGGCGAACACCCACACGTTCGCCACCAGGGCGGCCGCCGAGAGGATGAACATCGCCCAGGGGTTGTGGGCGCTGCGGTGGGCAACATCGAATCCTGCATGAAATGCGGGAACGTGAGCACGACCGCCGACCACAGCGTGAGCGTGTACGCGCGGTATTGGATCCACGCGCCTCGCCCAACCTTCATGAGCGCAGGGATCGTGCACGAGGCCAGTAGCGCCACGCCCGAGTACCACGCGCGGTCCGACTACATGTGGTACTGCACGCTCGCCCTGCTGCTGGCTTGTACGATCCCGGCGTTCACCTGGGCGAAGGGCCAGTGGATCTGGTTCCGCTGCTTCACCCTGGTTATCTGGATCTCCATGAATACGCTCCTGCCCGAGGTGTTGGTCCCTCCCTCCGACATCTTCAACTTCGCGACCATGGACCCGCGCGCGAACATTGCCTGTGCGGCCCTGGCGCTCGCGGCGGACGTCGCGCTGTTTGCCTTCTGGCTGTACAAGATCGTGCGGTGTCGGCGTAACCCGATCACGGGCGTCTTGTATTGCGAGCTGGCGGAGTTCCGCACGATCGTGCGCGAGCGCTGCGACGATAGGGACAAGTACTTCCTCGTCGACCGCATCCCCGAAACCCCCGAGGAGCTCGGCTTCGAGCCCGACTCTCCCACGCCGCCCGCGGACGGCTACGCGGCGTGGATGCCCTGGTGGCGGGGCGAGGACAGGCGGCATCCGTCTAACCGGCCCTCGGGTTCGCGGCCGTAGGTGTCCGTTGCTCCCGTCATTGACGAGGCCTCCGCGGGCGTGTCGGGGAGGCCTCGAACATGTGCGGGGTGGGGCGAGGCCTACCCGGTGTCACCTGGGCGCGCTTCTGGATAGGAAACGGAGTTCTGGATAGGAAAAGCGCTTCTGGATAGCTTATTAACCTATCCAGAACGTAATAACCTATCCAGAAGCCGACGGGTTATCCGGTTGTCCACGAGAGCGCGCTGCAATCACCTTATGGCGCTAGCTGCTTTCTGACCCGGACGTGTGGTCGGAGACCTGGCCACAATCGGGTATGAGTCTTAATGCGCCTTATGGCGCTAGGTGCTTTATGGCTCGCGGAAGCTGCGGGCAACCTGAACGCCATCGTGGGCGGGTCTTAATACACCGTTTGGTGCTCGGTGCTTTATGACATGAGTTACTTCCCGACGCATGAGCTGAGCTCTGTGGAGTCCTAATACACCGTTTGGCGCTCGGTGCTTTATGACGAAAGACATCGACACAACCAAGGAACACTATGTTCAGATCTTAATGCACCGTTTGGCACTCGGTGCTTTATGACAGACAATTCAGGCGAACACATTCTCCAAGGGTGAAACGTCTTAATGCACCGTTTGGCGCTTGATGCTTTATGACCCGTGCTCGTGCTGCGCGTCTCCGAGCGACTTTAATGAGTCTTAATGCACCGTTTGGCGCTCGGTGCTTAATGACCCACATCACCGGCATTGTCGAGATCAAGGTCAAGGACTACAAGTCTTAATGCACCGTTTGGCGCTCGGTGCTTAATGACGCAGAAGGGCAAGTTCGGCGGCAAGCTCCCGAAGAACCTGTCTTAATGCACCGTTTGGCGCTCGGTGCTTTATGACGTGACGTTCGCAGTGTGAAAGACAATTTACGCGGCGGCGTCTTAGTGCACCGTTTGGCGCTCGGTGCTTTATGACATCGACTCATCGACTCCGCGCCGGAACTCACCTACACCCGTCTTAATGCACCGTTTGGCGGTCGGTGCTTTATGACCTGCTGTCGAGGGCGCTGATTCGCTGATTACTCTTGAGTCTTAATGCACCGTTTGGCGCTCGGTACTTTATGACGAGCGCGGCGCTCTCGCCCTGGACTCGGTCTATCGTGCGTCTTAATGCACCGTTTGGTGCTCGCTGCTTTATCATCCGACTTCCAGATGACCTACAACCTTGACCTGACGGAGTCTTAATGCGCCGTTTGGTGCTCGGTGCTTTATGGCGTGCAGTTCAATCTCATCAATGCGATGAAGACGGACATCTAGTCTCAATGCGCCGTTTGGCACTCGGTGCTTCATGGCCCTCCCTGTCGAGATTGTCTCACCCTACGACTGATAAGGTCTCAATGCACCGTTTTGCGCTCGCTGCTTTATGATGCCTGGTGCGGGGCCTTCCAGGTCTGGAGCTTCCTGTCTTAATGCGCCGTTTGGGGCTCGGTGCTTTGTGTCGTATCAAGTCAATGCAGGCTCACATTACGGCTGACGAGGCGTCTTAATGCACCGTTTGGCGCTCGGTGCTTTATGACAGGAGTCCAGCAAGCTCCGCTACTCTAAGGTCGTTGAATTGTCTTTATGCACCGTTTGGCGCTCGGTGCTTTATGACCCTACAATACCCGAACCGGCGTGTTCCAGGACATCCCCGTCTTAATGCACCGTCTGGCGCTTGGTGCTTTATGACCAGACAGAAGAAGCATCTGACGGCAACTGAGTTTCCCGTCTTAATGCGCCGTTTGGCGCTCGGTGCTTTATGACCGACCAAGCTCTACCGTGACCTGTACCGTTGGGACATCGTCTTAATGCACCGTTTGGCGCTCTGTGCTTTATGACCCCAAGTAAGAATCAGTGGTATCCGTCGAGTTTTAGTGGGGGGCTTAATGCACCGTTTGGCGCCCGGTGCTTTATGACTTGTTTGGAGGACAATATGCCTGACGTAAATGCGTTCGCGTCTTAATGCACCGTTTGGTGCTCGCTGCTTTATGACCCTGTGGGCCATCATCTCCCGGGTCATCTGGCCTGTCCTGTCTTAATGCACCGTTTGGTGCTCGGTGCTTTACGACCGAAAATTCTATCGGCAACGGGCCTTGCTCACCTGCTGGACACGTCTTAATGCGCCGTTTGGCGCTCGGTGCTTTATGACCCGCACCATTTGCGACTCGGGTAATGTGAAGACCCCGTCTTAATGCACCGTTTGGCGCTCGGTGCTTTATGACGCGGGCACTCGCCACGAGGTTGAGATGGACGCTTGGGTGTTGTCTTAATGCACCGCTTGGCGCTCGGTGCTTTATGACTCGGCGTATAAGCGTCAGTAGGATGAGGCTGTGCGGTCTTAATGCACCTTCTGGCGCTCGGTGCTTAATGACCGAGGAAAACAACGATTAGGGAGCAGTGGATCCTCGCAGTCTTAATGCGCCGTTTGGCGCTCGGTGCTTTATGACCCAGATCGAGCGCACGGTCGGCAAGGACAAGTACCTGTCTTAATGCGCCGTTTGGCGCTCGGTGCTTTATGACGGTGCAGTGCCTGAACCACCCGGGCATGCAATCCTCTGAGTCTTAATGCACCGTTTGGCGCTCGGTGCTTTATGGCCTGAGCGTTGACGACTGTCCCGCGTGTACGGTCTGGCCAAGGTCTTAATGCACTGTTTGGCGCTCGGCGCTTTATGGCTTGACGCATATGCAGGACTGCGAGACTGGCAGGCAGTCTTAATGCACCGTTTGGTGCTCGGTGCTTTATGACACTCTAAAATCGGAATGGAGACCCCCACCAATGCCGTCTTAATGCACCGTTTGGCGCTCGGTGCTTTATGATGGACCGAGACCCGTTCATCCGGCAGATCGAAGCCCTCGCGTCATAATGCGCCGCTTGGCGCTCGGTGCTTTATGACTGAGCAACGGGCAATGGCTCCTCGCGTTGTCGAAGTCTTAATGCACCGTTTGGCGCTCGGTGCTTTATGGCCGGTGTCTGGTTTGCGCGGGGATTTGTTGTCCGCACGCGGTCTTAATGCGCCGTTTGGCGCTCGGTGCTTTATGACGCGCCCGGCGACCTGGTTTGCTTCGACTGGGACGGGTCTTAATGCACTGTTTGGCGCTCGGTGCTTTATGACAGACAATTCAGGCGAACACATTCTCCAACGGTGAAACGTCTTAATGCACCGTTTGGCGCTCGGTGCTTTATGACCCGTGAGGGCGGCGACGTTCGGGTGGAGCTGTTCCAGCGCGTCTTAATGCACCGTTTGGCGCTCGGTGCTTTATGACTCTGAGCAGCTGAAGGTCTACGATCAGCTGGTCAGGGCGGTCTTAATGCACCGTTTGGCGCTCGGTGCTTTATGACCTACGACAAGCCTAAGATTAACACCCGCAAGCTCAAGGCGTCTTAATGCACCGTTTGGCGCTCGGTGCTTTATGACCGGCCACAGCGGGCACGGTGGGGGCCTCCCCTACCAGTCTTAATGCACCGTTTGGCGCTCGGTGCTTTATGACTCTCACCAAGGTCAAGTCGGCTATGGTCGTCACCGGTAAGTCTTAATGCACCGTTTGGAGCTCGGTGCTTTATGACAGTCCGGCGTGTCATTCCCTGTGTGACCAGGAAAAACAGGAAGTCGGATCGCCGACAGTTGAAAAAGCACCCTTCCAACCTGCAAGCACGGGATCAGAATATCAGGGTTTTCGTTGCGGTTCCTCGCATCGCCACCGACGCGCCGCTGCGGCGATCTCAGCCCGGAAACGAGGGGATGGGTCGGCGTGTCGCCATGCGAACACCTCGGTTGGTTGTACGGTAACCTTTAAGTTGATGCTCCGGAAGGTCAGACAATGATGCAACCTACCACCGCCTCGTCCATGAGGGACGCAACCACCCCCGATGCCCTCACCCGCGCACGCAGACGACTTCTCACCAACAGTGCAGGCGTCGCGTCAGGGCAAATGCTCTCAGACGATCAGCTCTGCAAACTTGCTGACCCCGACTGGCCCCCACCCGTCATAGAGAACATTGATACCCATGTGATCGAGTGCGCGGATCCAATACTACGTGCACTCCTTTCGGAATCCCTTTCGGATACGCTCGCCCGGCTGCTCGCCCTCGAGCGCCCGCATGGCAGCTACGACGACACCCCCGACGGTCATGAAGCGTTCACCAGGACCGTCCTTGTGGACTACGATCACGGCAACCAGCACCTTGCCCGTGCCACACTCCTTCCGGCGCAAACGGACCACGTCGTACTGTTGGGACTGGAATGCCTCGGTATTCCCGCAGATGCCCTCACCATCATTGGTGAGCTAGCCCACCCTTCAAACCCCGCCGATCCCATCACCCGCACTCTCGCCGACGCGGCCCTCCTCGACCTTGACAGGTACGCTTCTGGTCAAGGCATCCCATACTCGCGCGTCGCATCCACTCTCGTCCTCGCCGCCCCCACCGAGGAGCGCCTGGACGAGGCCATTGATGCCGTGGCCGGTGCGGCCGTCACGCTCGGGGTGCGGATCTGCGACCTTGTGACCCAGCATGTCGACGCCGACGCGACCCTCGCCAGCATTGGAATCGACCATGTGCCCCCATCCGAAAAGAAAAAGCCTACGAACCTGGCCGACCGCATCCTCTACGTCGGGCGCGACGGCGCGCGCGTCCACGTCAAAGGGGGACGCCTCCTCGTCGACGGACCCGCGGGAATCCCCGCCACCAGCCTGCCCAAGAACAACGTCGCCAGAATCGTCCTGTCCGGAAACGTAGGACTCTCCGCCGGAGCGCGCTCCTGGGCAATGCGCTCAAGCGTCGACGTCGTCTGCCTGTCGCGGCGAGGCTCCTACCAAGGCAGCCTTGTCGGAGCAAACAGGGGAACACACGCCAGCAGACTCCTCGCTCAAGTTGCCCTGACTCGCGACGAAACTCGCCGTGTTCCCCTGGCCGCCGCCCTCATCGGGGCTAAAATCCGAGGGCAAATCCACGTCCTCACGCGCATCGCGCGACGAGACAACAACGTGCACGTTGCCGACACGACCGCACTCATGCACGTATGGAGACGCAGCCTTCAAGAGGCTCGATCCGTCAATGAAATCATGGGCATCGAAGGAGCGAGCTCTGCCGCCTACTTTGACGCCCTATCAATGTGCGTGCCAGCGGATGTTCCCTTCCATGGGCGCAGCCGACGCCCACCCCGCGACCTACCCAACGCCGCCCTGTCCTACGGGTACGCCATCCTCCTCTCCGAATGCGTTGGTGCCCTCCATGCCGCCGGACTCGACCCCTGCCTCGGCATCGCCCACGCGCCCACCGACAAACGCCCGAGCCTGGCCCTCGACCTCATGGAGCAGTTCCGTCCGCTCCTCGTCGACCAAACCGTCATGGCGTTGCTGCGCACGCGCAAACTCCGCGTCGAACACGCCTCCCCCGAACCTGACGGTGGGGGAGTATGGCTTGGAGCGGAAGGAAAGAAGATCCTCGTCGATGCGTACGAGGCCTGCGCGCAGCGCTCGGTGACCGGTGCCCTGCCCGGATACTCGGGATCGTGGCGCAGGCACATCATGCACTCCGCGCAGATGCTCGCGCGAGCGATCGTCGAACCCGACTACCGGTGGCAAGGGATCGCGTGGCGATGATCTACATCGTCGCCTACGACATAGCCAACAACCGGCGACGGCTCAAAGTCGCCAAGATCCTGGAATCCTGGGGCTACCGCATCCAAGAATCCGTGTTCCAGCTGCGCCTCGACACCGACTCCCTAGCTCGCGTGCGCCACCTGCTCTCCTCCACCATCACAGACGCCGAAGACGTCATCCACATCTACCCCATCTGCGCCTCCTGCGCCGACCGCGCCGACATACTCGGTGCGGCCATAGCGCTCGATGACGTGGGGTTGTGTCGGGGAGTGTGGTGAGGGGCATGATCGCTAGCAGTGAAGCTAGAGGGACAGAATCGAATGCGAGTCAGGTATACGCCTCACTATTCATCAGGGACCTCTAAAGACGCTGTCCAGCAATCGTCAGCGAGGGAACGTGGAGCGAGTGCATATCCCTTGTGGGGATTCCCTGTTTTGTCGGTCTTGTTGTTGCGTTTGTTTTCACTCAGTTTCATATAGCGCACCTCTGTTTTCCCCGGATAGCCGACACACGACCTGAGAAAGGCCTTGCACCAAGGGGTTCCAGAAAGTGCCTCGTAGAAGCTGGTTGCCTCCTGCAGAAAAGCCTCATTCCAGTTCTCGGAAGGGTCGAATGCGTAGTCGCTCGGTGCCCCCAAACAGCCTTCAAGGCTCTCGTAGTCGTCAGCAAGTCCAAACGTGTCAGGATCCGCTCCGGAAGAGGTTTTGACGATCTCCAGTGGCGTGTGGGTAACCTGAACTAGGCCGAGACCGAAAGGTTTGCCCATTCCCAGTCTTAGGTAGCCTTCGACTACAGGTGCAGCTGAAGAATCTTCCAAAGACTCTTGTGGATCAGCGTATTGGGCATACTTGCCTAGCAGCTTTGAATCCAGAACCCAGATAAGCATCCTCAGTTCGTCCCGTCTGAGGCCCTCGAAGCGGAGGATGCAGGAAAAAGTGCTTCCTCGTTTGATCCAGGTTCTTGCTGTGGAATAGATGTCTGGATTCGTTTCTTTATTTAAGTTGGGTATCTCTTCCGAAACCTCTGCTTCGTAAGACCCGAGGGTAGCGTAAGATAGACGTCCGTCTCCCTTCTTGGCGCTGCTTGAATCTCTACGCCGAAACGGATACGAAGCTGCCCCAAGTAGGTCTCCCTCTGAATAGTAACCCGGCCTGTGACGTCCGCTGATCGTGCTGCCCGTGTCGTCTGTTAAGAATCGGCGAGCGGATGTTGTCTTTGGCGCGAGAAGCGGGCGAAGGTCTATCCTCTTATCCTCGGGTATCACACTGCTGGCATCAACAGCGCCGATCGTGATTCTTCCACGTAGTGCCGACACATGATCGTTGGGCTGGCCCGAGGGCAACGGAGCATCTTTGGCGACGAACCCAAAGGCTCGGTCTGCTGGGGATGCCTCGCTCGCGTGGGCGGCAGGAAGCACTCCCTGCGCGAGCGCTAAACTGTGAGGGCTTTGCGAATAGTTGCGTCTGCCAACCTGTGTTGGCATGAGCTCAACAACCTTGCCGTCTTGAAGGCGTGCATATGCTAGCAGGCCAGAGTGGTTGATCGGATCTATGTCCTTGTTTCCTGCTCGGTCGATGACGAATCTGCTTGGGGAAGTTGGTTTCCTTGAAGAGGGATCTTGTGAATCATAGGAATACGAGCGAATTATTCGATCATATGTTTCTGCTGCTTGGGGATCGATCTCGACCTCAGTATTGTTTTGCTCGTCGCAGAAGAAGATTCGCTCGGATAGCTTTGAGTCGAATATAGTTTTTCCTATTTTGAGTAGGTCGTCCGGTGTCGTCGAATAAAACCATCCTGTATGTTTGGTTTCGCTGCTTTTAGAATCGGAGACCCAGGCTGGAACGGTGAGTCGCGAGTAGGCGCTATCCTCTCTTGCTTTGATTCGTGTGACGATATATGAATCCCCAATTTTCTTCGCCTTAAAGTCAATGAGCTCGCCGTGGTGAAGCTTGTCCCAAGCAGGGGATCCCTTGAGAAGAGGGAGTGGCTTCTTCTTGTTCCCCCCGTTCTCATCGTTTTCGTGCGTCAGTAGTTTCGCATAGAGAGCTTGTCCTGGCCCGTAGAGTAGCTTTCCACTGTGAGTGCCGTGGTCGTAGTTCTCGTTGAGCTGCACGGGTACAAGTCCGAGCGCAGCAGCGGGGTCTGCTCGGTACGTAAGAGTGGTACCATGATCGCCGAATGCGCGGAACCGTGATGCGGTCAAACGTTCGTATGCGTTCGAGATCATTCCTTTAATCATTGTTGGGGCAATGAAGGGATGTCCGGTCGTTGGATCAATCGGGATGCTAATCTCAGTCGGCTTCCCATCACATTTCTTCTGGTCTCCGAAAACTAGAGCACTCATAGCCTTGATTGTCAGGCTGAGGGAACCACTGTATGTGTCAGCCCCAAGATGGTCAATAGAGTCAGGGAACGAATCGCTCAGAAAGGCTGTGGTCTCTTTGGGTAGGGAGGAATAGACGGACTCGTTCTGTTTCTCGCCCTTTCGGCTGTGGCGCAGATTCCTTCTCGAGGGCGGGCGTAGGACCGGAATGCAGTTGACGGACGAATGGAACGGGTTCCTTTTGGACTTATGCTTCTCACTTGACATGATTAGTTCCACTTTCCCGTGAATAGTTGATCGGTGACTGCCATGTTTCCGTATTGCTTTTCTTCTTGGATGAACTCGACTGCCATCATTTGGCTGTTGTCCACTCTCCCAGTGTCAGAGTCGGCGGGCATGTGCTTCAGATAGCTCATGTCGTGCACCCATCCGTTGACAGAGGTAGTTCCATTGCGTTCAGTGCCAGCTTTAAGCGTCAAGTCCACGGCACCCATGCCGTTGACCCAACGGAACTCACGAGCCAACAAGGTGCCGTCTTCGGGACCGGCAGTATGTGTAACCGGCACCCAGAGGCGCAGCTCGAAGACCTTTTTGTCGTCGAAGGAACGGCCCTCGACTGGAGCTACTGACAGCTCCTGTGAATCCTTGGAGGACTTCCGATCGATTCCCAGCACAGGCCACGTCCCGTTGGTCGCGAACGCTAGGCCCTGTAGATCACCGCTCCAACTAGAGCAAATGTGAGTCAGGAAATCACCCAGGCTAAGCGCGCCTCCGGAGAGCGGCTGGATCGGCGTGCACATCAGCGTTGCTGTCTGAACTTGCTCACTCATGAGCATTCTCCTCGCCCTTCGATCGTGCGCCGCCGTTTGCAGGGGCTTCCTCAAGTCGCTCGGACCACTGTTCCGCGCCATCAATCGTCTTCAAGAAGCCAAGGACAGCTCCAGCGAGCCTGCGTTGCGCATCGCATCGATCGTGCGGCGGGGGACTCGCTGCGGTGCCTGGGTGCTCCAGCGCCCGGTCGCCAAAGCGCTCCTTTGTTGGAATCTTGACACCTTCGTGGGCACTGCCACGAATATCGAACGACGAAACGACGACTTGGCCAAGGCCTCGCGTCGAACGGCTACCGAAGGGGAGAGTACCCGCGGAGAACTCGGCGAGTGCCAACCCAAGCAACACGAAGGCGGCGTGAGCGTAGTCGGCATCAGTAGCCTTCGACTGCTTGCCGTTACCCGAACCGTTCTTAGCTTCGTCAGAATCGGTTGTTTTGTGATTCTTCTGCTGCGCTTTCTTCACCTCGCCGGTATCGGTGGCCTTGTGATTGTCTTCCAGCCCCTTCCCCGTCTTGATGTTCTTCAACAGGCGCCGCAGGTCAATGTCGATTGTGATTGGCTCCCATTCGGTGCCCAGATACACAGCCTCGGTGAAGAGCCCGCCGTCGACCACGCCGCCCGTCCAGCGGTCGATCGCGTTGTGCGTGACCTCAACGCGCGTGCCGCGTTCTACCGACCGACAGTCGTGGATGGTGATCGCGCCCCGGTAATCGGTGCAACCGAACATGTATCGCACGAGGTTCGGCTCCGCGGCGATCTGCTCGTGGATGTCGTGCGACGCGAGGGGTTCCAGATCGCCGCGTGCAGCGAGGACAGTCCGCGCGATGCGAGCGGCCCTGGAACGCAGAGTCCCGCGAATCGATGTGCCCGGTATGAGGAGCTGGGCTTCCTCCCACGCTTCAGAGGGATCTCGAAGAGGTTCGGTGATCTCTGGGGCGTCAGGGTTCCCCTCAGCTCGTGCCTTGGCCTGACGCTGTTGGGTCAGCTTCCTGTCTTCCGCGACGAAGACTCCCGTGGGGGACCACCAATGAATCGTGATGCACGCAGGCTCTGCGAGGGCCCATCCGCCCAGTTCGAGTGGAATCGGCGTCCCTTCCTCGTCCTGACCGATGAGAGTATCGAGAATGTCCGCCGGTCCAGTCAGCGTACCGGCATCGGTCGTCCCGCTGATGCGACGGAGTGTCGGCTCAATAACGCGGATCTTTCCCTGGCCAGAGCCTGTGCGGCCACCCAAGGAGACGGTGTCAGATTTGAGGACGTCAACGATGAACTCGAGGAGTTTCTTGACGGAAGCGGAGGACGCGGGGTTCGGGATCCCCTTCGATTCTTCGCGTCCCATCGTTTCGTCGTCGCGTCCCTCGGCGGTGATGCGAATGTCGAATCTGCTCCCGCGGGGTAGGAACTCGTGCTCGTAGAGTGCTCCGTCCGAGGCAGCGCCCGTCGTACGGTCGATGCCCACGCCGTGGCGGGTGGTCATCTTCTGGTCTGCGGGGAAAGAGACAGCGGGGAAGGTGAGCGCACTCTTCCTGATAGGAAGCGACTCATTACTTCGGAGTCCGCGATCATTGGCGGATTTGCCAGTGTAGTCCGTGTCATCGCCCCATAGGGAGATCCAATTGTCTTTCGAGAACGCTCCTCCGTCCTGAGTCGCCGGATCCCCGGCCTCCTGCAGCGCCTGACGGGCGACATCGCACGCCGCGCGCACCACGCCCCTAATGGACCTGCCCGGGATCGTCGGCTCTTTGAGGCCATTGCGGTTGAAGCGGATGATGGTTCCCTCTCCGTCGCGGTCGGGGACCTCGTCCACGCCGCCGATGTGGAGTTCCGACGTCAGCTCAACGGGGATGGTCAGTTCATAACGTGTGAAGGTCACTTGCCTTCACCTCCTTGGGGGTCCGCCGAGGACATAAAGTCCTGCCTTGTTGCTCTTGTGACGGTGAGGCTCTTGCGCTCGAGCAGCGGGTGGTCCACGGCGAAGCGCCCGTAGCCCTGGGCGCTGAGTTCACCGATTCCGAAGGGAGCGAGTTCCAGGAGCTTGGCTCGATCCGCCACGCTGACTCGCACTCGGATCATCGATCCCGCCTGGATCGCCAGCCGAGTTGCGCGTGGTCCGTTATCTGCAGGCGACCACGAGTCGACGCGACGGTGCCGGATCGAGGGTGTGCCGACTGCCTTGACAGTGATGCCCTCGCGCTCGAACGCCCGAATCAGGTCGTCGGCGGTTCCGCCCGGCCCCAGCAGGTCAGAACGTGCGATTACATCGGAGGTGAACCACAGGGACACAACCTTAGTGGATTCTCGGGACGAGGCCGTGGTGTCCTCACCGGGTGCCGTCCCGTCGGCGGACATGGAGGCAGTGCCCACAGGCTGCGTGCTTCCAGCGTCACCGAAGCGGCTGTGCGACTCCCGCTCGTCGTCTGTCTCTTTGCGGAGCGTGCACGTTGCGGAACCGAAGGTACCCGTGAGCTTGCGTGACCCCAACCGGGCCTTGTGCTCCTTGATGAGTAAGTCATCGCCGCCGCATGCCGTCCAGAGCTCATCTGACATCCAGACGTGCGCGCGCATACTCAGTCCTTCAGGCAGTGCGTCGACGAGAACCAGCTGCCCCTTGCTGGCCGCGCCCGTCTCGTGGTTGATGGCAGTCGTCTGTCGCCCGTGCAGGGGTGGCGTACCGTACCAGCCCTGAGGCTCCTTGCTGTCGCCTTCCTTGGGGTCGTAGAACACGTACCCGCCGCGAACGGGGATCTTCCCCGTTTCCTCGGTGGAGTCGCCGTACAGGGCAATTGTCGAGTCCGAGGTCGGCGTCTTGTCTCTCTTGAGCGTGAGGGGAACGGGGAGTCCCTCGATGCCCTCGATGACGGGCAGCGCGTCCGAGACGAACAGGTGGCCGCCGGTCACGGCGTTGGTAATGACTGCTTCGTGCTCTCCGCGCTTGTTTGATGACACCAGCCGGTGCAGCCAGGGGAGCAGCACCGTTCCGCGCAGGAAGTCCAAGGATCGGATTTCGTTCGAGAAGGGGACCTCGTAGGACACGATGGGCGAGTTGAGCGTGAGGTCGAGGATCAGGTGGTGCCCGCCGCTGCGGTCAGCATCGGAACCGCCGACTGTCCCGACCCGGTGTTGTACGCCGCCCTGCCGCGGTCCAGGGAGTTCGTTGACGACGGCTTCGGTGAACGATGCCGCCAGCTTCTTGAGGCTCCTCCTCAACGCCTGCGACTGGTCCGAGGCGTATGCGACGAACTTGGACGTGGAGCGCTCGTGGCACGCGGCAAGCGCCTCACCGGACACGAGGACCATGCACTCTCCGTCGCCCCCAGAGCGCCCCGAGCCGATGCCTCGGACCATGAGGCCCGCAACCCCCAGGAGGAAGCGTGCGGCCTCAATCGTTGTTGTATCGGAGAACTCAGCCCCGGCCTCGTCGACGAGAGTGACCGTGCCCGTGAGGACGCCGGCCGCCGCGCGCTCCGTGAAACGTAGGAACTGGTCGCGCGCCGTCCCCGTGGTCGGATCGATGGACAGGGACACCGTGTCATGGACCTCAATCGACGAGGCCGAGGTAACGTCCGAGAAGAGAACGTGACGCGGGTGGGGGACAGAACCCTGCTTGCCGTCGGGGTCCTGGCCGAAGAGCCACAGGGCGAAGTTGGTCCACTTCTTGGGAGACTTCTCGTCTGGCCCGTCAAGGGCCTTCGCGGCCAGCATCGCCTGCTCGCGCAGGACTCCCGTGATGACGGTGCCGCGCACGACCGGGTGCCCGTTGCTGCCGCGCTCAATCGTGGAGTGCGTGCGGCCCGCCTGGCCCACCCCCGTGGACACGCCCCAGTCGGAGGTGAACACGATGGTGACATGACCGCTTGCGGGGGTGTTGTTACTTGTCGTAGTTTCAGCGCTCACTTGGCACCTCCTGCGGTGGTCGCGCCTGGTGCTTCGTCGCAAGCTATCCGGCCGTTGGCGTCTCGGGCTATTCGGCAAGCGATATACCCGTCAGGCAAGTTCTCGGACAGGTCGATCAGGTCCAGGAGCCACCGCACCTGTTCGATGCAATCCTCGGTGTCCTCGTCGGTATCGTCGAGGCGTATCTTCGAAGGCAGAGGCCCCAACGCCTTCACGAGCGCCTTCGTGCCGCGCGCGTTCTCCTGCGCATCCGTCCACTCGAGGCGGATCGCGCAGACGGGGTGCTCGCAGCGCTTCGTTATCCTCTTCTCGTCCGGCTTTTCTTTGTCCTTGTCGATCTGCTCCTGCGTCGCGAACGCTATGTCGTTGTCCTTCAGGACGTAGCCGAGGCACTCGGATCGCGCCTTATCGACCTTGGAAACCTTGACATAGTCGGCGAGGAGCTTGACGATGCGGTTCGCGCGGGCACGTGGGAACGGATCGCCGGTGGTCTGCGTGGGTTCGTCCGGTTTCTTGCCGTCGAAGGCTGCGACCGCGCGGAGAATTTGTTTCCACTGATCCTGTGTTTGTGGACTCCCCGCGGTGGATGGAGTCGTGGGCGCGTCCCCGATCCGCTCTTGCGCGTAGTGGCCGACCAGGAAGGGGCGTTGGACGCGGCCCTTGTGCTCGTTTAGCGTGTCCTCCGGGTCGAGGACAGTCGCGTCGCGCAGGACGTGGAAGTCGATCGTCGAACAGGGGGCCTGCCCATTCTGTTTGCCGAGCTTCTTCCCGCGCGACACCAGGCCCTCCGCCAGGTCGTAGGCGATGTGGAACGGGAAGTTACGCCCCACGATGGCCACGCCCGCCGAGGCTGTGAGCGGGCCGGGGTTTTGAATGATGTAGTCGTCGATTTCGAAGCGGTCCCGCTCTGGTGCGTCGGTCTTCTTCCCTCCAGCAACAATGGCGAGAACTGACAAAAGATCATCGTTTTTCGTGAGTTCCTCGTAATGGCGGATGTAAGCCTCAGCGAAGGGAATCGCGTATTGCCCGTCCGTGTAGACCGTGACGTCGTCGCCGCCGACCAGCACCGGAACCACGGGAAGGGTCTTAAGGCGATTGACGCCAGCGATATTGTCGACGGTTTGCCATGCCTCAGCCACCGCCTGATTGACGACTCCGTCGAGACGGTAGTTGACCTCCATGACGAACCACTGGAAACGATCGTCTTTAATCGAGCACGGGTTGTCTCTGCGTTCATACGCCGGGTCTTTGAGGGAATCAAGGCGCGCGTCGACTGTGTCGAAGGCCCTGCCGAGGTCACGCATGATGGCACCCACGCCATTGCCATCGATGTGGATCACGCCGACGGAGGACAGCTCCGGGAGACGATTCGTGGCCCCGACCTCGTCAGACACATCCTGAAAGGCCCTCTCAAGCTGAAATGGGTCCTCGTTCAGGTTCCCGATTCGATCTCTGACTTCCTCGTCGCTCAGACTCGAATCCTGGCGCGCGATGACTTCCCTGAGCTGCAATCGGCGCGCCGAACGTGACCACGCGCGCTTGACTCGTGCCGGAAGCGACAGGGACCGATCCTTGTCCTTTGCTGTCTGGGTTGGGACCTGACCCTCGTCGTCCGAGAGAATCGGAACCTTGAGTGAGCGACTCGCGTACTCGCGGATACTGTCGAGTTCCTCATCCGAGAGTGCAGCCGACGCGGGGAGCGCCGACTCGTCCGCCCTTATCAGGAACGGGAACTGTGGGAAGCGTGCTAGCGCCGGGCGGCGGTTCAGCGAGTACTTCAGGAACACGCCATCAAGCGCGTTCAGGTCACCCGCATCAACCGTGTTGGATGACGCCTCGATGAAGACTCCCGTGACGTCGAGGCCTGGGGCATCGGTCAGCGCTCGGAGGGTGACCTCTCGGATCAGTTGTCTGGCTAGTTTCTCCGGATCTCCGTCAGATTCAGTGAATCGGACGATGACCTTGCCCGAGGAATCTGACACCCAGAAGGAGGCCGGGAGGGCTTTCTTTCCTTCCTCACTGGTAGACATGGAAGGAAGCTTCATATCAAACGCGGCTTCCTTCACCCATTGGGACAGGAGCGTGATCTCGAAGGAAGCCCCGATCTGCTCACGCAGGCGAGGAGACGAGAAGATGAACGGCTGATTGCTGTTCGTCTGCAGCATGACAAGACTACAAGTCATAGTTATTCCAGTCATTGGTTTCAGCTCTTCGTTATCGGAAGAGTTGTGAGAAGAGAGAAAATGTCAGTGATCATACGACCTGGTTGATTCACTACCATAGTGAACGGGCGTCTAAAGGGTGTGGTGTTTTCTCCCTTTAGTGAGTTCACAGGGCAGAGAATGATAAGGCCGACAATGGGCTCGTCTCTCTCAATTTTATTCTTGGCTTCCGAAGGATCGCCAACTGCCTGAATCGTGTTTTGTAGTACTCTTGATTGAGTATCGTCAAGGGGAACAAAATCCATGCCATTTAGCGCCAAGATTACTAAGTCGTAGCTTTTGTAATCATTGTCATTGTAGGTACTTGCGTTGGTTATGTTGTCCATCTCAAATAAATTTGAGTACTTTAGCTGCTTTTCGATGTTGTCGCGTTCTTCTGTGTTTCCGATAATGACGATCTTTCGATCTTTCAGTCCGCGATTTACGCGTTCGCGTAGTCTGAGCAGACTTTTGATGGATTTCTCACCAGCCCAGATGACAGCTAGACCTCCGGCTATGGAAGCGATGCTAGGAAAGAGAAGCTCGATGCATAGTTCCTTCCACCAGGGAACTGGAATGAGAAAGTAGAAAACCGAGATGAATAGGGAAAAGGTTATGATGCTGCATGCGGATACTATTGCGACTCGGTGAGGTGATTTGCTGATATCGATCAATGTGTGCTTCTTTCCTACGCGGCCACGGCGTCTATGACGCCCATGCCGTAGCTGGTGTGTGAGCCGACGTTCGTGTATGCGGACAGCGCCATGAGGCGCGAGAAGACTCGGGTGGCCTCGGCCCCCTCGACGCCGCTGATGCGGAGGTGTCCCTCGTGGGCCGGGATGCGGCGCGAGCTCAGGCGGCCCTGGCCAGAATTACGTGGCATCGCCAGTGACACCATGGATGAGCGCGTGTAATCCTGCGTGGCCAACACGCTCGCCATCTCATGCCGATTGATCCGCGGGGGAGCGAGCCTCCTATTCCATGCCCACCACCTCTGCTGCAGGCTCGTAGCAATCGTCGCGGGATTCAGCCCCGGGACGTGCTGCCCCTTGCTTGAAAAAGTCGTTGGGGTCACCAGACGTACCTCCCACGTCGTGTCCCCGTCTCGTTCGACGAGCTCCTCCCAGGACTCCTGTGCGATCACTTGCCCCTCGACTGCAACGAGCACCGCGTCATCGTCGGTGCCCGCGCCAAGGCGCATCACGCCTCCCCATGACAGCCACGCATCCAGTGTGTCAACCAGGCGATCATCCAGGAAGCGTACTTCGACGCCAAACGTCGACTCCGAACGGCTCAGCTCGCCGAGCGAATAGGGCTTTACTCCACCAGAACCATGAATGGGGCGGTGTGCCAGCGTCGGAAACTGCGCCGCCCGCTCGGGGCTCACCCCCGGCGGCAAGTCAAGAACCGTCGACAGGGCGGCATGTAGCCTTCGTGGTGTCGCTGGTACCTGCCCTGGTGCGTCAAAGCTAATATAGACGGACGCTGGCATCGTTGCCTCCCAACACGGGCGTGTGACTGACGCTACTGACCGTAGCACACATGATTCGATGTTTCATGCGCAAATGTCAAGCTATCTGGCCGCTCTGGCAGATTGACAAAGGCGCGCCATTGCAAGGTTTAGTCGCCGTAGCTACGTCAGTTACTTTTCGATTTTGAAGCAGTGTCTAATGGTCTGGTCGGTAGATTATGCTCCTCGCCCACGAAGCTCACGAGGCCTCGTCGCGGCAGGGGCTCGACCGGCGTTGTCGACGCGTCTCGCGATGTCGCGTCGCTGTGCTGCTCCTCTGCCGCTACCGCTGGTCAAGCATTTCCGACCCAAGGGTCAAGATTTCTTAAAATGTGAAACCCTGTGGGACGTTTGTCGAAATCCTTGACACGATGGTGCAATGGCGCACCATCCGATGTGCTCGGGAGACGCGCCCCCATCCGTACAGAAACGAGGATTGATAATGCATCAACGCTCATGGAAGACCCTCATCGCGGGAGGAGCCGCCCTCGCGGCCGGCCTGACGATGACTGCGCTCGGCGCTCCCGCACACGCGGCCGGCGTCCCGGGGATCACCTCCGATGCCCGCGCCCGCGACGAGGTGATGAACTACGCGGTCAACCTGCCCGCCGACGCAACCCGCTACGACTTCAATGCGGCCGTGTCCAAGGCCTCGGAGAACGGCGTGGTTCTGGCCCAGTACCCCGAACTCAACACCTTCTTCGTCCAGTCGGTGAAGGCCGCCTTCGCCCCGACGCTCGGCAAGAGCCTCGTCGACGCAGGCATCTCCTACCACTCGATTGGCCCCACCCGCTACAAGACGGTCACCGGCGCCGAGGTGCGTACCGACCAGCCGCAGACCACCACCTCTGAAGCCAACGCCGTCGCCGACGCCGCGGGCACGCACCCGACCGGCCTGGCCGCCGACTCCCAGCTCAACGACTTCGTCCCCGACGAGGGCGACGCCAACGCCTGGGGCCTGGCCGCCATCGGCGCGATCGACGCGCAGCAGGTCGACGTCCCCCGCGAGAAGGTCACCGTCGGCGTCATGGACACCGGCATCGACCCCGATCATAAGGACCTGAAGGAGCACCTGGACGCCGATCGTTCCGTGGGCTGCCAGGTCAACGGCATCCCCAACACGGACCCCGCCGCCTGGAAGGATGACCACTACCACGGCACGCACGTCGCGGGCACGATCGCAGCCGCGCACAACGCCTACGGCGTGGACGGCGTCGCCCCCGACGCGACGATCGTCGCCATCAAGGTGTCGAACGAGGCCGGCTCCTTCTACCCCGAGTACGTGGCCTGCGGCTTCGACTGGGCCGCCGAGCACGACATCGACGTGACAAACTCCAGCTACTACATGGACCCCTACGCCTTCTGGATGCCCAACGAGGGCTCGCAGGCCGCGGGTCTTGAGGCCGCCTCGCGCGCGATCCGTTACGCGAAGGACCTCGGTGTCGTCAGCATCGCCGCGGAAGGCAACGACAACGACGACCACGACAACCCGACGATCGACAAGGCTTCGCCCAACGACGTCGAGGGCGCCGCCGCAGAGCGCAACGTCGAGGGCGGCATCGACGTGCCCGCGATGCTCAACGACTCTGTCGTGTCCGTGTCCGCCCTGGCCCTGCCCACCGGCACGGACCCCGCGACGGCTAAGCTCGAACGCTCCGGCTTCTCCAACTACGGTAAGAACTCCGTCGACGTGGCAGCCCCCGGCTCGCGCATTTGGTCGACGGTGCCCACCTGGAAGAAGAACCCGCCCTTCGGTTACCTGTCCGGCACTTCGATGGCCTCCCCGCACGCAGCCGGGGTGGCCGCGCTGATCAAGCAGATCCACCCGGACTACACCCCCGACCAGACGATCGACCTGCTCAAGAAGCAGGCCGGCTACACCTACGACCGCCTCGCCGAGCCGACGGACGGCAAGGAATACCGCGGCGCCGGCCTCGTCAACGCCCTGGCTGCCGTCCTCAAGGACCAGCCGCAGCCGGTCCTCGGCCCCGTTGAATACTCCCGCGACGGCGCCACCGACTGGCGTCCGCTGGCCGACGCCAACCTGTCGGGTACCTTCTACGTGCGCGCCACGGTCGGCGGCCCCGTCACCAACGCCTCCCTGAAGGTCGCTGACAAGGAAGCGGTGAGTGCTACCGGAACCGGTGCCTTCGAGAACAACGAGGTCACGCTCGTCGCCGGACCCTACGCGGCCACGGACCTGATGACCGACGCCCCCCACGTCGAGGTGACCGTCAGCGCTGAGGGCCGCAACAAGGATGCGCGCGCCGACGACGATGTGAAGGACACCATCTACTTCCACGTGGATGAGTCCGTGCACGATAACGGTGCCTGGGTCAACAGCGATGGCGGCTGGAAGTACTGCTACGGCAACAGCTCCTGCGCCCGCAACAAGTCCATCGTGATCGACGGGGAAACCTACTACTTCAACGACGACTCCGTGATGGCGACCGGCTGGGTCAACTTCGACTCGGCGTGGCACTGGATGAACTCCTCCGGCCGCATGGCCAAGGGCTGGACCAAGGTCGGCGGCGCCTGGTACTACCTCGACCCCAAGACCGGCGCGATGGCCACCGGCTGGACCAACGTGGGTGGCACCTGGTACTACCTGAATGCCTCGGGCGCGATGGCCACCGGCTGGGTCCAGGTCAACGGTTCCTGGTACTACCTGAACGGCAACGGCTCCATGGCCACCGGCTGGACCGCCGTGAACGGTAAGTGGTACTACCTGACTGGCAACGGTGCGATGGCGATCGGCTGGGTCAACGACGGCGGCACCTGGTACTACCTTGACGCCTCGGGCAAGATGGTGACCGGCTGGGTCTCCATCGACGGCACGCGCTACCACTTCGCGCCCTCCGGCGCGTGGCTCGGCTGAGCCACAAGGGGACGAGGCCGGGGCTGGGACGCTCCGGCCTCAAACCCCGCGCTGAGCGCGCCGACGCCGATCGTGCCTGACGCGATGCTCAACTGAAGACAAACAGGGGCGGGTCCGAACCTAGCGTTCGGACCCGCCCCGTTGTTCCCTCATGCGTCCCGGGAGGGATCCGGGCGCGCCTCCACTGGTGCCCAGGGGCGCGATGGGCTCTCAGCCCAGGGAGTCGAAGAGGACCTGCAGGCCCTCGCCCATGGTCGGGTGAGCGATCGGCAGGAAGCGCAGCTGCTCGTAGGTCAGGCCGCCGGCCATGGCGACGTGCACGGCCGTGATGACCTCGGAGACGTTCGGGCCGATCAGCGTGGCGCCCAGGATCTGGTGCGTGTTCGCATCCACGACGGCCTTCCAGAAGCCCTCGCCCGAGTAGCGCATCGTCTTGGCGCGCGGAATCGCGGCCGTGGGAACCTTGGCGATACGCACGTCCAGGCCGGCCTCGCGGGCCTCACCCTCGGACAGGCCGATGCGCGCCAGCTCGGGGGTGGCGAACACGGCGTAGGGGATCGTGCGGCCCTTCGTAGTGGTGGTCGCCTCGTCCAGGGACGCGCCGGTCAGCTGCGCGCGGATGATGCGGAAGTCGGACCAGGACGCGTGCGTGAACATGGGGGTGCCCGCGCAGTCGCCGGCCGCCCACACGCCCTCAGCAGAGGTGCGCAGGTGCTCATCCACCGCGACGAAACCGCGATCGGTCAGCTCAACCCCGGCCTCGTCCAGGCCGATGCCGTCCGTGTTGGGAACGCGGCCCACGGCCACGAGGACTGCCTCGGCGGACACCGTGGAGCCATCGGAGAGCGTCAGGGTGGTCGTGTTGCCCTCGCGCGAGGCGGACTCAGCGCGGCCGGGAACGATGCGCACGCCGGCGGCCTCCAGGCCAGCCTCGACGACGCGGGCGGCGTCCTCGTCCTCGCGAGGCAGCACGTGATCACCCGAGGAGATGAGCGTGACCTCCACGCCGAATGTCGCCATCATCGACGCGAACTCCACGCCGATGTAACCGGCGCCGATGATCGCCAGGGAGGAGGGGAGCTCCTCGAGGCGCAGGATCTCTTCGTTCGTCCACGCGCCCGACTCCCACAGGCCGGGGATCGCGGGACGCGCCGGACGCGAACCCAGGTTGATGAGGACGCGCTCGCCACGAATCGTGCGCTCGCCGCCGTCCTCCAGGGCGATGGTGACTGTGCGCTCGCCCGTGAAGCGAGCCTCGCCGCGAATGAAGTCCAGGCCGGGGGCGGCGAACATCTTCTCGTGCGCGCCGACCATGGCGCCAACGATGCCCTCCTTGTGAGCGCGAAGCTTGGCCAGGTCCACGCGCGCGCCCTCGGTGCCGACCACGCCGAACGCCTCGTCCGAGCGGGCATCGCTCAGGCGACGAGCCGAGTTGACCAGCGACTTCGTGGGGATGCAGGCGACGTTAATGCAGGTGCCGCCGACGAACTGGCGCTCCACCATGGCGACCTTCCAGCCCGCCTTCGCGCGCTCCATCGCGAGGGACTTTCCGGCCTTGCCGCCGCCGACAACCAGCAGGTCGACGTTCTCGATTGCGTTCGTGGACATGTTTCTCCTTGGGTAGTAGAGGGTTGCCTATCTCAACGCGCCGTGCCTGGATCTATTCCAACAGGTGGTCAATCATCGGGTGCGCATTATCACGTCGAAACGGCCATATGACGCTCGTTTGGCCGGTGTAAAGGAACGAAGGCTCACATAGTGATCGCGCCGTTCGTTCAAACCCCCTTCGGCATGCTTAGATTAGGGGTATGAGGGCTCTAGAAATTGGTGATTTCAAAGAGGATGTGGGGGCCGCCCTGGCGCGCGCCTCATCCGGTGAAGTCGTCACGCTCACAGAGGAAGGCCAGCCCGTCGCCGAGCTGGGTCCCGTGCGCATGTCGACCTACGCGCAGCTGCGCGAACTGGGCCTTGAGCGCCCCGCTATGACGGACCTCGACGCCTACCAGATGCCATCCAAGAACCTGCCCGACGGGCGGGGGATCGTCGGCAAGCTGGACGATTGATTGCCCGGCGCAGGGGGAGCCGCCTGCTACCCCCGGCGCTTGGCGCGGTTCGTGGGCTCCGCGTGCAGCGGGTCCTCGGGCCACGGATGCTTCGGATAGCGCCCGCGTAGCTGGGCGCGCACGTCCCGATACGGCCCCGCCCAAAACGACGTCAGGTCAGAGGTAACAGCAGCGGGGCGACCCGCCGGATCCGTCAGATGCAGCACCAGGGGAACGCGCCCGTCCACCAGTCGGGGCGTGTCCGTCCACCCGAACGCCTGCTGGACGCGCAGCGTCAGCACCGGGTGCGCACCACTCCAGTCGATGGGACGAGTACCTCCCGCAGGAATCGGCATCTTTTCTGGCGCCAGTTCGTCGAGACGTGCAGCGTCAGGCCACGGCAGCATCGAGCGCAGCGCGTCGAGCATCGACACGTTACTCAAGGAACCACCCCGTGCGAGGCGCTTTGCCCAGGGGAGGAGCCACTCGTGGGCGTTGCCCGCGAGGGCCTCATCCGACACGTCCGGCCACGGATCGCCGAGCACCTCGTGGAGCACCCGCATGCGCTCGCGCAGGGACGAGGCCTCCTTCCCCCAGCCCAGATCGCCCAGCCCGCGCGCGGCCAGGTGCTCCGCTACCAGCGCGACCGCCTCGTCTTCGCTCAGGGACGAGGCCGGGGTGCTCTTCAGGGGGATAGCTCCCAGGGCGCGCGTGCGGGTCGCACGCAAGGCGCCCTTGTCGATGGTGGCCTGCGTGCGGGTTTCCAGCAATGCCGCGCCCGCCGCCAGGGCGTCCTCCTCCGACAGCGGGACCGCCGCGAGAATACGCGCGTGGCGCGAGGCCGGCGCCCGGTCAATCGAAGCCACGGCAAGCCACTCCTGCCCCTCAAGGGGAGAGCCCTGCGGCAGCTCGGCACCCACGCCGCCCGCCAGAATGTAGGCCGCGGACTCCGGGCGGCGCCGCGCAATCCACTCCGGGTAGGCCAGTGCGCACGTCAGGGCCAGCTCGTCCTCCCGCGTGCGTGAACCCTTCTGCCGCTCAGTCACAACGGACGCGAGGGCGTCGTCCGGCGCGGAAGCCGGCAGACGCTGAGCCAGGCGCTCCAAGCGCGCCCGCGTCTCCTTCACCCGCGCCGCCTGCGCGTGTGTGCCTCCCGCGCCACTGGCGCCGCCGCGACCCAGCCGACGCTCCAGCGCACCCAGGTCGGCCCCCGGAACGCGCAGGTCCTCCGACAGGAGGGCCACAAAACGCGCCGCCTTCGACGCCCCCAGGATCGCGCTCGACGCCAGGAGGGCCCTGCCCAAGGGCGGGTCCAACGGAAGCGATGCCAGCGTGCGACCGAGAGCGGTGGCGGCCCCGGCCTCGTCGACGGCACCCAGGGATGACAGGCGCTGCCCGGCGGCCTCCCACGTGCCCGCGGGTGGAGCATCGAGCAGGGAGAGTTCCTCCACCGGGGTGCCCCACGAGGCAACCTGGAGGCGTGCGTCCGTCAGGTCCTGCGTGGCGATGCCCGGCGCGGACTGCGCGGGCCTGCGGGCCACGTCCACCGCATCCATGACACGCACGGCGATGCCCGGGCCTGTGCGAGCGGCGCGTCCCGCCCGCTGCTCGAGGCGGGCGAGGGCCGCTGGAACGGTCACGAGAGAGGAGAGGGAACGCCCCGCGTCGAAGCGCGGCTCTCGTGCGAGCCCCGCATCCACGACGACGGACACGCCGGGAACCGTCAGCGAGGACTCCGCGATGGACGTGGAGAGGATGACGCGGCGACTGGAAGCGGGGGAGAGCGCGCGGTCCTGCTCGGCGGCGCTCAGCTGTCCGTGCAGAGCCAGGACCGGAATATCGCCCAGACGCAGGTTGCCTCGGACTGTCTCGATCTCGCCCACTCCCGGTAGGAACACGAGGACCGAGCCCTCGGTGGCGGCAACCGTCTCCTCGACCGTGCGCGCCACGTGCGCCAGGTACTCGCGGCGCACGCCCACGCGCTCGTCCCCGATTGCGCCCACGGCTTCGACGCCGCGCGGCGGGGGAGCGTAGCGCAGCTCCAGTGGAAAAACATCCCCCGGAATATCAACGAGCGCGGGCTCCTCGCCCGTCGAGGCGCGCAGGAAATCAACCGTTCGCGAGGCCTCGAGCGTCGCCGAGGTAAGTGCAACGAAAAGGTCCTCGCGCAGCGCCGAGCGGGCATCCAACGCGAATGCCAGCGCCAGGTCCGTGTCCAGGTCACGCTCGTGAAACTCATCGATAATCAGCGCCGACACCCCGGGCAGCTCCGGGTCGCGCTGCAGGCGGCGCAGCGCCACGCCCGGCGTCACCATCTCCACGCGCGTACGCTCGCTGACGCGTGAATCCCCGCGCACCGAATAGCCGACCTGCCCGCCGACTTCCTCGCCGAGCAGACGGGCAATCCGGCGCGCCGCCGCCCGGGCCGCCACCCTGCGCGGCTGCGTGACGAGAACACGCCCCACCGCAGCGTCGTGCTGGGCCAATGCCACCGCCACCGCGGGCGGCAGCAGCGTCGTCTTACCCGTGCCCGGAGGCGCCGTGATCACCGCGCAGCCACCCGGCCGCGCCGCCGCCGCGATATCGCTCAGGGCGCGCGTGACCGGCAGATGTGGCGGGTGCGAAACGAGTTCGTCAAGGGTGGGCATGGCTTCATTGTGCGTGTTCCCAGGGTGTCCATGCATCCGGGAACCATCCGCCGCGTCGCTCCGATGCGTCCGGGGTCACTGCGTGAGAGGGCAACGTGAAGCCTGTGGAGGGGCGCTCCAGCGTAGAATGGAAGCAGTATGACTACGGAGAACACAGCGCCGGCGCTCGCGGCGGCCACCCTCGCACACACCACGGGGCGCGTCACCATCCCCGCAGACATGGACCCGATCGTGGTCCTCGGCGTCGCAGACCAGGTCCTGCGCGCCCTTGAACGCGGCTTCCCGCACGTCCGTTTCCTCGTCACCGGGCGAGAAATCTCGCTGGCCGGCACCCAGGCCGACATCGACGTGGCCGCGGGCCTCCTCGAAGAACTCATCGGCATGGCCCGGCGCGGCACCGCCCTGGACGCCACCGCTGTCGAGCAGGCCGTTGGTCTGCTCGGACGTCTCACCTCGGGCGAAGCCCCCACGGAAGAGATCCTCTCCGCGCGCGGGCGTTCGATTCGCCCCAAGACCCCCGGCCAGAAGGCCTACACGGACGCCATCGACCGCGCGACCGTCGTCTTCGGCATTGGCCCCGCGGGCACCGGCAAGACCTATCTGGCGATGGCACAAGCCGTCCGCCGCCTCCTCTCCGGCGAGGTCCGCCGCATCGTACTGACCCGCCCGGCCGTCGAGGCGGGGGAGAACCTCGGCTTCCTGCCCGGCTCCCTCACCGACAAGATCGACCCCTACCTGCGTCCCCTCTACGACGCCCTGGGTGACATGCTCGACCCCGAGGCCCTACCCAAGCTCATGGCCGCCGGCACGATCGAGGTCGCGCCCCTGGCGTACATGCGCGGACGCACCCTCAACGACTCCTTCATCATCCTGGACGAGGCCCAGAACACGACGGTCGGCCAGATGAAGATGTTCCTCACCCGCCTAGGTTTTGGCTCCAAGGTCGTCGTCACGGGCGACGCCTCGCAGATCGACCTGCCCGGCAGCCAGACTTCGGGCCTGTCCGTCGTCGAAAACATCCTCGGCGACATCGACGACATCGAGTTCTGCCACCTGACCAGCGCCGACGTCGTGCGCCACGAGCTGGTCGGCGCGATCATTGATGCCTACCAGCGCTTTGACGATCGAAACGCCGCGCGTCGCGCACGCACGCGCAGCCACAACACCGCACGCAGGGAGTACACGTCATGACCGAGGTCATCAACGAGACCGACTACGAGATCAACGAAGCCGAGTTTTCCGCGCTGGCCGACTACGTGCTCGACCAGATGCATGTCAGCTCCGACGCGGAAGTCAACATCATCTTCATCGAGCCCGAGCCGATGGAAGACCTGCACGTGCGCTGGCTGGACCTGCCCGGCCCCACCGACGTCATGAGCTTCCCCATGGACGAGCTGCGCCCCGGCACGGCGGATCACCCCACGCCCCCCGGCATGCTCGGTGATATCTGCATCTGCCCGCAGGTCGCCGCCCGCCAGGCCGCCGAGTCCGGCCACAGCGCCGCCGAGGAAATGCTCCTCCTGGCCACGCACGGCATGCTGCACCTCCTGGGCTACGATCATGCGACCGACGCCGAGCGCGAGGTCATGTTCGCGCTCCAGCGCAAGCTCCTGCTGACCTTCCTGGCCTCCCGATGATCCTTCCCCTGCAGGCATCCCCGGCCTCGTCGATCCTGGACGTGCCCTCCGTGGCGCTCCTGGTCCTCGCGGTCATCGCCCTGGTGTTCGCGTCTGTCGCCCAGAGCGTCGAGCAGGCCGTCCAGCGCCTAACCCTGGCCGGCGTCGAGGACCTCATCGAGGAAGAGCGCCGGAATGCGCGCGTCCTCTACGGCCTCGTCGATCATCGCCAGCGCACCCTGCTGTCGCTGCGCGCCTTCCGTACTTTCTGGCAGGTCGTCTACGCGGTCATGGGCACGATTATCCTGGTCGATACCCGTCTGCCGTGGTGGGCGGTCGCCCTCATTGCGGTGTTGGTGATCGCGGCCCTGCATCTGCTCTTCGTGTCCTTCCTGCCCGCCCAGTGGGGCGCGCGCAACCCCGAGGGTATCGCCCTGGCGGGCACCAGGTTCGCGGACCGCCTTGCGCGTCTTAGCCACCTGGTTGACCCCCTCCTGACCCGCGTGCGCTCCTCGCGCCCCGCCCCCGAGCCCACCGAGGCCCAGGTGCGCGCCGAACTCATCTCCGACCTGCGCGAGATCGTCGATGAGGTCGGCGAGCCCGAGAGCTTTGAGGAAGAGGACCGCGACATGGTCCGCTCCGTCCTGGACCTTGGACACACGCTTGTGCGCGAGGTCATGGTGCCGCGCACCGACATGGTGACCATCGACGCCGACACGCCCGCCCCCTCCGCCCTGCGCCTGTTCGTGCGCTCCGGCTTCTCCCGCGTACCCGTCGTCGGCGACGACGTGGACGACATCCGCGGCATCCTATACTTCAAGGACCTCGTGTCGCGCTGGGAGGCCACGGGCGGCCAGCTCGGCATGCGCGCCGAGCAGATGATGCGCCCCGCCGAGTTCGCCGTCGAAATGAAGCCCGCGGACGACATGCTGCGCCAGATGCAGGCAGAACGTTTCCACATGGCCATCGTCATTGATGAGTACGGCGGCGTTGCTGGCCTGGTCACGCTCGAGGATCTCCTCGAGGAGGTCGTCGGCGAGCTGACCGACGAACACGACCGCCACTCCATCGAACCCGAGGAAGTCGAGCCGGGCGTGTGGCGCGTGCCCGCGCGCTACCCGATCTCCGAGCTGGGCGAGCTTCTCGACCGCGAGATCGAAGACGAGGACGTCGACTCCGTCGGCGGCCTGCTCGCCAAGGCGATTGGGCGGGTGCCCCTGCCCGGAGCGACCGGCACCCTCGCCGGCGTCATAATGACGGCGGAAGAGGCGCGTGGGCGCCGCCGCCAAGTCTCCACGATCCTCTGCCGTCTCGACCCCGACGCGCAGCTCCTGACCTCCGATCTCGACCCCGCCGACGACAAGGACAACTGACATGCGATTCCCCTCCGACGATGAACTCATGGCCGGCCCCAACGCCTTCGGCGACGCTCGCATTGAGGTCGCCCCCGACGCCGCCGATCCGGAAGCCGACGCTCGTGCGCAGATCGACGTCGGCGTCAGCGACGACACTGAGGACGAGGCCGGGGCGCAGCCCGGCGATGACGAGGACTTTGAAGACTCCGAGGAAGACGAGGACGACGACGAGTACGAGGACCTCGAGGGCCTGGAGGACGAGGAGGACGCCGACCTCGATGCCTTCGAGGCGATGACCTCGCTGGCTTCCCTGCGCGAGGACGCGGCCGCGACCATCGAGATGCCGGACTTCCCGGAGGACTTCCGCGCCGGCTTCGTTTCGATCGTCGGGCGTCCCAACGTCGGTAAGTCAACCCTGACGAACGCGCTGGTCGGGCACAAGATTGCGATCACCTCGGGCCGTCCCGAGACGACGCGTCACAACATTCGCGGCATCGTGCACGGGGACAACTACCAGCTGGTGCTCGTGGACACTCCCGGATACCACCGCCCGCGCACGCTGCTGGGCAAGCGACTCAACGACATGGTGCGCGAGGCCCTCTCCGAGGTCGACGTCGTGCTCTTCTGCCTGCCCGCCGACCAGCGCATCGGCCCCGGCGACCAGTTCATCGCACGCGAACTGCGCGGCATCAAGCGGCCGATCATCGCTGTGGCGACCAAGTGTGACGCCGTGCCGCGCGAGCGCGTCATGAAGCATCTGTTGTCCATCGAAAAGCTGGGGGAGTGGGCCGCCATCGTGCCGGTTTCCTCCGTGGAAGGCAAGGGCATCGACCACCTGCGCGAGGTCCTTGCGCAGACTGTGCCCCTGTCGCCGCCGCTGTACCCCGAGGGTGACGTCACCGACGAGTCCCGCGACACCCTGATCGCCGAGTTCATCCGCGAGGCCGCCCTGGAGGGTGTGCGCGACGAACTGCCGCACTCCCTGGCCGTCCAGGTCGAGGAGATCATCGAGAGGCCGCGTCGCGAGGGCGACGACCGCCCGCCCATGCTCGACATTCACGTGAACGTCTACGTCGAGCGCGACTCCCAGAAGGCCATCATCATCGGCCGCAAGGGAAGCCGCCTCAAGCAGATCGGCACCCAGGCCCGCGCGCACATCGAGGAGCTGCTGGGACGCCGCGTCTACCTTGACCTGCACGTGCGCACCGCGAAGGACTGGCAGTCCGACCCGAAGATGCTGGGACGCCTCGGGTTCTGATATGCCCAGTGTCATCTGCGTGCGTGGATAACTCCCGTAGACGCACGGTGCCCGGCTGCCGTGAGGCAGCCGGGCACCGTGTTGTGATTAGGTCACTTGACGATGACGACTCGCAGGAAACGGGGGCCGTGCACGCCGTTGACGCGGACCAGTTCGATGTCGGAGGTTGCCGAACCGCCGGCGATCCAGGTCATCGGACGGGTCGGGTTCTTGCCGAGGATCTCGACGGCCTGGGGCACCGTGGGAACGATGTCGGAAGCCTTGAGGACGACGACGTGGGTGTCGGGCACGAGTGAGATCGCGCGGCGACCCTGGTCGGGCTCGCCGTCGAGGACGATGGTGCCGGACAGGGAGATCGCGACGCGGCAACGCGTGACGACGGCGTCGATCTCGTCCAGCTCCAGTGTCGGGATCGCCTGCTCGCGGCTATCCTCACGGACTGTGCGTCCGTTGCGGGCGGCAGCCTTCTTGAAGGTTTCGTCCAGGCCTGTGGGGACCACAACGGAGGTGGCCTTCTGGTCGGCCAGGAAGGTCGAGATCGCGTCGGCGACCTCGGACTCCTCGGAGACTACGACGACCTGCGCGGAGTAGTCCTCGAGTGTCTCGATCATTTCGTCGATGACCGCATCGGAACCGGGCGCGTGCTCGGTGGAGCGGATGTAGTCGCGGGGGATCGGGCGCACCGGACGGCCCTGCTGGGAACGAGAGATGGCGTCGCGTGCTCGCGCGAGGATCGCGGTCTTTGCGTCCATGGTGGTGCTCATGTCACGCCTCCTTCGGGGTCGTGTTGGTGGTCATGCCGTGCTCGGAAGCGAGCGGGACGCCCTTCGCGGGGGCGTCGGTGCGCGGCGCGTTGGCGTCGGAGTCCTTGTGGGTGCGCTTCCACCACTCGCGGAAGGTTTCCTTCGGGGCTACCGGCAGGTCGCGTGCGCGCGTCCACAGCGAGGCCGGGAAGGGCAGTGCACCAATCGCGCCCTTCTTCGCGAAGAGGCGCGTCGCCTTGGTCGGCACGTTCGCGGCCTTCCAGAGCTTTGCGTTCGACATGACCGGGGTGGTCACGCCCATCGCGAGGTCCCACACGTCCGGCACGAGGTTGCGCTTGATGTCGACCGTGCGCGCACGCATGTGGATGAGGATCGTCGGGATGTCGATCTTGACGGGGCAGACCTCGCCGCAGGCGCCACACAGGGAGGACGCGAAGGGCAGGGTGTGCACGGGATCGTGCTCGTCGAGGCCCTGGGTGAGCTGCGGGGTCAGGATCGCGCCGATGGGGCCCGGGTAGACGGAGCCGTAGGCGTGGCCGGAGGTGTGCTGGTACACCGGGCAGATGTTCATGCACGAGCCGCAGCGGATGCAGGCGAGGGCCTGGCGACCGATCGGGTCGCTGAGGACCTTGGTGCGGCCGTTGTCCATGAGGATCAGGTGGAATTCCTGGGGGCCGTCGCCGGGGGTGACGCCCGTCCACATGGAGGTGTAGGGGTTCATGCGCTCGCCGGTGGCGGAGCGGGGGAGCAGCTGGGAGAAGATTTCCACGTCCTGGAAGCGGGGGACCAGCTTCTCGATGCCCATCAGAGTGATGAGCGTGTCGGGCAGGGTCAAGCACATGCGGCCGTTGCCCTCGGACTCGA
>ERZ772927.179-NODE-179-length-38274-cov-86.1493_pt1 | contig 38274 bp, 43 predicted proteins | sample MGYA00512115_ERZ772927 | MGnify/ENA primary metagenome ERZ772927 (study PRJEB29015, sample SAMEA2737924) | human oral metagenome | biome: human oral; feature: human-associated habitat; material: dental | place: China | collected 2013 ... | reverse complement strand
TCGTAATCATGCCGGACGTGAACGGCGCATCATAAGTGGTGTCGCCGTTCTTGCATGTGCGCGGAACCTGCGAACCGTCCCACTTGGTTTTCATCGGCGAATACCGGGCAGTCAAGTTCAGGTGCCCATCATGCACGGAGACGTTATCCGGGCTGTCCGTGTACTGCGCCTGTGAGCGCTGAGCGGGGTCAAAGCACCCGTACTGGTAACCCCATTTAGAGGTATCCAGCGAAGTCCCATCGAACTCGTCTTGGAAACTCACCTTGTTGTATCCTTGCGCGCGTACCGTTTCCGGCGTAGGCTGCACGCCCGCATCAGCCGCCCACGCGGGGGATGCGCCACCCGCGCCAACAATACCGCCCGCGATTGTCGCCGTCGCCGTAAACGCAAACAGCGCGCGAGCAAACCCGTTACGACGCACACCCTTACGGGGCGCGCTCTTACTATCTGCTACCATATACTACTGGTATCCTTTACCTAGAGGTCAACTTACTCCGCAAAAATAGCAAGAAATATCACACCCGTCAAAACGCCAGAAAACCCCGCAAAACCGCCAAAAACAAACAACGCTTAACAGGGGTCAAAAACACGACGAAACCACTAATAAACAGGGTTATACAGCAACCACGGTGACGCAGAAACGCACCCAACCGACAAACACGCACAAAGCGTGTCCACGCGGCGGCAACCGAGCGCACACCGCACAGAAACAAACACACGCGCCACACCGGCACCGAACAGACGGGGAGCAACAGCACCCACACGAAACACCGCGACGCACCTAAAACACCACGCGCCCCACACACCACATGGAACCGGAACCACGTCACCACGTAACAGCACAACTCGCGCAGCCACAAAACGCACACAAAAAAGCGCCGCCCCACCACCCCCACAAAAGAGAGGACAAGGCGACGCTCACGCGCACCGCGCGAAACTAGAATTTACGAAACAGGCGCGGCAAGCCATCAAAGCTCGCGCGTTCATCATCTGTTAGAGCAACGTCACCCACAGGGGAGCGCCCCTCACGCGCGTTCTGCGCACGCAACTCATCCAGGTACGCGTCCAGCGAATCACCCATGTCGTAGTCACCCCACGGGCGCGCGTAGAAACCCTGATTCGGGTCGCCCACGCTCACGCCGCCCACCGTCTCATAAGAAGCAGAAGCATTCTCAATCGGCACCACGCGCAACGGATACTGCAAACGCACCATATCGTCATCGTAGCAACCAATACGGATACCCACATTGCGCGCAAAACGCGTAAACGCACCACCCATAAACTTAACGCGCGCCTCCTCATCAAGCCCCAGAAGATTAACAGCGACATCAACCAGCTCGGCGCTGTTCCACATGGCAATAAGCTCATAAAGGTCCACGGACATGCCATCCGAGAAAGACACAACACCGTAATCTTCGTACACGCCATCCAGGGAACCGCCGCCAAAAAGCGCGGGAACCAGAACGCGAACGTCGTCGCCCGGCAGCATGTTCGCCTGATTGCTCTTACCGCCGTCGGCGTACATGAAAGAAAACGAACCCATAACAAGTCTCCAATGTTCACCCACCGCGCACTAAAACGTCGCGGCGTAACAATCTTTCCAACAAGTCAATCATACCACGTCGCGCGGGTACCACGCAACGCAAACACGCGCACCTACGCCGCACGCGCGCCACCGACAAAACAAAGTGGGGCGAGACACCCCCAAGAAAACCTTGGGAAGCATCTCGCCCCACCACTGGCGCACCGTTTCATCCACAATGGCGTGTGCGCATCACCATGTCACTTACCGCGACGACGAGCAGCAGCCACACCAGCCGCGCCGCCACCAGCGAGCAGAGCCACGCCACCCGCAAGGGCCAGGGCGCTCGCGCCAGTCACCGGCAAAGCAGCGGGCTTGCTCTCCTGCGGAGCAGGAGGAGTAGCCGGAGGAGTCACCGGAGCGGGAGGAGTAGCAGGCGGCGTCGTAGGCGGAGTCTGAGGCTTCGGCTCAGGCTTCGTCACAGCCTTCGACGGGTCGCCCTTCACACGCTTACCGGACGGGTCATTGCCCTCCGGGTGAGCGGTGTTCTCCACCATGTCAGCCTCAGCGTCCTTATCGGTTGCGACAGAGGTTGCCGAGCAGTCCATACTCTCATCCACGGCGAGCGTGGTCTTAGGGCACGACAGGTTCTCGACCTTGCCGGTACCCGTGTACTCGTCCTCCACCACGGTCACGTCGGTGAGGTCAACCTTACCGTCGTTCGTGACCTTGAACTTCCAGTGGAGCGTGTCGCCAGCCTTGTAGGTCGGCTCATCAACGGTCTTAACGATGCTGATGTGCGGGTCGCCCTTCTCCTCGTTGGGCTTCGGCTTCGGCTTCGGCGTGGTGACCGCCTTCGACGGGTCACCCTTCACCCTCTTGCCGCCTGGGTCGTTGCCCTCGGGGTGAGCGGTGTTCTCGATCTTGTCGGCGTCCACGTCCTTCGCTGACGCGACAGAGGTAGCCGAGCACATCATGGACTCGCCGATAGCGAGCGTCGCCTTCGGGCACGACACGTCCGTCAACGGGTTCGTGCCCGTGTACTCGTCCTCCACGACCTTCACGTCATTCAAGATGGTTTCACCATCGTTTGTGACCTTGAAGTCCCAGTGGAGCGTGTCACCCTCAGCGTATTCCGGCTCACGAACCGTCTTAACAATGCTGATGTGCGGGTTAGGCTGCTTGATCTCAAACTCGCCCTCCCACTCGCGCTTCTCACCACTGTTCGCCCACGTGTCGATAATACGACCGTCACCGTATGTGGCGGAGTTACCGCCGTTAAAGTCACGCGAGTCCAAACCAAGACCCTCAACACGAGAGTCGGTCACGCCCAGCCAGCCGTGAACGCCGGTCGCCGTATTCGAGTCCACGCCCTCCAACGCGCTGACCGCACTCAGCGGGCGAGCGTCAAACGTGGGGCGCTTCAAGTTCGAGTCGTCCCAGTACACGGTTGTGTCACCGGCGGTCGAACCGTTCATCTGCGTGATCGTGAAACCACCGAAACGCTCCACGTCATCGAGCATGATGTGAACCTGGGACTGGCTCTTCGCGGTGAGCTTCCACTTCACCTTCTCGATACTATCCCCGGCTTCCACACGAACCTTCGCAGTGTCGGAACCCGTGAACTCCTGGCTCTTGCCTGCCGCCTCGAACACGTAGGTGACCTCGGGGTCCAGGCCGGTGATCGTAGCATACCCGTTACCGGACGTTGGCGTGTCGCCCTCCCATGTGACGTTCGCGTCAGCGATGGTTTTCACCTTCGGGACGATGCTTTCCGGCAAGTCCTTCGACGGCTCCTCGAAGAACATGTTGTACACGGTCGTAGACGGAGCCTCGTTAAAGTTTTCCGCCTGTAGCCAGTTACGGGCAGTCAAGTCGCCGGACTTTGGCGCATACGCGTCGTAGCCGGACGCCTTATCCACGTACCACGTGTCGTAAGACTGGTTGGTCGGCGTGTACACGGTCTTACCGTCAACCGTGGACACCTTGTTGATGCCACTGGACGTGGCAGAAATAACGGACTCTAGGCCGTTAATGCCCTTCAACACGACCTTGTACACGTAGCCGGACGAGGACACCGGGTACAGGGTGAGCGAACCAGCGTTGCCGCCGAGCGTGCGCTCACTGAACGTGCCGTCGTAGCGCTGCGACATGTTCAGGCGCTTCACCCACACGCGACCCTCGTGGCGCGTGTTACCAGAGTACACGCCGATAACCCACTTCTGGTCGCCCTTATCGGCGGTGTTGAAAATGTAGCCGGACACGTCCGTGGTCGGCTCATACGCGATCTTCCACACGCCGTCAGCGGTAGCCGCCGGGTAGTAGCCGTCCGCGCCAGCAGTGACGGTCTTACCGTCCTGGTCGGTCACGCCACGCACACCACTGTTCAGGTTGTAGTCAATCCACAACTGCTCCCCAGCCTTCACGTAGGCGTAAAACTCGTTCGACGCGGCAACCGGAATCTCGTCCGGCTTCTTCTCCGCGTAAGCGGAACCAATCTCACCCACATGGTTGCCGGGCTGGACCGCGTTCACGCCAGCCGCAGCGAGCGGCGCACCCACGACGAAAGCCGCCAACGCCGCACCAGCCACGCGACCGGCACGCATCTTACTCACATTCTTCATCTTTGCCAAAAGGCACACCTCTCATCTCACACCGCCGCACAATCCGCGACGGTAACGACAAATATCCACCGACCCGCACCCACCCAAACACTCACGCAACAAACGCGACCGCATGGGACACGCGCGAACCGAAACCAAATAGAACAACCGTTCGGTTAGTTCACGATAAACCAATATCGTCTCACAAGCAAAACCTCGCAAAACGCGCGGAAACCGTCACATCTTCTCATCATCCAGCGGGTCCGCGCCACTGTTTACCGCGCGAGCCAACCCTGCAAGCGCACGAGCCACCTCATGACGGCCACGCCTCACCGCAGCTCGTGCCTCAACGCCATCCCACGACAAACGCGGAACAGGCTCGCGCGCAGGCTCCACCCGGCGACGCGACCCCGCGCGCTCCCACCGGATGTTACGACGCACACGCCCCGTCTCACGGTCCTGCAACGTTCGCCAATCCAACCCAGACGCGAAATCGGGGTCAGACAACGCGTCATACGCCGCGCGCAGCTCACTGCCACGCTCACGCGCCGCGCGAACAACGCTATCACCCAGCAGGCGAGCAGCCTCACCCACCGTCAACCCCTCGCTGTCACCGCCAGCGCTCGCGGCACCCTCGCGGGAACACGCACACTCCGCCGCTGGACACCAGACACAACCAGAGTCACAACCGCCATTATCCGGACACCAGACACAACCGGCATCATCCACCTGGGATGGGCCAGCACCGCACTCAGACGAGCCAGCGCCAAGTCCACACTCAGCGCCGCACTCAACGCCAACGCTGCAAGCAGAAACACCGCACGCACCCTCGTTTTCGCTTCCCCCACAGTCGCCAGCAGCAGACACATCCTTCACGCCCACAACCTCAAACACCGGGAGCGAAAACACGCGCTCAAACCCAACAACACTACCACGAGCACGAGCCAACTCGAAACCAACAAGCCCCTCATGCTCACCCTTCGTCGTATCCCACAGGTTACCGGAACGGTCCACCCACCTGTAACCAATCAGAGTACGCGGAGACACCAGGCGCACAGTCACGTCAAAACCGGCAGCCTCCAAGCGCGCAACCTCACTGTCGCGCTCCACCTCACCAACCGCAGACGTGACCTCACGCACACGACCACCACCAAGCGCAGCCAACACCTCAGCCGCACTCACGCGACGACCATACACGCGCGGACGCGGAACAAACTCCCCCGACTCACGCACCCTCAGCGTCCACTTGCGATCCTTAAAAGTCCGAGACATACAGCCCCCTCAAATCATGCACCACCTGCCACCAACACGCCGTCAGCACACCGGGCACGCCATCAACTACTACAAAACCGCAATAGCGCACACGCCCACAAACTTCCATTTGCTTCTAATTTTCATCAAATTTGAAGCAATTATAAGAAAGGCACAAAAGCGGCGGGCGACGCGCAGCCACACCAAAGCCACACGCGCCCGCCATAATCGCAAAGCAGCGAACCGGAACCCGCCCCAGAAAAACCAGAGAGCGCCTCTAACTGCGCCTACTCCCCGCGACGACGAGCAAGCTCACGCCTCGCATCAGCACGACGACGATCAAGCTCACGACGCGCATTAGCAGCCACAGGGCCAACACCCTGCGCAATCGCCTCTAGCGTCTCCTCACACACGTTCGGATGCTTGATCGCCAAATCCTTAGCCCACTCGTTACCCCACACGGCGGCAAGATGCAGAACATCGCCGTCAACATCATCCTGCATAGCGACAAAGGTCAGCGCATTATCACGCACGCGGCGACTGCCCTGTACCAGAGCAGCGAAAGCCTTAGCAGGCAATCCGCGCACACGCCCCACAGCCTCGCGAACCTTCGACATGTCGCTCGCAGCAAAAAGCACCAGAGTACGCTCTAGGTTCTCAGCATCATCGCCTTCCGCACCTTCCTCCCAAAGAGCGCCAGCAGCCACCACGGCCGACACCAGCATATCCTCAACGTCCATCGACGCGACCGCCAGAAGAAGCTCAGGACGGTTATCACCCTCATCGTTCAGAACAAGCTCGCGATAGGGAGACCCCTCGGGAAGAACGTCCCCCAGTTCCCAATCCTGGTAGCGCATAGTCGAAACGTCCATCATGACAGCTCTCCTTTTCAACGTCGTCTCGTAACAATGCCCATACTAGCACGAAAACCATGCGTGCGCGAGACAAAAACGCACTACACCACAATTCATCACGTAACGAAAACCCCCTCTCGCAGACGTTCAGGAACCATCCCGACAACACCCGCGAGAGGGGGAGAAAAACCGCAAGCTATGCGGCCCACAGATCAGGCGTAAACAATCTGCGCGCACTCCGACTCGTCATCGGGAAGCACGAGATCGTACGCTTCGTAGCCAGCGACCGCGTTCAGGCCATCCACGAACTTGGTCAGCAGTTCGCGCAGGCTATCCATCGTAAACGACTCGGACAGCTTATACATGACATACTGGTCGCCGCCAGCGTCATGGCCGCCGGTCAGCGTGCCGAAGTCATCCCAGACGCGCCTCGTCTTTCGCTTACCACCAGCAGGCAGCGCTTCCGAATGGTAGAACCGGGCCTCACCCGAACCGTTGAACGAATTACGGAGCGCGACATACGCGTCAACGTCCGCCCACGCCGACTCGGCGACATCCTTAGTCAGGTATGCCCACTTGTTAAAGTTGGCGGGCGACGCGCAGCACGAGCACGCCCCACGGAAAGTCATCGCGAAGATCGGCAGATCATACTCGCGCTGAAGCTCCTTCGAGATACGCAGCGCGTCCTTCCAAGACGGGTAATTCTTCGTGCTCATGATCGTGCTCCTTCGTGTGGTGAAAAATTGAGGGTTTTGTAGCCGCCAGGTGTTCTCACCTCCCGGCTACATGACTACTCTACCACGCGGGCGACGCGCGACGCAACCCAAACACGCACACAAGCGGCACGCGTCACACGCGCGAGCAACGCGCCCAGCGGCGCGCCGCCGTCAGGACAACACGCGACGCGCATGGTCACACAAATCAAAACGCCGCGATAATTCGCGCCGGGCGGCAGAATCACCATGAACAGCCAACGCCACCTGTACTCGCTCACTCAACGAACGACGACGCGCCAACACAACCTGGGCACGCCCATCACCATGTACCACGAGCGCCATCTGAGCATCGTCGCACAAATCATCACGCCCCGCCAACGCCAAGTGAACGCGCTCACCACCGAAAACCGCCAGCGAGCACTGGAACGTCCCACTCAACTGGGGGCTGGACGCAAGCTCCACCATCTCATCCTCACTCATAAGCACAATCGGCTTGTTACCAGGCGCTACATCGCCACGTGAATCATCCCAACCCCGAGAAGCATCCCGACGGCGGGAACTGTTCGGAAATTCCGAATAGTTCGACCCGAAACGCTCACGAGCGCCGCGCTCCACGCGCTCACGAACAGCATCGAAACGAGCTTGTATGTCACGCTCCACGCGCTCACGAGTAGCGCGCATACGCTCATCAGCGATGCGAGCAGCACGCTCCACCTTCACCTGATACAAAGCCGCGTCATCCCCGTTATGGTCACGCACAGCGCGCACATAGGCTTGCGACACTTCCGCGCGCTCCGACACGCGCCCGTCCGAATCTTGCGACAGCGCATCCAGCACGTCAGCGGGCACGAACACGTTATCGGCGAGCGCGCGACGCACACTCCACACGCTATCCCCCGCCAACACCCTGGCAGCGGCCTCCGGCACGCCAGTCCACGACGCGAGCCACGTGCGTGTTTCCTCCCCGCACTCGCGGGCGGCGGCCTCGCACAGTGCGTCCACGCCTTCGCCGCCGCGCGTCACGAAATGAGTAAGCTCATACGTGCGCATCTCGCCCGCCTTGTCAGCCATCCATGCTACGCTCACGCACTCATTCTTCGACAGCAGTTCACGCGTGCGAGACCCCGGCAACGCACCCTCCCACAGCTTGCGCGCCACCTCACGCGACAAGTCCGCGCGGGCGGCGACAGCCTCCCGCACCTCATCATCACCATCAGCCGCCAGCTTGTCCAACACGTCAGCGGGCAAATCAGCCAGCTTCGCGGCGATAGCGCGCACAGACGGCCACGGGTTACGAGCCAAACCAGCAGCAACCGCCACATCCACGCTTCCGCGCCGAGCGACACGGCGCGCCCCATCCGCGTCCACCCGCTCACACGCAGCAGCCAACACGCGGGGCGTCACATCGGGGCGCGACAGAACAGGCGACACGTCATCCAACGCGTTCACCACAGCAAGCAAAGCGCTCTCGCTGATCGGCGCATCCCTGAGCGCAGCACTACGAGCAACACTCTGGCTACGTGACACGAGCAGCGTCAGTTCAGCGTCGGACACGTCCGCGCGGGACGCGAACGCCGCCAACACCTTACCCCGATCATCACCCATCAGACGGTTACGCACAGACGGACGCAAACCCGCACTGTCGCGGGCGATCTTCACGGCGGCGCTCTCCCGCTCGTCCATAGCCGCCAACAGAACGCGGTCAGGCATCGTCTCCTCGCGCACCACAGCGGCGAGAGCCGCATCCTCACTCGTCCTAACGGCAGCCAGCACCGCGTCACTGAGCACATAATCGTCAGCATGTTTCACGCACCACATGGCAACTGCGCCGCCGTGGCGCTTCACAAGCTCCTCTAGCGTGCCAGCGGAAACCGGGTCGCCCGCGTTCAATCGGGCTTGCAGGGCGCGCAACCATTTTGTCGCCGCGCTCAAACTCGCGAGCGGTCTCACGCTCCCACGGTCGCATCCGCTCATAATCTTCCGGGCTGCGACGCAGGTCAATACCCATCACACTGATTTGCCAGTCGGTGAGCAGCCTGTTCTCTACCAGTACCCTCGTCACCCGCAGGCGATGCCAGCGGATAATCTCAGCCAACGCCCCATCACCCACCCGATCAGCGTGTGCGCGCAAAAGAGCCACCACAACACCCTCGTTGCTATCGCCCGCCAGAACGTCCACAAAAACGCCGGGGAGGTTACGCCGCCCGGCGGCGACGCGCCTGAGCGACGGGTCAGAAGCAAACACATACGAAGCTGTCTCCACGGGAGAGCGGTTAAGCTCCGAGCCGATACGCAGCGCGCGGTCAACAGCGCACACATCATCCACGCGCACGCCACCCCACACGCGACGAAGCTCCTCTACCACCGTGGCGCTCATACGCTCCATGTCCCTTCCTACGCGCCTACGCGCGCCCCTGCTTCCTTCTCCGGTCGCGCGGCCAACAAGATGCTTTCACCGCGCAAACACCCCAATGATACCACACGCAGTAGGAACGGCGCGCAACAAACACAAACAGGACGGGGAGCGTAACAGCAGCAGGTTACGCACCACGCCCCCAACAAAACCGCCCAACGCGGGGCGCTCACTCGTCGGATGCGCCGCCCTTTAGCTGAGCGACAGCATCGCGCACAACGTCGTTGAAGCTATCGAAACCGGGACACTCCTCCATCAAGTATTCACCATGCGCTTCACCATACCACTCCCAGTTATCAACCCCGGCACGCTCTAGGGCGTTCAGTCGCATGTCGCTTTCGAGGAGGCGAATCAGCTCCTCCTCCGACAGGACGAAGTTCTTGCCATCCCACTGTGCGTTCACGATAGCCATTGTTGTTTCCTTCCGTTCGTTTCCAGCCCGCCACCCCGGCGAACCAACACGACCATTCTACCATGCGTGACCGTCATTTGCATACAGCGCCACGCCGCACAACACCAAAAACGTCGCACGCCAACCACCCCAACTTGTGATACAATGTGAACAGGCAAGAGACAAAGCGGGATACGCGAACCGCGCAAGCGAGGGAGAGAGGACAGCCGTGAAGATCACAATCACCAAGGCACGCAAGATCAAAGAATGGTACGACACCATTGGCGGCGAGGAAGAGTGCTCCGCCATCTTCCACCACGTCACCTACAAGCGCCACAAACTCACCTTCCGCGTCACGATGAGCGACGGCCGCACCTACGAGACAAAGCACGTCGTCAACGGGTGCGACGACTACTACGAAAGTGGATGGCTCGGCAACCCGATCAACGACATTCCCCAGTTCACGCGCGACATCGAAGCCGCCACGTTCCCTGACCTGGTGTTCATTGACGAGTACGACGAGTACGAGAACGCTGAGCAAGCCAACGACGAGCACAGCGTCGCAATCTGGACGATGTATCCCATTGACCGCGCCAAAGCGGAACAGGCCGCAATCGACACCCTCATTGCTGACATCATTGACGAATACTCCGCGTACTACTTCGAGAACGAAGATCGCGGAATCAAGCCATACATCCAGAAGATGATTGACGGATATGCGCCGCTCATCTGACTGGCGCTGACGGACGCGCCACCCCGCCACCGTAGCTTTCGAGACATGCTGGTGGCGGGGTTTTCGCCAGGCGTTCACCACACCAAGCCGACATGTGCCCCGCACTACAAAACACCGTTTCCAGCTTGCACGCCAGCGTCTACACGTGTAGACTACATGTTGTCGGCAGGAAACAAACCGCCACCGAAAACCAAACCACCCGCCCGGTGGCAACAAAGAAAACCTCCTCCGGGCAGAGAGAAAGAAGAAACACCATGTCGAACACCTCCATCAAGGGCTTCATGAACTTCCCGACCCAGTTCGCCGACGGCACCGTCATCGGCAACGAGGACGGCGGCCCCGCCTTCCTCCAGGGAGAGACCATCACCGAGGTTACGCCCACCACCGGCGCACTCGCGGGCGTCAAGGTCATCACCAAGCACACTACCGCCCAGCCGACCCGCGACATTGAGGTCGGTGAGGGCGAGCGTGCCCTGGTTCCCCTCGTCACCGCGTGGGCGCTCACCGATATGCGAGACAAGGTTCTCGTACCCGGACCCATTGACCACCGTGAAGGACCGACAATCGTTTACAAGGGACTTGCCCGATTCAAGGGCGGCAAGGACATGGCGTTCGGCGGTGACATCGCCCCCATCACGTTCGACCCGGAGGACGTGAACGAAATCGTTAACCTCACTCCCCACCCGGTTGTGTTCAAGCGTGACGGCATGAACGACCTTACCATTGAGTCGTCCGGCTCGGTACGCGCCGAGGAGGAGTTCTCCGAGGAGCCGACCGAGACCGTTGACGGCATCCCCGTCTACGACCTGTCCTACACGGGCAAGATCATCGGCCTTCCCGACCCGGTTCCTGGCCGCGTCTACATCGTGTCGATGATCGCCGCGCAGGCTATGCTTGCGCTCGGCATCGAACGCGGCGACGTTGTTTCCCCCAACTACGTTCCCGCCCTCGGCGGCGCACCGTCCGTCACCCTCCACCTCTGAGAGAAAAGAAACACAGCAAGTCCCCGGCAAGCGCAAGCTGCCGGGGACTTGCCCACATAAAACGTGTATCTCGTGCCAGGTGCGCGGGAACTATGGTATGCTGGCACCAGCAAGTAGGCCCCATATAGTAAGCGAGGAGACCGCAAATGAACACCAACACCCCCATCAGCGAGGAAACAGCGGACGCGCTATATGACGCGGCCACCGCACAGTACGCACACCAAACGCTAAAGCTGCTACGACGCGAATACGACCTCGCGTCACCGCGCGAACAAGAAGCCATTGACAACCTCATCGAACGTGGCGCTCAGATCGTGTTCAATAGTGACCTTCCCGAAGCATACGTGACCGTTGACAAGTGGCAGCAGATCAATCCACACAAGTGGGGTATTGACGACTGGGCTGATTCCATCCGGGAAATCTTCATCGAGGACGATCATGTTTCTGTGGGCGCTTTCGCGGGAGCCTGCCACTTTAACGGCCCCATCGCCTACGAAATATTCTACCCGCTCAACCCTACGGACGAGCAACTAGCGCAAGCGCGCGACAAGGCAGAGCGGCACACGGCGAAAGCGGCAGCGCTCCTCGCCAGCGGTAACCGTAGCGTACCAGCATACGCGGAAACACCCGACATGCACATCCTGTTCGGCGTCGTGGATAAATCGGCGGCGGCACACATGCAACAGCTCACAGCAATCACCGAAGCCGCAATCAAGTGCGTTGACATTGTTACCGTTGACATCGAACAAGACATCAACAACCTGCGCACCACCTACAAGAGCGACGACACCACGGGCAGCGAGTGACACCATGAACAGCGAGGAACAGGATGCGCTGCAACAGCGGGCACTACAAGTCAGTAACGCCGTCATCGAACACGTGATCGCGCTACACGACATCCGCTACGGCTACGAACTCACCATGCCCGTGCCGCGAGACGACGGCGGCGACCCCGTACTCATCCACAGTCCCATCAGCCTTGCCGACCTCCCAGAGGGGACACGCATTTACCTGATAGATGGCGAATACCAGGTGTCGTATGGCGGGATGATTTGGCCGCCAAGAGCAGTGGACGACATTACGCCTCCAAGCAGCACGATGACGTTTGACGCGTTTTGGGACGAAATGGTCACACTTTACGCGAACCACATCGACAACGAGGACATTATGCCGCGCATCACGTACATGCCCGGCGCAAACATGTGATACAATCGTGGCAGTAACAGACAATAAGCAAACTACCGGAAAGGGCAGGTAACACCATGAGCGCGCTCGACAACGACATTACCCGCGATCTCTACAACGCGGGCGTATCGCGCCATGCGTTCACTCTCCTCGTTGACCTGGCGCGAGCATACAAGCGCGCCAGCGATACAGAGCGAGCAACCCTCAAACACCTGAGCGAGGACGGCGCGTACCTGTACTATGACCCGGACGGGTACATGGGCGAACCACTCCTGGGACTGAACGCGGCCTCTGGACGCGCCATCGACCCAGAGGAAGCGGGCGTTAACAACTGGTTCAACGCTGTTAAACCCCTCATCCTTGACGAGGTAGAAGAACACGGTGAGGTTGTTCCCGCCAACCGCCCGGAGATTCTGAGCGCCCTCGCGTTCATGAACTTTGGCCTCTACCAGTGGACACACCGCCTCCCGATCATCCCGGAAAACTGGATGCTCGCCCTGCACCGGGGACTAGCAGACGGATACATGGTGAACATCGTGCGCCACCTGAACGGAGAATGGCCCAACAACTGATCGCGCAAGTGCTACCCGCACGCAAAGAAAGAGAGAAACAAACAATGGACACAAATCAGCGCATCCGCGAACTGGCCGACATGTTCCAGCTCACCCGAACCAAGAACGGCGCGTGGACGTTCGATCTGCTGCCCATCCGCACCGGCGGGCCGCTCCCCTACATGCCGTCCGACCAAGGCGTGTACCAAACAGACAGCGAGGGGCGCGTCACCTACCGGGAGACCATCGAACACCTGACGCTCCCCAAGGACAAGCGCGGCGCTGTTATCGCACTGTGCGAATGGTACGCACTCCACGCAGTTAACAGCAACTATGAGCTGTATTGCGATGACAATGAGATGCGCGCGGACACCAAAGCAAGCATGGTCGAATGGCTCCATGACATGTGGACCGAGTTCGCGTAAGGCGACACGCCCCGCTCAACACAGGGCACAAGCGAACAACCGCGCAATCATACATGTAAGCCCCGGAACCACCCCATCGCAGAGTCAACGGTTCCGGGGCTTCACTGCACCCACATCAGCGCGGCCCACACCGACAGTGAGCGCTCGCTTACTGCCAACGTGGGCCGCGCGCGTTTACTGGCCGCGCAACCCACCATCTAGCAGCTCATCCACGCGGGCTGGAACCAGGGAGCGCGCATCCACTTCCACGGACGCGGACGCGTTCACCATCATACCGCCCTCACCGGGAACAAACAGGCTCGTGCGCGCACCATCCGCCTCATCGTCCAAGCCGATACCCTCGGCGGGCGTCCACAGGCGCATGTCGCGCACCATCCCATCCTTAGCGACGAACGACGTGACAGCACTCGGCGCGCTCTCACCCGTCGCGTTCGTGAACCACGACGACCCCGAATCAATGGACGACACGCCCACCACCCACGTCTTATCACCCACCAGATACATTTCCGGCGTGTGATAATGGCCGTGAACAAAAATGTTAGCCATGTGCGCGTAGGCGATACGACCCGCCTGCATGTTCTTCACATGCTGACGCATCTTCGCCTGGCTCGCGCCGCCACCCACGTGGCCGTGCTCAAAAAACAGGACACTCTTATCGTCAGCGCTAGGCTTGACCGTGCAGGCCGCGTCATAGTCGGACGGGCACACGAACGACATGTTACCGTACACGTCTGTCCGCATCTCAGCCATGCGCCTGATCTGACGCTGCACGTGAATACCGTAATCATCCGACAACACGCTAGACGCCCGGTTCTTGTTGCCGACACCCGTGCGCACCTCACAATGATTGGAGGGAACCGCCACGTAAACGAGATTGTCACACTTGGAATGGAGGACACGCAGCCCCTCCCAGATGAGACTAATCGCAGCCTCTAGCTGGTCAGTGAGGTTCAGGTCATTGGACTGTCGCTGCGACCCGACATTCATGAAGTTCTCGATAATGTCACCCAGGTCGGCGGCAATAATCGTCTTGTAGTGGGGCAATTCGGCTTCCATTTGCGCGTACACGCTACGCACACGCTTATACAGGTTCACCGTGCCACCGTGAACGTCCGTCTTGCCCGTCTGGAAGTCCGCGAGCGCCACAACCAGCGTCCCATCCGCGTAAGCGCCGCCCACGCCCGCCGCGCCCTCGTGCGTCCGCTTGTAGTTGTCGGCGTACTTGTCCATGTCAGCGCGCAGCGTCTCAAACGCAACACGCTCACCCTGTTCCAGGGCCGCTTGGGACGGATCAATGTTGATTTTCAGCCACGACCCACCCATCTCAGGGATACGCAGCGACGCGCGATACGGGGTGACCGCTTCCGGCGACACACCCAACTTGGATGCGGCCAGCTCGGTCGCAGCGTCATACGCTTCCTTCATGGCACGATTCGCACGGTCAGCCAACACCTCAGCGCTCGCAGCGGACACACCGACAGCAGCGCCCGTGTTCGAGCCGCCACGCACACCCGCAAGACCAAGGTCCACGCCCGCGACCTCACCGACATTCTCACTGTGTGCGGCGACCGTAACGCCTGGCGGCACCGTCCCCTCGCCCGCCTCGTCCATAAACCAGGACGACCCTGAATCAACGTGCGACTCGCCAACCGCCCACGCGTCAGAAGCAGCACCAGGAGCCGGGAGCGCGGGAGAAGCAACAACGGGAGAACCAGCAGGCGCAGCAGCCAGGATAGCAGGAGCATCATCAACGCCAGCGGTACGCTCCCACGCGTCAGCAACAACATGCCCCGGCACGCGCGCAGCCGCCTCAAAAAACTCCGGGTACCTGCGCGCCACAGCCTTACGACGGTCACGAACCGACCGCTCACTCACACCAAACGCGCGCCCCAACACCGTATTAGCCGCGTGCGCCACACCGCTATCACGAAGCAACGTATCCACAAGAACCGCCGCCTCATAATCACTACCACCCGTCACGTCACCAGCGGGAGCAGATACACGCTCACGCGCAGCGCCCACACCGTCAACAAACTCGCCAAGGAACGCCCACACGCGCCCCAACGACCAGGAACCGCCCACGCTATCGCCCATCATCAACAAAAGCCCTTCCCGCGCCCACGATACACCACAGCGGCTTTCGCATCCCCACTCTCAGGGGAGATTATGCTACACACCAGGTGCGCAAGTAGAACGCGTCAACTATTTACACTCCCACCTAATATACGCGACACGCGCGTAAACACCAAAACCTCACCATTACGGCGCGCCGCACAAGCCCAACGCTATTACTATCCTATGAACAGCATTAGTATCTTCCTTTATGTCATTAGCGTCATCATGTGGTGGGCGGGCTTCAATTACGCCGCTGCCCGCGCGAGCACGACGCGCAGGCGTAAGCTCTTTTCCACGGCAGCGGCTCTCGCCCTCGCGTGGCCATTTGCGTTCATCGCACTAGCGGCCGCGCTTGCAACCAAAGCAGCCGCCAACCTCATGATCGCAGTCGGCGAGCATATTAACAACACGTGGGACGCAGCCGTCAGCGACGAGGACGACACTACCATCGTCACCAAGCTCACCCCGATGGGTACCGCCGTGCGCGTGCGCCGCGATAACACAGAACACGGCACCGACACGGCGAACAGCGGCTACGAGGACAGCGACACCAGCGTGGCAACCAGCGAAGAAACCAGTCCGGCGCTCACGGACGACACCCTACTCATGCCGCCACCCCCGCCGCCCGCCACAGACACGACAGACGTTGACACAAGCATCCAGACGGACGCGAACGACGACGCGGCGGAAACAATCAACAAGGACGGCGATGACGAGACGATCACCATCCAAAAAGTCGCCCTCTCCGACCTTCTCTGATAAACAACGCAAGAATCAACAGAAAGACGACCACAGCAATGACCGACAACACAAAGAAAACGGTGAACGACACGCAGCGCAGTAGGACATCCATCCTATTCACGCCCGACACCATCAACCGCGAACAGCTACCCGAACACATTGACCTCTTTATGGCCGGTGGAATCTCGGGATGCTGGAACTGGCAGGACGCCCTCTATCAGGCAGTCTCCTATCACCTCGACAGCCTCCTACCGGTCGGTTGGGAGCTAGACAATAAGCCGTTCACTATCGCAAGCCCCAGGCGCGCGCACGGCCTAGAAAAGACAGGCGAAGCCGCCGCCGAGCAGATCAAGTGGGAGTACGTGGCCATGAGCCGCACGTCCCTTACCTCGTTCTACTTCGCGAGGGAAACTGTGCAGCCGATCACACTCCTGGAACTCGGCAAACACCTCTCTCAGCCGTGGGGAAACTGTATCGTCGCCTGCGAACTCGGCTACGAGCGCGCGTTCGACGTGTACACACAAACCAACCTCTCCCTGGAAGATACAGCGCTCAACCCAGGAGTGGAAGAACGAGCCTACGGGTGGCCGAACACCGGCTCTTTCATCGGTAAAGACGCCAGCCCGCGCGGCTTCCGAGGTAGCTACACCATTTTCTTTGACGAACACAAGCTACAGGAAGATCAGGATTTCCTCAACAAGGCATGGGAATACGCGCTCACCATCGCATACGAGATGATCGCCAAGCGGAAAGGCAAGACAGTCACCAACCTCACGCGCAGCGGCCGCGACCAGATACACCTCGCACAAAACCAGCTTGACACACTCGGACTCCTGTAACGAGTAAGCGGTACTCAATACGCGCCGCCGCACCCACAGCAAACTACCGGGTGCGGCGGCGCACCCGCACACAACGCAAACAAGCACGACAACCAACGCGCAAGAACAACAGCGCGACAGCGAAAGGAAAAGACAACGTGAACAACACCGGCACTACACAATCCGCTAACCCGCTTGACGGTATCACAGCCGCCATTGAAAGCGCCATCCAACAAGCCCGTGAGCAAGCAGACGTCATTATCAACGACGCGCGCGCAGAAGCAGAACAAATCGTCGCCGACGCGCGCGCAGAAGCAGAACAGATCATTGCGGACGCAGGGGCGCAGGCCAACACGCGCGCACGCGCCGACATGGAACGAGCAAGCCTCGCCATCCAAGAGCACGCCGCCGCCCTCCATACTCTCGCCCTCGGACTCGCCGGGCACGCAACCACGCCACGCGACAACACAGACAACGCAAGCGGCAGCGCGGACGACGATAGCGCGAACAGCAGCGCATCCAACACCGATAGCAGCATTGCCAACGAAAATACCGACGACAGTAATGCAGGCGTAATACCACCCGCGCCAACTGCAACACCCACCGCAGCAGCAAACGACATCGCACCAACCAACACTAGCCGCGCAACCGGCACGCCGCACACCGCACGTCGCGCGGACGGCACCACACGCAAACTCGCCCCCTGGGAACAACCACAAGACGAGCCAGCGCCCGAACCGGAAGAAACACCCACCATTGACACCACGGAGGGAAACAACCCAGAACACACAAGCGCCGCGCAAGACGCGACCACACCACCAACATGGGACGCTCCCCTCATCATCGACGCACCATTGCAGCTCTAAACCCCAACATGAACAACGCAAAAGCCCCGGACCAGAAACGCAACTGGTCCGGGGCTTTCCACACACGCAGACGCAAAACGCGGAAGCATGATACAATAACACCAGACAACACAACGCCCCCAATAGGAGAAACACCATGAACGCCCTCACGCGTCGCCTCGCCACACTGGCCACAACCCTCGCGCTCGCGGCCACCGCCGCCGGATGCGCCAACACTCCAACCGCCACACCCACAGCAGACACAGCTGACTCGCAAGCCGCCTTGGACGCGTTGAACAACGCCAACGAAATCACGGCCACCAAGAGTCTGTTCTCGTGGGGTGACGAATGGGTGATCGAAGCCGACGGAAACAAGGTCGGCACCGTCACCGGGCAAGCAATCTACGCTATCGGCGACGTGTACTCGCTCACCACCATGAACGGCAACCTTGTCGCGTCAGAAACCGAAGAGCTGAACGCGATCACGCATACCGCCACTCTCTACGATTGGAATAACAATCCGACAGGTACGCTCGAAGAACGCGTCCTCGCCCTCATGCCCACCGTGGACATCCACCACACCGACGCGAACGGCAGCGACAACATCACGGGGACCGCGACAACCGTTTTCGCTTCCCTCACACACCAGACCACCATCGCCGACAACGCCGGAACCGTAGCATGGAACACCGAGCGCCACGCGTTCACACTACGAACGACCATCACCATCACCAGAAACAACGCAGGCGGCACCGTTTCCGGCATTGACGCGCTCATGGTGACACTCATGATGAGCGAGATTCACGACGGAGCGAGCAACAAGTAGCAAAACGGCCACGCCTGCGTCAGCGAACAACGAGGGAACGTGGTACAATACAACCAGCAAAAGCGAATACGCTCTCCCACGCAGGAAAGGACCCCGCAAATAATGCTCACCATCGACGAAGCCCTCGAAAACATCGCCCACGCAACCTACCGTCGCTGGATTGAGCACGACACGCCCGGCGGGAACTGGTCGCGCCGACGCTTCCAAGAAACCGAGAACGTCATCAACCGCGACCAGATACGCTACCTCATTGGCAAGAAGCATCCGAGCGAAAAGCGCCGACACATCGGCGGTACGCCCCTCCCCGTGCGAATTGTTGTCGAACATGGCGAACACACGCGCCACGTGTCCACACTCGAATACCACAGCGAGTGACATACGCGCCTAACGAGAACAACTAAGCCCCGCCGGGAACACAACACCCGGCGGGGCTTCACTACACACGCAGATACCACACTCACACACAAAACGGTGGCAAACCACGTCAAAACCTGTTATAGTTGTAACTGAGGCAAGAAACAAACACCACCAAGGAGAACAGCAATGAGCGCATGGGACGACTTCAAGGCTTCCGACCTCTACAAGGGCGAAATCGAGATCACCGACCACCTCACCAACTACGACAGCGTTAACACGTGGAGCGGCGACAAGGCGACCGCCTCATTCCCGCAGGCAGCCCCCAATGACCTGGCGAGCGCACCCATCATCTTCAACCCCGGAGACTACCGCAGCGCCGAGCATCTGTACCTCCTCGGCGGCAAGTACGAGCTAGAGATTGCAGGGTTCATTGACTACCCCTGGCAGGTCCAGTACGACGACCTCAACAACCCGGACGCCGTTAACGTGCGCGGATATGTCACGTTCCCCAACCGTGTCATCTACCACATTAACTACTGTGGTGAAAGCTACACGCTCCGTAACTGTATCGAATACGGATACGGCGGCACCATCGAGTGCCGCGACGAGGAAACCCTGGACGCGTGGCTGAATAACCTGCCCGCCGACCTACGTGAAGCCGTCAACGCTGCCACGCGCTCCACGCGCATTGACGACGACGGGAACACCGTCACCGCCCTGACGCTCCCCAATAAGAACAACAAGGGTGACAAGAAGCACAGCAACCCACTACGTAAGCTCATCCGCAAGGCGCGCACCCAGCTCGCACGCCGCCGATAAAAAGGCGCACAAATGCCCCGCCGGGCACACGCTCCACAAGAGCGCCCGGCGGGGCTTCACCATACAAGTGCAATAAGAACGGCGGCGGGACAGGGACTCGAACCCTGGACACCTCAACGGTGCTACCGCTTTCGAGACGGCTGCATTACCACTCTGCCACCCCGCCAACACCACCACAATAGCACTCGCCCCGCCACACGCAAACACCGTGGCGGGGACGAGCGGCACGGGCAGTCAACAACCCGCGCAAAAGCGGTCACCTGTACCGCATCACCACAGGCACCTCACCACGCTCCACTAGAAGCTCCTGTAGTTCAACGTCAGTGAAAACATCGCCGTCGTCACTCGTCCACACGTAACGGTTCCCCTCATTATCGTAGTGACGGAACAGCGCGCCGCTCGCGCATGTGAGTAGCGAACCGGACGGAATCTGACTCAGCTTCGCGCTAACGGTAGCCCCTGTGGGGAACATGGTCACGCGAATCGTACCAGCAGACATTTTTCTTCCTCTTTCCATACATGCTAAGACTCAGTGGCGGACCCCGCCCGACATCATCTACTATACCACATGCGGCGCGCAGACGCGCGACATGCGACGAGTGTCACCGGCTGACGTAACGGGCACTACACGGCATACGCTCTCACGCGAAAACACTTCAACGCGAGAGTAACTACGCCACGGCCGCCAACGCCCGCGAGAACCACCCTGTACGGCCCGCTAACGGCCTCGCAGACGCAAAACGTGTACTCGGATGGGTGTGCGTGCGAAAGGCCGCGAGAAGCGCCCACAGCGAATCCGCCGCATCCTCAGCATCCGACACGTCAGCGCCCGCCGCACCCTCAACCGACTCGGCGGACTCGCCCACCGCGTCTACTCGCTCCACGCCCGCACGCTCAGCCGCCGCCACGCTCACGCCCCGCATCTCCAACTCGCGCCTCAACGCGCTCAACATCGCACCCACGTCAACCGCCTGACGCGAACCAACGCCATAACGTGCCTCAACATCAGACAGGCGCTCATCGAACGACACGGGCACACCATCCGGGCCGCACATCATGTCAGCCGTGTTCACAATTAACAGCAAGTCACTCATTGCCAACACGTTCGGGTCACCGTGCGAACGCACAGCGTCAGCGAACGACGCCCCCGCATCAGCAAGAATCATTCCACCCGCCTCAGCGTGATCGAGCTGCGTCGGCGCAAACGCATACCCCGCATCATGACACCAACCCGCCATATACGCCACACGCGCCGCGTCCTCACCATAACCAAACACGTCACGCGCCAACCAGTAACACTTGTACGCGACAGAGCGCGAATGAAACAAACGAGCATCAGACACGCCAACAAAACCATCAACCATACGAACACGAATAGACGCTATAGAACACCTCACAAGATAACATAAAAGAAACAAACAGATACAAAGAGGGAACCACCGAACATACCCAATGCGTTACCAGCCACACGTCACATAGACGCGCGACCGCGACCCACGGTAACCAATAACGCGTGCCGCCGTTGCGCGCAGTCACACCACGACAAGCGTCCGCACCCACGCAACCGAACGCACCAAAACAGAGCGACGGGGCACCCCTAACAGAGATACCCCGCTACACGCCAGCCAGCATCTCGCAGGCGACGACGCGAAAACCCTTTACTGCGCTCGACTGTTCTCCCGATACCAGGTAAGAGTGTAAACATGCGACGATCCAGCTTCACGGATAGTTGCGCGCGGCCTTTCCCACCCGTATGAGCCACCCGACTTCTCCACCGTCACCGACCCGCCCTCAACAACTCGATAAGAGAACACCTCAGCGCCATCATAGCACTTAACAGCGGTAGGGCCAGGATGCGAGCCTTCAACGTTACCGTCTCCGACGTAGCAGTTCCCAGACAGCGTGTACCATTCGGTGCCATCCTCGCCGTAAACCGTCACCGTATTCTTATTTTCGCGCCACGTGAGCTTACCTTCCAGATCGTTAATCAACGGATTAGGAACAACGAAATAGTGAAGCACCAGAGCACCAGCCACAACCGTCGCGAAAGCCATCAGCACAGAGAGTAACAGGCCGCGCCACGTCAGCGGTTCACGCGAACGCTCCCCCTCATCGGAAAACGTGTACGTAGAAAGAATAAACGGGAAAAGCATCTGACTAACCTTTCTGACAGGACACGGCGAGCGAAAACCACGCCACTCACATCAGCTTACCACCACCCAACGGAAAGCGCCCATTCAACGCGCGCTCACACTCCACCGCATCATCCAAACCCCAACACGACCCGCCATACTCGCGCACCCTTGCAGCCGCCTCATCCGCACCCATCTCACCGTTACCCCCGGTGAACCGCAGCACGTAAGCGAACCCGCCGTCCTCACGCCAATCCAATCGGCGCAGCATCGGACGCTCACCAACAGAAAAGCCACGAACGACACTCATCGGGAACTCGAAGCACACCGTCGGATGCGAGCCATCACCGTCAGGCGCACCCAACATGAAAACCGTCAACACGCCGCGCCCCACAGTGACACCACTCACGATACCCTCGACACTGAGAGCATCCACATCCCACAGTGTTCCCTCGTCCGTGACGGTGACAACTACGCGCTGACGGCGCTTCCGCGCCTCACCAAACGCATCAAACCCGCGCGACAAACGCCAGGCGGACACCACGCGACGCGCCACAAACAACGCCACAACGAGAACCGCGACAACCGCGAGCGCAACCAGAACCTTGAACACCGTTACATCCCCTACACGAAAAACGCGCGTCGCCCACACGGGTATCCCACACCATGCAGACGACGCGCCACAGAACACACCCCTATCAGGACAGCGAGCGAGCCTCAAAAGCCGCAACCTGCGCAATCGCGTAATCCTGTGCGGACTCAAACTCGCTCCCCAAGACTCGACGGTACGCGCGGTCCATACCGGACTCAACCTCGTCCACGTCAGCGTCGTCGTAGACATCCAGGAACACCTGCCCCTGAACAAGCGAGACCAGCTTCCCACGAGAAATGGTAAACGTACCATCCCCGTTATCCACAACATCAACCAGCGACTCGTGCATCTTCATCTCGCGCATTGGGTTTCTCCGTTCTTAGGGTACTCGGGCGACCGCCGCTCGCGGCAACCCCTCTTGACGAAATCAAGCATACCACAACGCAAAAACACGCGCACACGAAACACGGGCGCAGTGAAACAAGTCACGCGCGAACGCCAACATCCACCACAGCAACGAGCCGCAATAGGCAAACAAACAACCGTGGCGGTGCCACAATCAGGCACCGCCACGTCCCACACTCACCTACTCGCCAGTGTCCGTGTTATCCGTATCAGCGCCACCAGCGTCCACGCCGCCCAGGCGATCAAGCACACCCTTCCACCTCGCCAGCTCGCGCTCCATGACCTCACGCGACACCGGACGCCACACCGACACATCCCCGCCGCCCGTAACAGGAACTCCGCCGCCACGCGCAGCCGTCTCACAGTCGCTTTCCGCGCGCGACGACAAGTCCTGTTCGCCGCCACTACTCAACGCCAACATGCTCACGCTCTCTCAATCCAGCACCGGGTACACCACGGGCAGCCGACCACTCGCGACGGGAGCCAACCTATCCACCGACGGCTCATCCACCTCAAACACGTCACCGTAGCGGTTGGTCACGCGCCACATCTCCTCATAAGCGACACCATCCACATACGCGAACATAATGTCGCCCTCACGGTCATCCTCCACGAAAATAACCGTTCCCGGCTGCAACTCGCCCACACGGAACTCACACTCCTCGCCAGTGTATCCGTTCACGCACACGAACGACGGCTCCCCCTCATACTTGTCAACAATCGCGTCCACCTCGCCAGGGCGGCGAACAACAACGCGCGGACTATTACGCGCCTTCTCGCACACATACTCATCCGACCGCGTCACCCCACGCTCCCTAACATCCAGCCACCCATCCTCACTCTCTAGCATCCCGAGCACACGGACGAAACGAGTATCCAACCCGCCCTTATCTCTCACATCAACAATCGTGCCAATAGGAAGCGCGAGCGCCAAAAACTGCTCCTCCCCGCCCGTGCGAGCGTCATACGCGTAAAAATTGTTACCGCTCTCACCCTTTGCGTTCACGTAAGACCACTGCAAGCCCACGATCTCCTCACGCAGAGCATCGACCTCGCTCACGCCGTCCGGCAACACACCAAACATGACATTCATTCCTTCCAGTTTACGCGCCGACACGCGCGAAACCGACGACAACTACTTCATTGGACACGCGCTATCATACCACAATGACGTGCCAGATGCGCCAGTCAGGCTACCACAACGGACGGGCACCCGTAGAGAAGATGCGCGCAAGGCGACGCGCAGACGAGACCCAGCTTAATCGCTCCACCAGGGGGAAACATATCGCGCAGAAAGCGTAAACGCCTTGAAAGCGCCATCAAACTCACCAACCGGAGACACAATCGGCGTGACACCCGACTCCTTGATAATGCGTATCGCGTCCTCCCCTGTGAGAGCAGAGCAGCCGCCGTCTATCCCAAAGAAAAGCCAGCTTACCCTCTTGTCGTCGCCGACTTCGCCGTCAAAAACCTTAAACAGCAAGCCCTCGTCCAAACCTAAGTCAACAACAGTCCCACCCATCAGAGAATCAATACAATAGTAAACCTCTTCGCCGGACCAGCTCACACCCAAGAACCCCTTGACAGTCACATTATCAACAGGCTCTCTCACTCGAACAGTAACCCTGGCTCCCTTAACAGCCTCACACAACTGCGCGTCGTCAACGATCTCACCGTCAACCTTCACCCACGCGCCCCCTCCGCACTTAACGATACGGTCACGAGACGACAACCGCTCCCCCATCCCAAACACGTCAAGAATCGCACCAATCGGCAACTCGGACGGGACAAAACGACGCCCACCCAAGTGACCTTCGCCCTCAACAATACCAACAAAATACGCGCCCTGTGACATAACCAACCTCACCCTCTACTAGATTCTTTCTTTCAACACTACGACTCACCCCTAAAGCGAACAACTCCGCCGATAGGGGAGATGGACGCACGATAAGTCAACGCCGTGAACCAGCGCGTACACGTACAATTCTTCATCCGACACAGTAACCCACGGCGTATCCGAACGTAGCCAATAACCGCCCGCCATGCGCATGAACTCCTGCCTATCGACGGTAAGAACAGTCCCGACACCCGTCTCCCACAAGTCGTCAGGACACCGAACGGTCACGCTTTCAACGCCATTCACACCCTCGAAAACCAGAACACCACGCTCCACGTCATCCAGCAGGTCACTCAGCCGCTTTTTCACGTCCGCGATTTCCAGGCAATACGCGCCCAAGTCCTTATCACTGTCGCTCATCAGCGCTACCCCCTGTCGTTCACAAGCGCATAGTTGCCACGATCAGCGTCAGCGCGGAAAACCGCCAACATGTCAGCGTCAGACTTTCGAGAACCATCAGGCAACACCGGACGAGACGCGTCACCCAAATCGTCGCGCAAACGCCACACGTCATAAGCCTTCCACACCTGACTGAAAACACTCACACCCATTAGACAACAATCCTGTCACATAGACTCAACGTAAAAGTCGAACGCGCTCACAGCGGCTCACCCCACGAGTCCACTTCACGCACCACACGCAACCGGGGTGCCTTACACACGTCGTCAGCAACCGACACAAGCTCAGAAACGGGACACGTCACCTCAAAGAAACGCACGCCCCGGCTCTCGTCCAACTGCGAGCGAACCAGCGCCATGCCAGGGGACGGCGACACGTGTAGGCCGCCACCGAAAAAGTGGTCACCCTTCCAGTTCGCGGAATCGTCCACCACCTCGCCAACGCGGTACAAGCCGCCACGGTGAGACGCGCCATCACGGTCGGTCGCCTTAAACAAGTGCGCCATGCCATCCTCATCCACATGGACGAGGGCGGCGCGGCACCACTGCTCGCTCGTCATCTCGTCCGCGTCACGCTTCACAACAACGCGGCCGCCCTGCACGTGTCCACGGAACGGGCCGAAACGCGTCTCCTTGTACACGGTCACGTGGCTTCCCGCCCACACAGTCGCGTTCTCACAAACATACACGACGCACATGCCGGACGCCCACACGCGCGCATCATCACCCGCGTGAACGACCACGCGATCACACGCCCACACACGAACATTCTCCTGCGCCGACACGATACATACGCCAGAAGCGCGAACACGTGCGTTATCACAGGCGCGCACATCCACGCCGATAGTGACAACGCTACTCTCACCAGCCACAATAACCGATAGCCCATTATCACTGTAGAGGAGTCGAATCGTCTCAGTTGCGGGCGCGTCAATCCTCGCGAAACGCGCGCCAGCGGGCTTACGACGCATCAGCGCGTCCCACTCCTCCTGCGACCGCACCGTCACCTGCCCCCACTCATTCATCTCGAACATGAGAGAGCCACCTCCATTACTTTTTCGTATCGGTCTTTTCTTGCCTACCCCCTATCATACCACAAGAAAGGTGCGCCGTGCTCGCTAAAAACGCGCGAAGCGCAAAACCGGGGCACAACATACGAAAACAAGCAAGCAACACGAGAACAAACAAGAAAAGAGAAAGAAAACCGCATGGCAGCACGACCATTCCGCACGTTCACCGCCACCACAACCAGCGGGCGAACCTACACGCAGGACATTGACGAACTCCCCGAGGGCACCGTCATCTACGTCCACCCCGAGGAGGGAACACCCTACGAGTATCGCCTCCAACGCGACATCAACAATCGCCTCGCGTGGTTCGCATACCGAGATGGGAAAACCGTTAACCCCAACTTCGGGTCCGACGGCGCAACCATCGTCCGCTACGCGCTACAGCGCCCCAAGCGGGCAACCGTCACAACCCCCACCGGCATCAACGGTGGCACAGTCAACAACAACATGGGCAAGAAAGAAGAAAACACCATGAACAACAAGAACAACGGCGCAGGCGCGGCACCCTCCATCGCCGACGAACTCCTCGCCGCCCTCGCACGCAAGGAAACGCACCACGCGCTCGCAGACTACGCCGCCAAGACAGCGGCACGCGCCACCAAGAAGGCGCGTGCAATCCACCACAACATCCGCACAGCCACCCCCACAGCGGACGCGCCCCGCAGCGCAGCCACCACCGGCACGGAAGAACACCCCGCAGCGCGACGAAACGCAGGCGCGCCCGACAGCCAGGCCGCCAACCAGGGACGCAACCGCGACAACCAGAGCGGAAACAACGGCACGCCCACCACCGCGCGCGTCTACAACGCCACCAGCGGCGAATGGGAAAACACCGACATCCACAAGCTCCCCGCCGGAACCGTACTCCACAGCAGCATCAGCAACTACTACCGCACCAGCGACCACCTCCACACCCACCGCGTCGGCCCCTGGGTCAGCGACAGCGGCCTCACCATCACCAGCTCCAACCTCGCCGCACAAATCAGGCGACAGTGGAAGGGCAACAACGCATACTACACAGCCATCACCCCCACCGCCATGAACACACTCTCCCAGTAACCAACAAAGAGAGCAGAGCGTGAGAAAGCGGCACGCGAGAACGCATCGACGCAAATACGCGAACACGCACGCCAAGACAGCGATGTCGCATACAAGGTCGCAGTCGCGCTGCACTCACTCTAACAAACCTTAACGAAAAGAGAAAGATCATGACCAAAGCAAGCGACGCACTCACAGCAAAGCACGACGAGTGGATTAACTACCTCAAAAATGTTCCGGTTAGCATCATGGAGTACATTAGCTTCCGAATTAACACCACCTACTCTAGGCTCCTAAAGCCAGGCAAAGCAATATGGCTTGATGGCTGCAAGTGGACGTGTCTTGCTGACGAGACGTGGGTGAACACCGACGGCTGCAAGATTAGCTGGTATGACTTCCTCCACAAGCTACTGGAATACAAGACCAAGAGAGTCCTGCCATACACTATTCACGAGGACTAACAACACCCCAAAAAGCGAGGGGCGGGGAGCCGACAATATCGACACAACGCGAGCGCCCCGAAAACGCAAAAGAAGCCCCGCCGGGCAACCATTTCCGGCGGGGCTTACCCATACCCACACGCCCACCGCTACCACCAGCGGCCACGTACCCCAACACCGAGTGTCTACACGTGTAGACACAAGCGGGCTACGTGTGATAGAATACGGACGCAAGAGAAAACACCCCTCAAGAAAGAGAACACACCATGACCGCCACGCTTCACGATCTTATCGAGCGCTGGAACAAGGCTTGTGACGAAACGTACATTAGGGCCGGACGTGACAAGTATTGGCTGACCCATAGGGCCGCAGAAGCACTCGCACAGTGGTACGAAGATCAATTCAGGGAGAATCGCTCCTATAGAAATGAAGAGCGTATGCGGTACTGGCGCATGGTGGCCGCAAAGGAACTGGATAATACTGAGAGCCAATCGTTTAACGGCGTTCACTGCACACACCCTGCATGGCTGGCACGAAGGGATGAATACACCATGTGCTTGCGCCGCAGCCCCAATCTAAAGGAAAAGCTGAGGGGTTTCCTCACGCTGACTTACGGCCAGCAGGTGTTCTTCGGTCTCGGCGGTGGACTTCTACTCGTTCTATCGCCAGTCATTGCACTGTTCATCATCAACCCTCAGTAGAAATAACAAACAACACAGAAAGCAGCATAAGTGAACGCCGCACTCATACACGCAGCAATCAACCTACTACAAGACCAGCAAAACCCGGAAGAACAGTATTACACACCCGTCGTCGCTGAAATCCGCCCGCCCATCAAGCCGAACCCTGGCACCCCAGCCAACAACAACAACAACGCTGAGGATGCACCCGCTGCCAACAGCACCCGGCGCACACCCACCGTCTCCGCACGCGCATGGCACTACACCGCTATGTCAGCCGCAACGTTCACGCTATCAGCGCTCCTGGGCTACATCGCCGCTGAGGCGATATGCAAGCGTGTCCGTGGCCGCAACTAAGCACACACGTGGCACGCCAACGTGATACACTGTCACCCGCCAAGGAACGCCACCAAGGAAAGAACAGGACCATGAACACAATGACACACGATCTCATTGCCCCGCCCGTCGGAACAATTTACAAGCTCAGCCGCACGAGGTGGTACAAGCAACTGCGCGAGGACGAGTATTGGCAGGTCGAACGCCGCACCGACAAAACCGTGTGGATGCGCAAGCTCGTCACCGACACAGAAGGCAAGCCCGTGCCCGGAATGACGCGCACAGACATTCCCCTCAAACAGTGCCGAGTCCTCTTTGATGCGAGCCTGTGCATCCACAAGGGCGTGTACACAGACCTGCGGGGCGACATCTACCAGCCCGGACAGTAGAAACAAAACACACAAGCCCCGCTAGAAGCAGACCGCCCTCTAGCGGGGCTTACGCGTACCCATAGAGCACAGCGCTAACGCCACGACCACGCGCCTCTACACATGTAGACGCGAACACCCATGCCGTGATACACTAGAGCCAGACAACACATCACCAACCCTACGCAGGAGAAAACATCATGCGGACCATCCTTTTCAACACACCCATGATGATCGACAGCATCTATCAGAGCGCGAGCGTCTTTGAGTTCCAGGAGCGCTACAACAGCTCCAATAAGATGCTCGTTCGCATCGACGTGGAACCCTACGCGCCCCGCATCACGGCGGCCACCAACGACACCGAATACATGGCCGTCACCATCAGCGACGACGGCACCGTGTGGGCAACAACCACCACAGGTACGCGTGTGCCCCTCACCAAAACACCCTACAGTGCGCCCGAGAGCGCCACGCTCACGCAAGTGGGAGAAATGTGGGTCGGCTCCCACTACCACTTCTACGCCGACGAGGACACCGTTTTCGTTGACGAAGAAACCGGCGAGCAGGTTGACATCAACAGCGACACCATTGAGGACAACCTACCCGTCGGCGGCGTCCTCGCCATGCGCGACAAGTACACCACGATCACCGTCAAGCACATCAGCGAAGGCGACTACCTCCTGAACGGACACGCCGACCTCTACGGTAAACCATACGACACGCAAGACGCGCTCGACCTTATTTTTAAGTGGTACGGCACGGTCACGCGCCACACCATCACCCGCCCATAGCAGGTAGCAAGCAAGCGAAGAAGAGAGGAAACGGCCCCTTGACTACAGACAACTACACGCACGACACAGCCACCGAGTACGCGCGCCGCATGGACGCGACACTCGACCGCAAATGGGCGGCACTAGAACCATACGTTACGCCCGGAGCGCGCATCCTCGACTACGGGTGCGGGATGCCCAGCGAAAACGGTATCCGTCAACGCGTCGAAGCCACTGGCGGCGTGTACGAGTGCCACGACATCAGCGGCACAGTTGAGGCCGCCATGCGGGACGCGGGAGCCACCTTTCGCACAAAGAAAGACCTCCACGAGCATGGCGCGGGCCGATACGACGTAGTATTCCTGTCCAGCGTCCTCCATGAGTTCACAAGCCAGGACGACTGCGGCTTTGAGGAAATTGAAGCCACCTGGAAGCTCGTCGCCACAGGCGGCGTGGCCATCGTCCGCGACTGGACGGGAGTCCGGTTCCAACTCCACTCGCAGCCGCCACGGATGCTGAAAGCCACGTCAGAGGAAGCCATGCGTGAAATCCTCACCTGGGTTGGTGCACTCGCAGTGAACGGAGTCATCCGCATTGGAAACGTGAACAACTACCGCATCGACTGGAACAACCTCGAACTCCACGCCGACCCGGCCAGCCTCTACGAAATCGCCTTCCACTCCGTATGGGGGCACGAAAGCCTACCACGAGAGTCAACCGAGTGGTACGGAGAGGCGCAAGGCAGCCTGAGTATGCACATCCGCTACTGGGGAGACTGCACCGTCGAACGCGAGTACGACGAATGGGATGAAACCTACCTCACGCACCTCCAACGCCTCTACGACATTGACCGACTGCCGTGGCCGACAAAAACCGTCCTCGTCCTACGACGAAGCAAGTAAGCGCCACGCGCGTCAACGGTTACGGCGGGACGCAAACCAACACACAAAAGAGGTTGCGTCCCGCCACTTTTATGCCCAAAAACAAGTATTTAAATAATTTGACTACCTCGCGCACCGGGTGGTCCGAAAGGACCGTGTGTTAACAAAGGGAAAGTCAGGTGCGTGGCCGGGTTTTAACGGTGAGAAAGGCGCGGCTGGGCAGGCAACTACGATGATGGACTAGGCGGTCGGCTGGGTTGCCGGGCGAAAAAGGTACGGCTGAGCAGTCAACTACGACGGTGATCTCAGCAGGCGGCTGAGAGGTAGCAGGTTTCCCACGCTTGAAACTACGCTCATGCACCAGGTGCATGGCTGAGCATGGCGACTGTGGAAAGGGCAGAGCTAGGCAATCAACTACGACGGCAAACCAGGTGCACGACCACCCAACCCCACCTCTCCTATCTTTAGTCAAATTAGACACGGGGAAAAACATGCAAGACAAACCCAACAAGCAGACACGAAAGACACAACCCCACCCACAAACACCTCCCAACCACACCCACGCGTCCACACGTGTAGACAAAAACCAGGCGAAAACACCCACGAAACACCCACCAGACAAACACGAAAACCCCGCGCACCACAAGGATGCCAGGGAAACCAGGAGAGGTATTCAATTCACATGGGGCGGCGCAGCCACGCTATGCTCGCAACACCCAACCAACAGGTTCAGGCACTACGCCAACACCGCCACCAGTAGACGCCGCCGACACGCCAGACAGCACGCGCAACAACACCGCACACACCGGGCTACCGTCAGCGCGCGCCACGCGAGACGTCACCGAATTACTCCACGCAATAACCGCAGCCGCGAGCAGGCGAGCAACCCACTCATCGCAGTCCACGCCATCAGGCGCATAATCGCATAGCGAGTCCACCACAGACGCAAGCCCATTAAGACGCTTCGCAGCCTCAGCCGCCCGCTCACCCTCACTCAACCCATTCAGACGCTCGCGCTCAGTGTCCGTCACAAACTTCACCAAACCAGGACGCGCCTCATCGAAACCAACCGCAGCCAACTCCAACACGCGCCCAGACAAGCCAGCCACGCGATCACTCACGCTGGCAAGCGCAGCCTCAGCCTCGTCAGACCCGCCAGATAGGATGTAGCCGCCATCCAACGCGTCCACGGCCTCATGCGCCGCGCACAACTGAGAAAACAGGGAGCGCACACCCAGCGTCAACTCCAACCCGGAAGAAACGCCCCCAGCAATCGCAGAAGCAACAACAGCCGCAAACACCTCAAAATACTTACGCGAACGATTACCCGACGTAGCAAACGCAGCCGCACCACCAGCATCCACCAGCGACACGGGCGCAAACAACGCAATGCCGCGCTCACCCGACGCCGGGAACGACTGGCACATCACGCGCGCAAACCGCTCATCAGCCAGCAGCGGGCTACCCTCAGCCACGAGCACAACCACAGGAACATACAGCTCACGAACCTGAGCGCTATTCCCGCCATCCTTCAACTGGTGAGACGGCGTACGCTCAGGGTTACTGAACACCTCATCCGTGCGCTGAGCGTACTCAGACGTGCCAGGCTCCACGCCATCCCACGCGTCGCGCGCAACCTCACGACGCACGACCTCAACCTGGCGAGACGCGCCAGACTTCGACGAACCAGACTCCACCATATGCGGCGTCGGCGTACCCGTCACGACACGCAGACCCTCAACGCCGCGTGCGGCCATCGTCACCAGGTCAGAGATCGCCACCTGGTGAGAGAACAACTCGCGGCCAGACACCGACGCCGCCTCCAAACCAGCGGCAACCACGCGGCGAGCCTGCTCTGGCGTAAACAGCCCAGTAGCCGCGCCAGACCCGCTGCCCAGGCCAAACGCGCCCAACAGGTCACCAAACAAACCATCCAACGCCGCACGGTCCTCACCACTGAGCAAGCGGCCAGGCAGCGCCACGCGAGACTTAGACGCGTGGCCGGGCACCATGTCAAGCCACGAGCCACCCAACGCGTCCCACTCATCCAGCGTGCGGCCATCAACGAGCACCGCGTCACCATCACCCAGGCGCATATCCAACGCGCACCCCTCAGTGAATTTTGTAGACACAGGGGCAACAACAAGGCCACGCAACGCCGACAGCGCACGCACAGTACCCGCTCCCGAATTCAGGAAACGCGGGTCAATAGAATACACGCTCGCGCGGCCAGCCTCACCGGGGCGCGGAGCACGCTGCAATGCAGCCAATTGCAGCACTCTAGCGTCACGCAGGAGACGCAACGTGTTCTTCACGCGCTCATTCAACTGCTGAGCCGACAAACCCTCAGCCTCCACACCCAGAGCATGACGCAACCACCTGCGCAGGCGCTTACGACTACCCGACAGGCGCGCAGTCGCCCCCTGCGCAGACAACCCCCACAGTTTCGACACAAAAGCCACAGCGTCACGCATAGCACGCGCCGTCACCGTGCGCGACTGTCCGCGCCCCTCACGCTCGCCACGCAACTGCGCCTCAGCTTCCTCCACGACAGCGCGGATAGCCTCATCCACCATGAGAGCGCCCTGCGGGCCGCGAGACCCCAACGCCGCGAAGCCGTCACGAACCTTGCGGGCAAGACGATCAGCCTCAGCCCTACTATCCTCATCAGCGGAAGCAGCGGAACCAGCAGACCCGCTGCTGTTCACGCTGGACTTAAACGAGCGCGACAGTACGCGGCAGCAAGCCTTCGCCCACTCAAACAGGGCGAGGTACGCGCCCGCACTATCACCGCCGCGCATCAAACGATCAAAAACCGCCCCCACCACGGCGGGAGCCAAGGAACGCACCGGAACCACACGCGCGCGAGAACCCTCATCAGCGCCCTCGCCTAGAGCAGCAACCAGAACACCCTGGCAGCCCTCAACACGCACACCACCGGGAACAAGACGCGCCATCAGCGCAGCCCGCCCGGATACCACACGATTAGCGGACCAGACACTAGCAGGGTCGCCACCAAACGAGCTGTCACTGCCACGCTCGCGCGCAGCCTCAGTGAGCAGACGGTGAGCCTTCTCAACATCCGCACTCGAATACTCCACGCGCACACCGCTGCGGCGACGCATCGCCCACACCACGTGATCCTCAAACGGAAGAGAACCGTCCGCCATCACCTCAGCGAACGTGCGCGTCACAAACCCCCACGAACGCTCAAAGTCCACGCTCTCGCGGCACGCGTTCTGGACGCGGCCAATCATGGTCGCCCATTTCATAGGCAGCGTGAACACGTCACGGCCCGACGTGTCATTAAACCAGCCAGCACGCGACACCGCATCCACCAAAGACAACGCGTCAACAGCGGCCACGCCGCGAGCGGCAACCAGGCTACGGCGAGACTTAAACGACTTGTAATTATCCTTGCTGCTGCGTCGCTCAGCCTTTACCTTCTCCACGCACGAATCAGCCAACACAGCCACGCGGCCAGCATTATCCAAACCCGACTCCACGTCCAAGCCACGCTGACCGACAAGCACCGGGAACCCAGAACCGGCAACGCCATCAGGCAACGCGACAGCATCCAGCGCCTCATCAGACAAAGCAACAACAGCGGGGTCCATCAGGCCGCGCGCCGCACCCCACGCGGGCAGCGCGCCACGCTCACACAGCGCTGAGCGCACGAGAGCGCCACACTGAACCGGGGACAGCTTACCAGCCCACTCGCCCCACACGAGAGGATTCACACTACCCTCACACACAGCAAAACGCGCCGACTCCACCAACACCAGCGCGTCACTAAACGAGGCGACAGCACCACTATCAGCAAGAGATTGCGCAGTGAGCTTTGCGCGCTCAGTGCCACCGTTCAGCACACTATCATCCACAGTAGGCAGCCCGTAAGTCGTCAACTCGCGAGAACCGGAAGCCACCAAAGCGCGCACACGCTGGGGCAACGCGTCAAACAATCTAGGAGACGCAACAACAAGCCCATTGTCAGCCTTCGTCAGGCTCGTCAACGCAGGGTTTTCCAGCTCACGCTCCACGCACTCACTCAAACGACATGCCGCATCCAACGACAAAGAGCCAACAGGAGGGAACACGCCACGAACCGCCTCAGCCGCAGCGGCCGCACCGCCCGTGCGATACAACTCGTGGTAAGCGTCATACGCGTCCAGCGCCTTAGCCTCACTCACGCCACAAAACACGTGATCGGGCACAATTACACTGTACCTGTCATCGTCGGGGCGAGCATCCTTGTGGAGCTTACGCGCACCATCAGCGCGCGCACCCACCTTCTTACCACCCGCGATCACATCCACGCGCCCCATCAGAGCCGCGCCAGCATCACCTAATACGGATGCCGCGAACGCCCGCCACGCGCGCCCACCAACCGTGCCAGGCGCTTCATGAGACGAATTGCGGCGACCAAGTGCGAACTCCACCAACGGATACGCCTCATACACCTCATCGGGCACAAACAGAGTCACGTGAACGCCACCAGAACCAGTACGCGACGCAAACACGCGCTCAGCGCCAGTCAACTCTGTCGTCAGCGCACGAAGATCGTAATAGAACTTCTTATACCCCTCCTTGTCGCCGTTGTCGTGAAAGTCCAAGTCAAGGACAAGCGCGTTAGGCGACGTAACCATGAACTCGCCATCACCGGCAGCAGCTTCAACGCTCGGCTTGCTTGGCAAAGCGGAGCGAATAAGACGATCATTAGCGTCAGTGGGAGCTACACGCCAACGCGGCTCCTTACCGCCAAACTTCAACGGCACAAACACGCCCGGCGCACTCACCGTACCGTAGCACGCAGCCTCACCCTCAGACAACGACGCAGCAGAGACAGCAGACGAAAAGTGCGCACCATCGCGCGACTCACCCTCACTCAGGTGACCGTTGTTCACAAAGTACCGCAACATGCTCGTTTACTCCACACCGCTCTCACAACGTACTAGGGCACATGCCGCCCCTTGCTAACACCACAATAGCGCAAGAGACGCGCGCGTCAAAAACTCACCAAACTAGCCGACCCGGCTCATGTTTCAGTAGCCCCAAACCGTCACTACCGGCGACACCTGTCCGAATAAGCCGAGGCCATACGTAACTGTTCCACGTAGAAAAGATGCTCCTGCGATCCGCCTTAAGAATACGCTCGTCATAGAAACCGACGCTTTTAGCAAACGTTAACACATTAAAGCTCCCCAACGCACACCCATCAACGAACCGGTCGGCGGAACACGAGGAAGCAGCGTCATTGAAAAAGCCCCTCACAACACCGTCCGCCTCTACTTCAATCAGGCGGTCAAAGTCGGCCGACCAAACATTCATGAGATGGCTGAATGTCCAATTGAAAATTTCAAACCCGGCCACCTCCCACACAATAGCCGCCGCCTCCTTCTCAGCTTTCGATGGTCCGCCTCTCGAACAATAGGGCGCGATGATCGGTGTTACACGATCAATCGCTCTCTCGCTAGGACATGGCCACTCATCACTCCATTCCATATGACCGCTCATCTCAATGCCCGACTTCGGCATACAAACCTCATCTTATCATCACACGCCCCACGCAGGAGCGCCACCTATACTTAACGACCAGCATACGTGCGCGCGAACAACAAGTCAACTCACCGCGAGTGAACACTACGCGCCCTACACGAGTGATGCTCACAGCGCCTAATAGCGCCACACCAGACGCGACCGCGCCCACGAACGTAACCCGCAGCGCCCCCGATATGAGGTCCAGACGCGCCTCTCGCGCGCTTTCACGCCACGAGTGCGCCCACTTGCCACCAGCGCTCCCACAGCGCCTCAAAACGCCATATAGCGAATCGGGAGAGGCGAAGCGCGAATCGGGAGAGGCGCACAGCCGCGACGCGCGGTCGCACGAGACGAAGCACACGGCGCTACACCAGGGTACTCACGGATGCACGCGCACGTTAGGGCAGGCCACCAGACGCGGCGGCGTCAACACTCCACAAACCCTCGACACCAGCCACGAAAACGCCCCTTCTTCCACCCACGAAATAGCCGCACACCCCGCGAGCGAAAGCGCATCACCCCACAGACGAAAGCGCCCCGCCGGTGGCAACATACCACCGACAGGGCACTCGCACCAGAGAACGGTCGTCAGCCGCAGCTGGACGATTATCACTCATCCACGGGACGCTCATACCACCGCAACTCAGCGGGGTTCACGATAACGGGCATCGTCGTATTCTGCACAACCCGCGCAAACTCCTCACGAGTTAGGTGCTCGCCGTCCCTCGTCACCCACACGTCTGGGTCTCCAATCTTGAAGAATCGCCTAGCGCCGATCTCCACGAACGTACCAGCCACCAGCTTGCGGGTATCGAAAGTCGCGTGGTCGCCGCCTGCACTGTGCGCGGTAAAATCGGTTGTCGTCGGCTCCTCGTAAAGGCACTTCTGGCAATTGCAGGACATGTTGTTCCCCTTTTGTTGTTGGCTTTTGTTTGCTAACTCCAAGGATAGCACGAAAGCTCACCCCGCGCAAACAAAAAGCGCCCCGCCAGGCACGCATATGCGCACCCAGCGGGGACACAACGATACACGCGAGGCGTTCGCACGAGAGAGAACAAACAACCCACACCCTCTCGCCAGCAGCGCTCGCGGACAACCCCACCCGTCAGCTACCGCTAGAATCACCAGACTGCGACGAGGTCTGCATCTCAATGTCCGGCACCAGAGTCTCAGGACGATACACAACCTTGTAATGGAACGTGTCAGTGTCGGACGCCTCCACCTGCTCGACAACGTACGTCACATTATCAGACAAGCCAAGGTAATGCTTCTTATACTTCCCCTCGTCGGTCTTGCAAGTCACCTCGATCTGCTTGTCAGCACTATCCGCCTTGATCGAACACAAGCCCTCAATCGTCAACAGATACTTGTCGGTAATACCGTTGACAAACGTGATGCGACGCATAATCTTGAAATTGTCGCTATCCTGCGAAATGTTGCTTGACGCAACCTCAGCGGCCGTACATGCACTCAACAGGCCAGCGACAACCAGCCCCACGATAGGGGCAACGATCTTCTTCATGTTCACTCTACATGTTCCTTTCAGACATTTTGTACTCGACAACACGGTAGGAGCTAGTA
>ERZ772927.177-NODE-177-length-38754-cov-384.052_pt1 | contig 38754 bp, 34 predicted proteins | sample MGYA00512115_ERZ772927 | MGnify/ENA primary metagenome ERZ772927 (study PRJEB29015, sample SAMEA2737924) | human oral metagenome | biome: human oral; feature: human-associated habitat; material: dental | place: China | collected 2013 ... | reverse complement strand
GAACGTCTCACAGGTCATAACCCCCACCGGCGTCTCAGAAGTCATGACACCCAAACGTCTCAGAAGTCATGACACCCAAACGTCTCAGAAGTCATGACACCCAAATGTCTCAGAAGTGAGGAGACAGCACAGTACCCCTCACCCTCACCGCGAGGACTAAGGCACGACCGCGACGTCGAGCACCTCGGGAAAAAGTCCTGGTCCTGGTAGACACCGGTGGCGGGCGGCCAGGTAGCCTGTGCCTGTGAGCATCACCCCCACTGAGCCCCCTGAGTCCGCGGGCCCCGCCGACTCCGCCGCCCAGGCGGACGCGCCGGCCCTGCGTCTGTACGACTCCGCCGCCCGCGCGATCGTGCCGCTGGCCCCCACGGCCACCCCCGGCCTGGTGACGATCTACCTGTGTGGTGCCACCGTCCAAGGCTCGCCCCATATCGGCCACATGCGCAGTGGCATCGCCTTCGACGTCCTGCGCCGCTGGCTGGAGCGCTGCGGCCAGGAGGTCCGCCTCATCCGCAACGTCACCGACATCGACGACAAGATCCTCAGCAAGTCGGCCGCCGCCGAGCCGCCGGTGCCGTGGTGGGCCTGGGCCCAGCGCTTCGAGCGGGAGTTCGACGCCGCCTACCGCGCCCTGGGCGTGGACGCCCCCACCTACGAGCCGCGCGCCACCGGCCACATCCCCGAGATGGTCGACCTGGTCCAGCGCCTGCTGGACGCCGGCCACGCCTACGTCGGAGAGTCCGGCAACGTCTACTACGACGTGCGCTCCCTGCCCGCCTACGGGTCCCTCACCAACCAGCGCCTGGAGGACCTGGCCACCACCGAGGACGAGTCCCAGCTCGATGACGACGTCGAGGCCGACAAGCGCGACCCGCGCGACTTCGCCCTGTGGAAGGCCGCCAAGCCCACCGAGCCGGCCGACGCCGCCTGGGACGCCCCCTGGGGCCGGGGCCGGCCCGGCTGGCACCTGGAGTGCTCGGCCATGTCGCGCCGCTACCTGGGCGAGACCTTCGACATCCACGGCGGCGGCATCGACCTGCGCTTCCCGCACCACGAGAACGAGCAGGCCCAGTCCCACGGCGCCGGCTGGGGCTTCGCGCGCCACTGGGTCCACAACGCCTGGGTGACCATCAAGGGCGAAAAGATGAGCAAGTCGCTGGGCAACTCCCTGGTGGTGGCCGAGCTGCTCAAGCGCTACGACGCCGCCGTGCTGCGCCTGGCCCTGGGCACCGTCCACCACCGCTCCACCGTGGAGTTCTCCGAGGAGACCCTGGCCGACGCCGCCGCCCTGTGGGAGCGACTGTCCGGCGCGATCCTGCGGGCCTACGAGTTCTGCGACGGCGGGGACGCCAACCCCGTCGACGCCCCCGCCAAGCAGGTGCGCGCCCGGGCCCTGCCGGCCGAGTTCACCGCCGCCATGGATGAGGACCTCAACCTGGCCGGCGCCATGGCGGTCATCCACGCCACCCTCAAGGCCCTCAACGTGGCCCTCACCCAGGCCGCCCCGAGCGGCGGCCAGGGGGCCGACGTCAACCTGCGCGCCTCGGTGACCGGTCTCGCCCTGGACCTGCGTTCCCAGCTCGACGTCCTGGGCCTGGACCCGCTGTCCGAGCCCTGGCGCACCCGGGTGCTCGACGGCGCCGGCTCCTCCCAGGGTGGCGCCGCCATGGAGGCCCTCGACCGGCTCATCCGCCACGACCTGGAGGAGCGGGCCCAGGCCCGCGCCGCCAAGGACTGGGCGCGCGCCGACGCCCTGCGCGACAAGCTGACCGGGGCCGGCGTCGTCGTCGAGGACTCTCCCTCGGGCGCCCGCTGGCACCTGGCCTGAGCGGCCCGCCCACCACCTACGACTCTTTCGCAGACTCTTTCGCATCAACTCGTACCGTTACGAACAGGAGGCCGGATGCCCGGCAACGAGCAGTACCCCGGCGCCAAGCGCCGCCCCGGCTCGAAGAAGGGCCCCACGAAGGGCTCGGGCGGCCAGCGCCGCAAGGGCCTGGAGGGCAAGGGCCCCACCCCGCGCGCGGAGAACCGCGTCGGCCACCCCAAGGCCCGGGCGAAGGCCCGCGCCGAGTCCCGGGCCGCCCAGCCCACCCGCGCCAAGCAGCTGGAGAAGATCAAGCGCCGCTTCGACGTGCCCGAGGGCCACGAGATCCTGTGTGGGCGCAACGCGGTGGCCGAGGCCGCCTACGCCTCGGTGCCCATCTCCCGGGTCTTCATGGCGGTCTCCGCCCAGTCCGACGACCGTCTGGGCGCCGTGGTGCGCCGCGCCGCCCTGCTGGGCGCCCCGGTGCTGGAGACCACCAAGCTGGACCTGGACGCCCTGACCGACTCCGCCACCCACCAGGGCGTCGCCATCGAGGTGCCCGCCTACGAGTACACCACTGCCCGCGACCTGCTCGAGCGCGCCCGCGCCCTGGGTCACACGCCGCTGCTCGTGGCCCTGGACCAGGTGACCGACCCCCACAACCTCGGCGCGGTCCTGCGCAGCGCCGGGGCCTTCGGGGCCGACGGCGTCATCATCCCCGAGCGCCGCTCGGTGGGCGTCAACGCCACCGTGTGGAAGGTGTCGGCCGGCGCCGCCGCCCGGGTGCGCGTGGCCCGCGAGACGAACCTCGTGCGCACCCTGGAGCAGCTGAAGAAGGAGGGCTGCTTCGTCGTCGGCCTGGACGGCTCGGGCAGCACGGTCATCGAGGACCTCACCCTGGCCGACTCGCCCCTGGTGCTGGTCACCGGCGCGGAGGGCGCGGGTCTGTCCCGCCTGGTGCGCGAGACCTGCGACGTGCTGGCCTCGGTGCCGATCAGCCGCAGCGTGGAGTCCCTCAACGCGGCCGTGGCCACGGGTATCAGCCTCTACGAGGTCGACCGCCTGCGGCGTCGGGCCGCCGGCGCCGGCAGCTGACCCGCACCGCCGCTCAGGGCCGGCCCGACCCCGACAGAGCCTGCGATCCGACGGATCCGACTGATCCGGCCGCCCCGGCAGGAAAAGCGCCCGGTTTACACTTCTCCATGACGGCCCCGTTGCTGACACAATGGGCCGCATCCGATCCACAGGAGGTCCCCATGGCCCAGGACGCTTCGCAGCGCTGGAACCGCACCGACGGCGTGCTCATCGCGCCGGGCACGACGCCGGAGGCGGTCGCCGACGCCTTCGCCGAGCGCGGGGTGGTCGTGCGCCTGGAGTGGTTCCCGGCCACTACCCACTTGCTGAGCCTGACCCTCATGACCGACGTCGAGGGCCGGGTCGCGGTGACGCCGCCCTCGCGCGGGGGCGTTGTGCCCGGCCCGAGCGTCAGTGAGCTCGTGGAGTCCCTGGCCCGGCAGTTCACGGCCGACGTCGCCGTGGGCCCGGCGACCTTCAACGCCCTGCCCGACGACGTCGAGCTGCCCTCGATCTCCCACCATGGATCGGCCAGTGCCCGCACCGTGGTGATCTCCCCGATGAGCGCCTACATGGTGCCGCTGCAGGCCACCCTGCTGGAGCGTCCCCTGGCGGTGGCCTCGACGCCGAGCCTGGACCGCCGCATCGTCATGTACTCCGGTGAGGGCACCGAGCTGGGAACCTTCGGCTGGGACGATGAGTCCCTGCCGGCCCTGGTGCTGACCTCCGACTCCGAGGACATGTCCATCCGCGCCATCCCCACCGGGGACCCGGAGGACGACGCCGTCTTCTCCTGGGGCATGACGTCGCGCTACGTGTGGGGCGGGGTCAAGGAGCCCGGCCCGGCCCTGAGGTCCCTGGTGGATGAGTTGCTGGCCGACCTGACCGATGCGTCGGGGATCGTTGACGCCGTACCCGGCGCGGACCTGGAGGCCGCGGCCGCCGCCATCGTCAAGCCCGGCATCGACGGATTCGCGGCCATGCTTGAGGCCCTGGGCCTGCCCGACTGGGTGCTGGAGGTGCTCACCGGTCGCCTGGCGCCGGTGGAGGTTCCCGGCGTCGTCGTGCACGAGCCGCGCGGGCTGTCCAACGCGGTGGGCCGCAGCGTGGGCCTGCTGCTGGCCGACCCCTCCACCCCGGGCTCGGCCTTCTGGCAGGGCTATGTGCGCACGGTGACGGACAAGCCGTGGGCGGTGCGGGGCGCCGCGCTGCTCGAGGCGGGTCTGGGCGGGGCCCTCGTGGGGGCCGCCGTGCGCCGTCGTCGCTCGACCGGCAGCATCCCGGGCGGGATGGCGGCCGTGGGGGCCTTCCTGCTGGTGGACGCCATCACCGAGGTCTCGCTGGCCTCCTGGACGCGTCACCGCGAGCTGCGCCGCCGCGCCGACGAGGAGATGGCCCTGGTCGCCGAGGAGCTCGGCGCCTAGAAGCGTCACGCCGCAAGGCGGGCCGGTCAGCCGAGCCCTTCGAGGTAGGCCCTCAGCACCTTGCGGGCGTTCACGGGTGCCGCCTTGGCCGCCCGGTACATGAGCAGGGCATCCACCAGCCCCACCAGGTCGGGAGCGTGAGCAGAGGCCTGGTCGACACCCGCAGCAACGAGTATCCGCTCGGCCAGACGCGTCAGAGGCCGCCTGACCGGCGCTTCCGCTGTGAGCAGCTCCCGGAGCTCGACGTCGTCGCGCAGCTCGAACAGTAAAGCCCCTCGCGCGGCCTGGGCGTCCGTACGCCGCGCCATATGCTCAAGGACGCCGACGACGATCTCAGCGGCCTCCTGCCGGCTGACGGACGCGGGGATCTCAAGGTCGTTGACGTCAGCCTGTGAGCCCTCGGAGAGGCGGTTGACCACGAGCGCCAGCAGATCACGGCGAGTCCGGGCGTAGTAGGAGGTCGACCCGCGGGGCAGTCCCGCCTCCGTGTCGACCTGCAGATGAGTGAGGGCATGCACCCCATCACGGGCGATGAGTCCGACCCCGGCGTCACCGATGTGCTCCCTGCGCCCCATCGTGCCTGCTCCTTGCCTTCCGACCGTGTAGATCTCTACGATCATAGAACACTCTATGATCGTAGAGATCTACGCGACGGCCGGATCGGGCCATGAGGAGGCGATCGCAGTGAAGGTGGCAGTTGTCGGAGCAGGTGACTCAGGGAAGGCCATCAAGCGAGCCCTGCAGGAGGCAGGGGCGCAGGTGACGCTGCACTCGCGCCGTACCGGCTTCGACGTCCTGCACGACGACGGAGCCGCCGCACTGTCCGGCGCGGACGTCATTGTGGAGGCCACTGGACGGTTCACCACCAGCAAGAGGGTCGCCACCGAGTTCTTCACACGCTCGACCCGCGCCGTGTCCGCGGCCGCGAACGCCCTGGGCGCCAGGCACGTCCTGCTGTCGATCGTCAACTGCGACCTTCCGGAGGTACAGGGCTACGGCTATTTCGCGGGCAAGTGCGCGCAGGAGCGGCTTGCTCGCGAGTCGAGCACGCGCCTGTCGCTGGTCCGCTCGACCCAGTGGTTCGAGTTCGCCGAGCAGAACATGCAGCGCATGCGCTACGGCCCCGTCTCACTCGTCCCCTCGATGAGGATGCGGCCGGTCAGCCTCGATTCCGTTGCCGAGACGGTGGCCCGGGCGGCCCTGAGTGAGACCGACGGTCAGACCTACCAGGTCGCAGGACCGGAGGTCATGACGCTGTGGGAGATGACCGCACAGCTGCCGAGCCTCACAGCGAGGCCGGTTCCCCTGGTGGTTCCCACCGGGTGGGGGCTCGCCTTCCGTCGCGGCGCACTGGTTCCCGGCGACGACGTCCCTGCAACGGGTCCCAACTACGCGCAGTGGCTACAAGAACGGCACCGCCCCTAGCCAGCAGGATCACCGGTGGAGGCAGCCACACTCACCCTGGTGGGGCGATGTGTACTGCGCACCGTTGGGCTATTGCCCAGGAGGATGGAGGCCGTGGGGGCCTTCCACGCGTCCGGGGACATTTCTCTACGACCGGGGACCTTCGACGCCGTCGGGGACGGAAATCCTGTCCCCGGACGCGTGAGGTGTCCCCCTCCGGGGCGGAATGCACCCGGCCGCGCGCAATGTCCCCGCCCGTAAGCCGCACCCGCAAGCCGCAGGTGCGCCGACGGACTACTCAGGCATCCCCCGGCTCAAGATAATCAACAACGGCACCACGCCGGCGATGAGGATATGCAACAGCACCACCAGCACGAAGATCAGCGACCCCTTCTCGGTTCGGGACATGCCGCGGTGCTTTCCTATGCTCAGCGCCCCTGGGTCGCCACGAAGGATCGAGGCGCGGTAGAACACCGGAACCACCTGGCCGGGCTGCACGACGAACTCAAGACGCGGCTTGGGACTGAGGAAGGCCGCGAAGTGGTAGGAGACAACTTTCACCGGCCCCGGCGGCACCGCGATCCTCACGAACTGGCCCGCGGACAGGCGCATCGACCAGCCGTTGATCGTGATGGACACGGTGCTCTTGCCCGGCAGTGAGACGGACGGGTCGAAGTACAGGTCGATGAAGGCGCTGTTCTGTGGCGTGGCCCCGGGCAGGGCCTGGAATGCGGGCACGTCCTGGCTCATATCCCCGTCACGGCCCTTCTCATCACCTCAGCTGATCGAGGCCAGACTATCAACCGGCCAGGCGTTACCGGGCGCGAACGACGACGCACCAGCCAGCCTGCTGGGCGCGCCCTACTCCCCCTTGAACTTCATACCGGCGGTGAAGCCATAGGGGTTGGCGACGTAGTCGGCCAGGGTCTGCTCGTCGCGGGCGGCGAACTCGGCGTCGTCCTCGGGCATCGGCTCATCGGTGTCGTCGTCGACGACGATCGCCTCCATCTCCTGGGTGTCGCCGACCCCCAGGTAGGCCCGCTCGTCACGGTGCTGGGGCAGCACCGTGGCCACATAGTCCTCCACCGCCTCCTGGGTGGTGACGTAGCGGTCCTGGGCCTCGGACATGTACCAGCGGTGCTCGAGAATCTCGTGGAAGATCTCCGCGGGCTCCAGCTTGCGGCGCATCTCGACGGGGACGGAGTGAATGGTGGGCTCGAAGACCTCCGCCAGCCACGAGTGGGCCACCAGCTCGATGGGGTCCTCGCTGCGGCCGGTGATGGCCCGGTAGGCCTCCAGGTCGTTGAGCATGCGCTGGCCCTGACGCTCCTGGACGTCCAGGCCGGTCAGTCGCATCACCTGGCGGTGGTAGTGGCCGGCGTCGACAACCTTGGGTTGAATGGTGATGTGGTTGCCGTCGGAGTCGGTGTTCATGGCGAGCTCGGCGACGTCGTAGCCCATCTCGTTGAGCTTCTCGACCCGGCGGCGCAGACGCCAGCGCTCATCCATGGAGAAGGACTCCTTGGCAGTGAGCACGTCCCACAGCTCGGTGTAGCGGCTGACGATCCGGTCCCCCACCTCAATGGTGTCCACGGTCGGCTCCAGCAGGGCGCCGGCCTGGAGATCCATGAGCTCGCCGATGATGTTGGTGCGGGCCACATCGATGTCGTAGAGGCGCTTGCCGTCCGTGAGCCCCTCGGGGTAGAGCTCCCCGGTCTCGGCATCCACCAGGTAGGCGGCGAAGGCCCCGGCGTCGCGGCGGAAGAGCGTGTTGGACAGGGACACGTCCCCCCAGTAGAAGCCCAGCAGGTGCAGACGCACCAGCAGCACGGCGAGGGCGTCGATGAGTCGAGTGGCGGTCTCGGGCCGCATGTACTGGCTGAACAGCGCCCGGTAGGGCAGGGAGTAGGACAGATGCTCAGTGACGAGCACCGAGTTGAGCTCCTCACCGGTAACGCTACTGCGGCCGGTGATAACCGCCGTCGGATGCACGCAGGGCGCCCCCAGGCGCAGCAGGTCGCGCAGGAGCTCGTACTCGCGGTGGGCCACGGACTCGCCAATCTCCTTGACCGCGATGACGCGCTCGGAGAGGTTGACGAAGCGCACGATGTGGCGGGACAGACCACGGGGCAGCGCAGCGAGGACCTCGGTGGGCCACTCCTCCAGCGGCGTCTCCCAGGGGAGGTCGAGCAGCGCCGGATCAATGGTCGCCGCCGTGATCTTCATGGACTGGGACATGGGGTCATTCTTTCAGGCCAGAACCCAATTTGCTTTCCGAGACATGAGCCGCCGACCACACTTCTGACAGTGCCGGCCGCTGAACCTCCTCCGCCGGGCGGCGTGGGCCACCGGCCCCCGCGGTGAGCGCGACGACGGCGCCGCCCCCAAGGAAGGGGAACGGCGCCGTCGTGCTCAGCATCCTCAGGCGGGCAGGCGCTTGCCGGTGGAGGCGGAGAAGATGTGCTCCTGACCGGGGCGGATCCGCACGTAGACGGTCTCACCCGGCTCGGGGGCGGTACGCGGAGGCACGCGCACGATGATCTGGCTGGAGTCCTCACCGGAGCCGAGCTTGGCCTCGGACTCCTCGGCGCCGACGAGCTCACCGTAGATGTAGGCGTCGGAGCCCAGCTCCTCCACGAAGGACAGGCGCACCGGGATGGAGTGCTCGTCCTGGGCGGAGACGACGTCGAGCGACTCGGGGCGGAACCCGATGGTCACCTTGCCGCCGTCCGCGGGGGTGATGGCGTCCAGGGTCGCCTTGGACAGCTGGATCTTGGCGGCGCCGACGGTGGCGACGTCCCCCTTGACCGTGAACTGCCCCAGGTTCATGGCCGGCGAGCCGATGAAGCCTGCAACGAAATCGTTGGCGGGGTGGTCGTACATCTCGCGCGGGGTGCCGACCTGCTGGAGCACGCCGTCCTTGAGGACCGCGATGCGGTCACCCATGGTGAGGGCCTCGGTCTGGTCGTGGGTGACGTAGACCGTGGTGACGCCCAGCGAGCGCTGGAGCGAGGCGATCTGGGTGCGGGTCTGGACGCGGAGCTTGGCGTCCAGGTTGGACAGCGGCTCGTCCATGAGGAAGACCTTGGGCTTGCGCACGATGGCGCGCCCCATGGCCACACGCTGACGCTGACCACCGGAGAGGGCCTTGGGCTTGCGGTCCAGGTACTCGGTCAGGCCGAGGATCTTGGCGGCCTCGCGCACGCGCTTGTCGATCTCGGCCTTGGGGGTGCCGGCGATCTTGAGGGCGAAGCCCATGTTGTCGTGCACGGTCATGTGCGGGTAGAGCGCGTAGTTCTGGAAGACCATGGCGATGTCACGGTCCTTGGGCTGAACGTCGGTGACGTCGCGGTCACCGATGAGGATACGACCGGCGTTGACGTCCTCCAGGCCCGCGAGCATGCGCAGGGAGGTGGACTTACCGCAGCCGGAGGGGCCAACGAGCACGAGGAACTCGCCATCGGCGATCTCGAGGTTGAGAGCGTCAACGCTGGGGCGGTCATTGCCCGGGTAGATACGTGTGGCGTTCTCGAAAGTCACAGTTGCCATGAGTGGTGCTATCCCTTCACCGGCAGGTACGTGCCGGACGATCCGTCGTGAAAGGTGCCGATGCGTGTCCGCATTGACACGTGCCGCGATCAGCCGTTCGACCGCGGACGGGCTCATCTTGACACAGGTTTCCCGCTTTGACCAGAGATTCTCAGCAATCAGTCAGCCCAGTCCTCGACGGCGATGGCGGACGGTGGAGACCTCCCCATCCCCGCCGTCGGAAACCGCCCGACCCGATACCGGCAATCCGGCTCCACCACTGGCTTTACTCCCGCGACATGGCCCACAGTCGGGCGAAGAGCCCCACAGGTTCGGGGCGCCCACGAGCGAATCCGGGCCGGTACTGTGGGGGCCATGACGCAGAACTTCGACGCGCACCCGGGCGAGCCGGTCACCCTGAGCAAACTGCGCGCCGGCACCTCAGTGGGGGGATACCGGCTTCTGCGTCGCCTGGGCGCCGGCGGCATGGGCGTGGTGTGGGAGGCCACCGATGAGGGTGGGCGCCATGTGGCCATGAAGATCCTCCACCCGCAGATCGCCGCGGACCCCACGGCTCGGCGCCGCCTGGACCGGGAGGCCAGCGTCCTGGCCCGAGTGAGGGACACGCGCGTGGCGCGCATCCTGGACATCGAGACCGGGGACGGCTCCCAGGGCATCACCTTCGTCATCACCGAGCTCATCGAGGGCCCCACCCTGCAGCACGAGGTGGAGCACGAGGGCGTCTACGACCTGACCACTGACGCCCGCGACCTGGCCGACCTGGCCCACGGGCTGGTCGACTCCCTGCGCGCGGTGCACGCCGCCGGCGTCATCCACCGCGACCTCAAGCCCTCCAATGTCATGCTCGGCGCGCAGGGGCCGGTTCTCATCGACTTCGGCATCGCCCAGGTGGCCGACGACGTCCGTCTCACGCAGACCGGCCAGGTCACGGGTACGCCGGGGTTCATCCCTCCGGAGATGCTCGACGGCGGTGAGCCGAACGCCGACGTCGACTGGTACGCCTGCGCGGGCGTGCTCCTGTTCACCGTCACCGGGCTGGCACCCTTCGGTTCGGGCGCCTGGCAGGTGGTCTTCCGGCGCGTCTACGCGGGCACCCCGGAGCTGGGCAACCTGGAGGAGGAGTGCCCGGCGCTGGCGCGGGCCTTCACGGCGGCGCTCGCCCCTGAGGCGGAGAACCGTCTGACCCCGGACGGCCTGCTGGAGGTGCTCGATGAGATCGCCGAGGGCGGGACCGGGCAGGAGGCGGTCGACCGGCTCCTGGGACCCGAGGACGAGGAGACGGAGTTCAGCGAGCTGGAGCGGAGCACCAGTACGTTCACCCCTGGTTACGGCTCGACACCGGGGTCGCCTCGGGATGCGCGCAGTGCGACCTCGGCCTCCCCGGCCGCTTACGGCAGTCCCGTCTCCGCTCCCTCCGGCGCGGAAGGAGGGTACGGGTACTCGGCGCCGTCGGCCGCGTCCGGTGCTTCCACCCAGCCCCCACCGGCCATCCCACCTCGCCAGTGGTACCAGAACAGTTCGGCGATGCCCTCACGGGGGGCGCAGTCGATGCAGTACGGCGTGGGCGCTCCTGCACCTGCGGCCGCCTCGGGGGCGTACCCGCGGCCGGCGCCGTCGGGGCAGGTGCCGATGTTCCCCTATTCGGGTCAGCATCCGACAGCGTATCAGCCCGGTTACTCCCAGGCCGTCGCCGGTCCGACGGCTGCGCCATCGGTGGGAGCGATGGCGGGACCGATGGCAGCCGGCGCCCGGGAGGCGCAGATCAGCCGGGGCAACACTCCCAGACGTCCGGGGGAGCTGCCCCAGTGGGCGCAGGAGCCGGTGCGTCACCCGATAGCGATGCTGGCTCTGTGGTTCATGCTGTCCGCGGCTGGGATCTTCAGACCGGTTTGGATGGCGATCATCGCGGCGATTCTGACGGTGGTGGCCGGCGCTGTGGGCCGGGCCCAGGACGCTCGGCGTTGGAACCGGCTTCAGCGGGGCGGCACCTCGCCGTCGGACGACTCCCGCATGTGGGCCATGACCCCGTGGTACCTGGTGCGTTCGGCGATCTCTGTTGGCTTCGCTTTTCTTCTGGCCTCGGGGACTGCGTTCCTCTTCCTCATGGCTATTTTCTCATCGGATCTGGGGCAGGAAAAATCCGAGACTTTTGGATCGATCCCGCTACCTGTTCGTTTCTACACCATCTTCCTCTTGGGGGTCGCCCTGGACCTTCTCATCCTGTGGCTAGCGCCATGGGGTGCGGCGACGCGACGCGGTGGCGCGCATATCCTCAATTCCGTCGCCCCCAGTGACAATGCCCGAAGGAACCTGGTCATGGCCATGTTGGGTATTGGGGCCGTGATATTGATTCTGTCCTTTGCTGGGCTGATGCCGATTCCGAGGATGAGCCCTTACGGGACCTGAGATGCCGCCTCGGCGGCGGGCGCCATGGTTGCCCGGCGACTTCCGCCTCCGGGGCCCGCGGTGCGCTGGGCTCAATGCTGCCCCGCGCGGGCATGGTCAGCGGAAGAAGGGGAAGCCTCCGAAGCGGAGGGTCTTGCCGCGGTAGGCCCGGATCATTTGGACGGTGCACACCAGCACGTGGACCCCGACCATGGCCAGCGCCATGATGATCGGGGTGCCCTACGGGATGAAAGGCAGCGATTCATAGAAACTGTGCGCGATGGAGACCAGGGCGATCTGGATCACCACCAGAGCCAGTTCCACCAGCAGCAGCGTCAGTCCCCAGCTCGCCGCCAGGCGGCGATTCGTCCGGGCCGGTTCACGCAGGTCCTTCTTGTTCCACAGGCCGACCACGATCATCGCCACCATGGCGAGCAGCACGTCGAGGATCGGCAGAGGCGCCAACAGCCCGAACAGCCCTGCACTCCACGCCTCAGCACCCGAGGGAGCAGACGCCTTCACAGGCACTGGAGCCATCATCGGCGCAGGCACCACCCCAGGGGCCGGCGCACCCGGATCCCCAGGCGCAGGGAAGGCACCGTAGCCCGCCACAGACCGCCTTGCCGGGTCGACCTCCGGCGCCGACTCCTGCATCGTGTAGTAACCACCCCAGGACGCAACGGCCTCTGGATCCCGCGTCTCACTCACGCAATTCCCCCCCCCGCTCACTCAATATCAGAGCGGCCGACTCTACCTGAACTCGGCTCATCAGCGCCATTGCCATCGGCTTGGGCAGCCTCAGCCTTCTTCTTAGCCCGCCGCTCACGGTCACGCTGACGACGACGTTCCCGCCTCTCAGCCTCCTTGTGATACGCGGCAGCCTTGGTTGCCATCCACTCCGGAATCCACTCCGGATCCCGAGGAAACTGATCCAGCTCAAACGCAGCATCACCATCACCCACCGGATCACTACCAATCACCGGCTCACGCATCCAGTCACACTCCTGATGCAACACCCCCTCAGCAGCCTCCATCCAGAAATGCGACCACAACCACGCACCCCGAACAGGATCCGCCTGAGCCGGACGAACGTCATGAAGCGCGAACCTCACCTCACGCGAAGGACGGACAGACTGCTCCCGCCCTTGCTGATCAATCAACCAATATTCGATCTCTCCCGTTAGATGAATAGCATTATAGTACACATCAACCCGACGACCACCACCCTGAATTAACCAACCTCGCAGCAACCCCTCATAACGACCTAATGGATCTGAGGACATCTGGGATTCTCCTGACACAATCAATCTCCTTTAGACCGAGGAAGAACATTCTCAAATGGACGAGACCGCAACACCCCATTGGAGTCAGTCCAACTTGCTTCGAACCCGATCGGGACTTTCTCACTGTTGGCAAGCTTGGCGGGATCGGCTGGATCCGGATACTCGAACTCCACCACAGGATTCCTATAGTTCTCAGGATAGGCGGCAATCTCCTGCTCAAACCTGTAGTACGACTTGAGCTTACTATCGACGCGGTACTGGTTGACTTCCTCCAGCATCGCAACCATGTTAATCTCTTCCGGCGGCCCGCCGAACTGATGACCCACAATATGGCCACCTTCGTATTTCTTATTGGTGCCAGCCACCAAATCATTACCGTACTTGTTCACCTTGGATTGGATATGGCCAGACCTCGACCGGAACGCATCACCAACAGTATCAAGCCTGTCGACCTCCAGGCGCACCGTCCACACCTATCGTCGGCAACTCTTTCGGCGAGCACCGGCGTTCACATGAGCCCGGCTACCTTTCATTCCGGTCCTCAGATCCCGATCTTCATCCAGTCGGGGATCGCACCGGGGTCACGGGGGAAGACCTCCAGCTCTTTGGCGCAGTCCTCCGCCGTGTAGGGCGGGTCGAGGACCGGCTCGCGGTCGTAGTCGAAGTCGGAGATGAGCTTGTAGCCCTCGCTGCTCTTCATGGACAGCGCCGCCCAGGTCCAGGTTCCACCACGGGGGTGGGCCATGAGCGCCCGTAGGCGCACGGCCTCACGGACCAGCTCGACGGGCATCTCGTTCTCGGCCCACTGGGCACGACGCAGAATGCCACGGGGCCTGAGCACGCGACTCGTCACGGCGGCGCGCGTCCCCACCCCCTCGACCTCCACCACGACCTCCTGGGCACCCACGGACTGCATCCAGTTGCCCCACTCAGTCGACATGTTCTGGAGCAGGCCCATCTGCTCCTCCATCTGGCCACCCATAGGCCCATCCATCATGGTCACAATCCCCTCCACCCGGTCACTCCTGGACCGCTCGGTCTGATTCCCCCGATTCTGCCCGACCCCGACTGCACGCTCCGCGCCAACGACGACCGATGCGTCACAATCCGCCACCGGCAGACACCAGGCGTGGTTTCCTCCAGGATCCTCGGGCAGAATGTCGTCACGACAACCATCACTCGTTGACTATTCGTCTTCCTGGTCGTCCGCTCGTCACCGCACCACAAGGAGCACCGCGTGTCCAGTAACCAGCCCCGCCAGACCAAGGCCCAGCGCCGTGAGGCCGCGCGCCTCAAGGCCAAGGAGCTGCGCGAGGCCTCAGCCCGCCGCGAGCGCCGCAACATGATCGCCCGCCGCAGCTTCATCGGGGTCGCGGGCCTGGGAGTGACCGGCGGACTCGGCTACCTCGTCTACCGCGGCGTCGAGGCCAAGAACGGCACCAAGGACAACAAGGCGTCGTCGAAGTTCCCCGCACCGAGCGAGGGCCTGGCCACCGCGAAGGCGAACCAGAGTGGTATCCCCAAGCAGGTCCTCTCCGATGCCTCCTGGACCTACGGTGAGGGCCCTGCCCTCGACACCGTCGCCGCCTCGGCCCCCGTCCTGGACATCTACTTCGACTACTCCTGCTCTCACTGCGCCCAGTTCGAGGGCCTCCACACCCAGGAGATCAACCAGCTCCTGAGCGAGAAGAAGATCACCCTGGCCCTCCACCCCTGCAAGCTCCTCGAGCAGGAGTGGACCAGCGTCGTCATGAACGCGATGGGCGTGGTCCTCGACGAGGCCCCGGCCCAGTCCCTGAGCTTCCACAACGCCGCCTTCGAGATCTTCTCCCAGGCCATTCAGACCAAGAACCAGAGCAACATGACGGTGGAGGGCCTGGTGGCCGCCGCCACCAAGGTGAACGTCCCCAAGGAGGTCTCCGGCAAGTTCAAGGCGGCCGTCGACTCCGACAAGTACGGCAAGTGGGTCAAGCTCGGCGATGAGGCCTTCAAGGCCCGGGAGCTGGAGGGCACCCCCACCGTCTTCTTCAAGGGCGAGAAGGTCGACCTGAACAAGCTTCAGACTCCGACCTCCCTGACCGAGCTCGTCGCCGCCGCCACCCCGACGGCACAGCCCAGCCAGCAGGCCTCTCAGCAGCCCAGCCCGCAGCCGACTCAGCAGGGCTGACCGGGGCCCGTTGCGCCGGCCCGGGGCGGCGGCCCTGCACAGGCTCCTCCCGGCACCCACATGCCCGGGTGGCGACGGGCGCAGCGCCGCCTCCCACGGTTTCCCGCCGTGGGGCGGTCTGTGTCAGACTGTCCCACGCACCTGCGGCCGCCTGGCCGGCCGCGCGCCGCTTTAGCTCAGTTGGTAGAGCAGCTGTCTTGTAAACAGCAGGTCGTCGGTTCGAGTCCGACAAGCGGCTCCATTCATCGCCCGCAGCCATCCGGGGCCCGGCCGCGCCTGTCGCCGCCCCACCCACGGCCGGCCACGAGCGCACCACCGGGAGGGGACATGTCGGTGACCGCAGCAGACGCGGCGTCCTGCGCCCTCCACGACGCCGGCACCTGCCGATCCTGCCCCCACCTGTCCCTGCCGATGCCCGACCAGCTGGCCGCCAAGCAGTCCCGCGTCGCCGCCCTCCTGGCCGAGCACGTCCCGGCCGAGCTGTGGCAGGCACCGGCCGCGAGCGCCCCCACCGGCTTCCGCAACAAGGCGAAGATGGCGGTGGCCGGGACCGCCGCCCACCCCACCCTGGGGATCCTCGATGGCGCCGGGTGCGGCGTCGACCTGCGCACCTGCCCGCTGCACGTGCCTGCCATCGAGGCGGCCCTGCCGGTGCTGGCCGACCTCATCACCGAGCTGGGCCTACGCCCCTACGACGTACCCGCGCGTCGCGGTGAGCTCAAGTATCTCCTCGTGACCGCCTCGCCCGACGACGACCTCATGGTGCGCTTCGTCCTGCGCTCCCGCCGCTACCTGGAGCGGCTGCGCGCCGCCATGCCGGACCTGCGTCGGCGCCTGCCCCAGCTGGCGGTGGCCGCCGTCAACATCCAGAGCGTCCACCAGGCCGTCATCGAGGGACCCGAGGAGATCCTCCTGACTGAGGAGGACCGCCTCCTCATGCGCCTGAGCCTGCCGTCACCGGGGCGCAATGGCCGGGTTGGCCGGCCCGCTGACGGCGTCGAGCTGCCCCTCTACCTACCCACCCGTTCCTTCTTCCAGACCAACACGGCCGTGGCCGAGGCGCTCTACGCCACCGCCCGCGACTGGGCCGAGGAGGCCGAGCCGGCCCGGGTGTGGGACCTGTTCTGCGGCGTCGGCGGCTTCGCCCTGGCCCTGGCGGCTCCCGGCCGGCAGGTGCTGGGGGTGGAGGTCTCGGCGCCGGCCATTGACGGGGCGCGCGCGGCGGCCGACCTCATGGGCCTGGACCCGGCCCTGGTGCGTTTCGAGGCCGGCGACGCCCGTGTCCTGGACCCGGCCGCCGGGGAGCGCGCCGGCGGGGTGCAGCACCCGGACCTGCTCGTGGTCAACCCGCCCCGGCGCGGGATCGGGGAGCAACTGGCCACCCGGATCGAGGCCTCCGGCGTGGAGCGGGTGCTCTACTCCTCCTGCAACCCGCGCACGCTGGCGGCGGACCTGGCGCACCTGCCCTCGCTGCAGGTGGTGCGCTCGCGCCTGTTCGACATGTTCCCGCACACCGAGCACGCCGAGGTGCTCGTGGAGCTGGTGCGGGGCTGAGCCCGCGGCTAGCCGAGCTCGGCCAGGGCGGCGCGCACGTCGGCCAGGGCGCTGTTGATGGCCTCGGCCTCGAAGGGGACCTCAAGGTCGCGCAGGCGCACGGCCAGGTCGGCCAGGTCCCGGGCCTCGCCGAAGCCCTGCTCGGCCAGGGTGCGAGCGGTCGTCACGGAGTCGGCCTGCCCGGCGCCGGCGGCCGCGGCCGCCTCGAGAACCTCCAGGATCGGGCCCTGGATGACGCCGAGGTCCTCGGCCACGACATCCAGCTCACCACCCACCAGCTCGCGGCGCGCGTCGAGCAGGCCGACGCGCTGGGTGAGGTTGTCGGCGCCGTCGCTCAGCGCCGAGCACAGCTCGGTGAGGCTGCCGACGGCGTCGTTGGCGTCAACCTCGTCCTGGCCCTGGAGGATCTGCAGGGCGAAGAGCCCGGCGGCCAGGTTGTGCAGGCGGGCCAGGGCGATGCGGAAACTCACCGAGTCCAGGTCGCCGCGCAGCGCCTCGATCTGGCTGCTCAGCGGGTGGAGCTGCTCGGAACACTCCAGGACCAGGGCGTCAACCTGCTGGCAGCGCGCGGCGACGTCGTCGGCCTGCTCTCCGTGGCCGAGGACCTCGACGTCGGTGCCGACGGCGCGCATGGCCTCGCGCAGGGTGCCCAGGCGGGTCGAGAGGGCCTCGATCTCGCCGGCCCTCTCGCCCAGGAGGTCGGCGAGCCGCTGCCCCTCCTGGAGGATGCCGACCAGCCCGGCGGTCTCGGCCTCGATCCGGCCCATGGCCCCCAGGATGCGGGCCACGGGGCCCTCGCTCTGTGGGCTGTCGGGGATGCCGACGCCGTGGGCCAGCAGCTCGCCGACCTCGGCGACCAGCACCCTGCGGGTGAAGTCGATGGCGTCGGCGTAGCCCAGGGCCTGCAGCTCGGTCTGGAGGGCGGCCTGCCCGGCGGCGGCCACCTCCCGGCGGGTGGAGCCGGCCGCGGCAGAGGCCTCCTCGACGTCGCGGACCCGGGCGTAGGCGGCCTCGATGCCGTCACGCAGGTCGGTGAGCATCGGCAGGGTGCGCACGGACAGGTAGCCGGAGCCGGAGGGCACGATCGTGGCGAAGACGCGGTAGTGGCCGTCGTCGGAGGAGCGGTTCGTGATGTAGGCGCTGGCGGCCCGCCCCTCCTCGATGGCGTCCCAGATGGAGCGGAACAGGCCGGCGGGCATGTCCGCGTGCCGCACCACGTTGTGAGCCCGCCCCACCAGGGCGCCGCGCGGGTAGCCGGACAGGCGCATGAAGGTGGAGTTGGCACGGCGGATGCGCCCGTGGGAGTCCGTGGTGGAGAAGAAGAGCTCGTCGGCGGCGAAGACGTGCTCGACGTGAGCTGCGGACTCGACCATGAGTGACCTTCCTAGTGACCTTCCTGGGGCGGCGCAGGCGCGCGGCGTCGAAGCTGCGGGGCCTGCGGGGCGTTGTGGGACCTTGGTCGGAAGCCTACTCTTGACCGGCCTTCGAGGCGGCTGATCCCGCAGGGAGAACGCGTCACCGTGGTCACGGCGCGATGGGGCCGTTTTCTGCCGATCGAGTGGTCACGGGCGCAAGCTGCTGCGGCCCACCCGCCACCGGCCCGGGGATGATTCCCCATGGTGTAAGCGCGCCAAGGCGCTGACAGGGCCGGGCGGGCTCCCTAACCTGACGCCATGACCCCGAGTGATCCCCTGATGAGCCTGTCCGCCTCCGACCACTGCGGCTTGGCCCGCCGTCAGGTGCTGGCACTGGGCGCCCTGGTTCCCGCAGCAGTGGCGCTGCTGGGCGGCTGCTCCCTGGCGTCGGGCACGCAGCTGACCTCCAAGGTCGCCCACGAGAAGGTCAGTCTCTCCGACGTCGCCTCCCAGGTGACCAAGGCCGCCACCGCCTGCGACCAGCTCGGGAGCAAGCTCCTGACCCACTACCTCAAGGAGGACTCGGCCGCGACCGCGTTGGCCTCCCCTCTCAGTCTCGCCTTCGTCCTGGCGATCCTGGCCGACGGTGCCACGGACGCCGCGGCCCAGGGCTATGACGCGCTCCTGGGGCTCTCGGGTGAGGACCGCGACCGGGCCTGGTCGGCCATTCAGAACTCCCTGAACCGCTACGACAGTGATCTCAAGGGCTTCGACCCGGACAAGGCCCCCGATAAGCCTCTCGTTCACCTGGCCAACCACGTCCTCATCGCCGATGACAGGAAGTTCAAGGTCAAGCAGACCTACCTCGATGCGGTGCTGCGCTGGTTCTCCACTGAGATCGAGCAGGTCGGCGTGAGCTCTATGAAGGAGAACCTCGATGCCTGGGCCTCACGCAACACGGCCGGCCTCATCCCGGAAAGCGGCATCGATGTCACCCAGGACACCCGCCTGGTGGTGCAGAACGCGCTGCTCTTCGCGGCCCAGTGGGAATCCCCCTTCGAGGCCGGGAGCACCTCGCAGAGGAACTTCACGCTCGCCGGGGGCAAGACCGTCAAGGCCGACCTCATGCACGACACGCGCTCCATCCCCCACGCCACCGGGAAGGGCTGGGCGGCAGTGCGCCTGGCCTACGCCGGCGGGCAGGACGGGAGGGACTCCGACCTCGCTCTCGACGTCGTCCTGCCCGACGCCGGAACCCTGCCGAGTGCCATGGATGCCGGCACATGGGCGGAGGCGTCCACGGCCCTGGACAAGGTGCGCCCCCGAGAGGTGGAGCTGGCCCTGCCCAAGCTGGACCTCACCTCCGAGCCCAAGGAGCTCCTCGACTTCCTCAAGGAGCAGGGGCTCAAGCCCGAGGGCCTGGACAAGATCGCGCCCAAGCTGGCACTGACCCAGGTGGTCCAGCAGATACGCCTCATCCTGGATGAGGAGGGCACCGTCGCAGCCGCTTTGAGCGAGGGCCAGGCAGCGGCGATGGCGGCGCCGGCGGAGCAGACCAAGCCAGTCGAGTTCACGGTGGACCACCCCTACGTGCTGCGACTGCGGGACCTGACCAGCGGCACCGCTCTGCTCGAGGCCGCCATCATGGATCCCACCGTCAAGGAGATCAGCGGCTCGGCCTGACCGGGCCCGCTGGCGGCCGGTCGGGGTGGCCTCGAACGTGGCTCCGCAAACCAAGGTGGCCCGTCGGCCGAGGCTCTCCACGAGCCCAGGCGCCCCAGCCCAACCATTCCAACAGCCGAGGTGCCCTATCGGTCAGGGAACTCCCCCCCGCCAGCCCTTGCCCTGTCGCTCAGGCTCCCCCGGCCGAGCCACCCCACGGGCCGAGGCGCCCCACCTCACCGGCCGAGACCCTGTCCAGATTCTTCCGGTCGGTGGGGCATCTCGGCGCTCGGAGCGCTCCCAGGCGGTAGGCTCCAGGGCTGACAGGAAGCCGTCGCGGGACCAGCCCGTCTCGGCCCGCCGCCTCTTTTCAACCAGCAGGAGAACTCCTCATGACCGTTGAGCTCGTCACCACCTCCAGCCCGGAGATCGTCGAGGCCATGGAGCGCCTCATCCCGCAGCTCTCCCGCAGCGCCCCGGCGCTGACCGCCGAGCAGTGCGAGGCCCTCATTGCTCAGGAGGGGGTCTTCCTCTTCGTCTTCCGGCCTGAGGCCGAGGCCGGCCGGAGCGCACCGATCCTGGGCATGCTCACCCTGGCGACCTTCACGATCCCCACGGGCCTGCGCGCCTGGGTGGAGGACGTCGTCGTCGACGGTGAAGCCCGCGGCCAGGGCGCCGGGCAGGCCCTCGTGGAGGCCGCCGTCGAGCACGCCGGGAAGCTGGGCGCGCGCACCGTGGACCTCACCTCCCGCCCCACGCGCGAGGCCGCCAACCGCCTCTACCGCCGCGCCGGCTTCGAGCTGCGGGAGACCAACGTCTACCGCTACGCCCAGGCCTGAGAGGCACGCCCCGCGGGCCCCTCGACGGCCGTCTCCTCACCGCGGGCTGGCAACACCGCCGGTGGCACCAACCACCGCCATCACTTCGACCGAATCTTCAGAATCGACCCGGAGCCGCGTCTTTTATGAAGATTCGGTCGAAGTGTGGGCACCCAAGGCGGACGGACGGGAGGCACTGGCGCAGTGAGCGGGCCGGCCTCCACGTGCCCTCAGGCCAGCAGGGCGTCGATGAAGGCGGCCACGCTCGGGGTGGTGCGCCCGCCGGCGGCCTCAACGACCTCGCCCGGGGCACCGGCCATCGCGCAGGGGACGTCGGCCTGCTCGAACATCGAGATGTCATTCCAGGAGTCGCCCACGGCGGCCACCTCACTGACCTCCATGCCCTGGTCGGCCAGCAGCTCGGCGAGCCGGCCCAGGCCCATCCCCTTGGACTCGCCTGCGGCCGTGACGTCCACGAAGCCGGTCGAGCGGGTGCAGCTGATGCCGTCCACCGTCTCCTCCAGGCCGCTGGCCAGCGCCGCGGCGGTCCGAACGTCGGGGATGTGCAGCGGCATGGAGGTCACTCCCAGGCCCGCAACCTGCGACAGGGGCGCCACGGTGAAGCGGTCCGGGGGCGTGCGCTGGTCGGTGGACAGGCCGATCGGGTCGTCCAGCACGTAGTCGCGCTCGAGGGTTGAGGCGAACACGGAGACGGGGGCCTGGACGACGTCGCCGATCGCCCGCACGACCGCCCGCACCTGGTCGGCCTCAAGCATCCGGGTGCGGTGCACCTGACCGGCGGCGTCGATGACGGTCGTGCCCGTGGCGCACACGGCGTAGTCGTAGTCCAGGCCGATGGACGTCGAGGCCCGGGCCACCTCGACGGCGTGCTGCACCAGCCGCACCGAGCGCCCCGTGGCCAGCACGAGGAGATTGCCGGCGGCCCGCCAGCGCACGAGGGCCTCGGCGTCGGCCTGCCTGACGGCGTGGTGGAAGACGAGGGTGCCGTCGAGATCCGTGGCGAGCAAACGCATGCCGGCGAGCATAGCCCGCGCTCCCCGCTCCCGCCGCGCGCCGCGACACCCCAGCCCACCGGCGCATCAACGCCACAACGCCGCAACACTTCGACCGAATCTTCAAAATAGACCCGGAGCCGCGTCGATTCTGAAGTTTCTGTCGAAGTGTGTGGGGCCTAGAGCGTCGGTCGCCCCATGAGGGAGTCGATGAGGTCAGCCAGGCTGGAGACCGTGCCGTCGCACTGGGCCACCACCTCCGGCGGCGACCAGGGCAGGGCGTAGGAGTGGTCGGCAGCGGCGTGCATGGAGATGTCGTTCCAGGAGTCCCCGATGGACCAGGTCTCTACCGGCTCCGCCGTCCACGGACCGACGTCGAGCCCCGCCGAGCCGCCGACCGGCGCCTCCCCGGACGCACCCTCCCCGGTCCTGCCGTCCGTCTCCCCGGCGGGCGGCTCGGCCAGGCTCGCCACCAGCCGCCTGAGGCCCTCCCCCTTGGAGGCCGAGGCGGGCACGACGTCGATGAAGTCCTGGTTGCGGAAGCCCACCGCCTGCCCCTCCCAGCGCCGGTGCAGGTAGGTCTCGGTGCGTGCGGCCATCTCCGGGTCGGTGAAGCGCATCGGCACCCCGATGACCTCGCGCCCGTCGAGCTCGCGCCGGGTGGCCGGCCGGAACAGGGTCAGCAGCTCGGAGCCGGAGCCGATCGTGTCGTAGATGAGCAGGTCCTCGTCCAGCCCAGTGGTGAAGACGGTGACGCCCGGCGCCCCTTCGACGAAGTCGAGGATGTCCTCGACGACGCCGGCCGGCAGCGCCGTGGAGCACTGCACCCGGATGTCCTCATCCACGATGGCGGCCCCCGTGTAGAGGATGGCGTTGTCGAACTCCAGGCCCATGGGCACCACGACGTGCTCCAACGCCGAGACCGACCGGCCGGTGTTGATGACCAGGAGGTTGCCGGCAGCCCGCCACCGGGCCATGGCCTCGCGGTCACGCAGCGAGATCATCCCGTTGAAGACGATGGTGCCGTCCAGGTCGGTGGAGATGAGCCTGCGTGGCATGGGAGTCCTTTCCGTTCCGGTCCTGCCGGTCTCCAGCCGCCTCAAAGCGGCCTGCGGGCGACCCGCGAGCCGCCCAGAATCGCTAGGAGCCGTCAGCAGCCTTATTCTCCTCATTCTTCGCCGCAGCGTCAGCGGACTCGTCAGACTCGTGACCCGTTCCCTCCCGGCGGGCCTTCTTCTCGGCCTTGCGGGCCTTCTTGGCCTGCTTCTTGTCCTCGCGCTCCAGGCGCTCGTGGGCCCACTGGGCATAGCCCTGCAGGAGGCTGCGCGAGTCGGGGGTGAGGATCTTGTTGTCCTCGAGCAGCCCCTCGGCGCGCAGGGTCATGAACCGCAGGTACTCGGGGTTGCGGGTGAGCCCCCACTGGCGCTTGGCCTCCTCCAGGTCGGAGACGTCGCGGCGCACCTGCCGCTCGATCATGGCGCGTCCGCCCATGAGGAAGATGGCCACGAGCAGGGCCAGGATCGAGCCGATGCCCCGGGTGAAGGGGTAGAGGATGCAGGCGATGACCATGAGCCAGGTGACGTACTTGCCCATGGAGTGGGTGTAGCCGCGCCAGCGGCCGTCGTCCCCGGTGGCCCAGGCGCGCAGCTTGGCGCGCCCGTCGGGATCCCCGCCGTTGAACCAGTCGCGCACCCGGGCGCCCAGGGTCCGTGCGCCGTCGGTCCTGCTGTTCTCACTCATGCCGGTCGCCTTCCAGGATCGTGGTGATGAGCTCGGCCATGGAGCCCACGGTGGTCTCGCACGCGGCCGTCACCTCCGGCGGCGACCAGGGCAGGGCGACGGCGTGGTCGGCGACGGCGTGCATGTCCAGGTCGTTCCAGGAGTCGCCGATGGTCCAGACCTCGGCATCCTGTCCTGCCAGGGGCCCGTCCACGAGGGCGCGCAGGCCCGCGCCCTTGGTGGCGCCGGCGGGCACGAGGTCGAGGAACTCCTGGTTGCGGTGGCAGTCCAGGACGCCCTCCCAGCGCCGGGTGAGGTCGTGGTGGAGGCGCTCGCGCAGGGCGTCGTCGGTGACGCGCAGGGGAATGCCGATGAAGCGGTGGGCGTCCATCTCCTCCAGGCTCAGGTGCTCGAAGACCGCGAGGATGGAGGAGATCTCCTCGTTGTTGTCGGCCAGGATGTAGTCGGTCTCGATGGTGGTGGCGTAGGTGGTCACCCCCGGCAGGTCAACGGTGCGGGTCGCCACGTCGCGGGCGACGCCGTCGGGCAGGTAGCGGGCCGAGAGGACCTGGTAGCCACCGTCGATGAGGACCGCCCCGGTGAACACGACGCCGTAGTCGAAGTCGACGCCCAGGGGCGCCAGGACGTCGCGGGTGGCGAAGGAGGACTTGCCGGTGTCCACGGCCAGGAGGTTGCCGGCGGCCCGCCAGCGGGCCATGGCCTCACGGTCGGCAGGTGAGACGGAGCGGTCGAAGACGATGGTGGCGTCCAGGTCGGTGACGAGGAGTCGGGTCACGCGGGTTCCTTGCTTGAGGGGGCGGAGGACGGGGACGACGTCGGAGCGGGGCGGGAGGAGGAGAGCCGGGAGGAGGCGTCGGACGGCCCCGGTGGAGCACTGATGGCGCGCCGGGAGAACTGGCGCCGGCCCCGCGCATTCTACCGAACACACGGAACGGGGAGGGGGCTGGAAGCAAGTCCTGCGCCCCCTCCCCGCTCAGAGACGGGAAGCGGATGCCGTCGTCAGACTCCCAGGAAGCCGGTCCAGCGGCCCAGGATGCCGACGGCGAACATGCCCAGGATGATCCACAGGGCGTTGACCTTCTTATTGAGCAGCCACATGCACAGGAAGGTCAGGCCCAGCGCCGCCAGGCCGGGCAGCAACTGGTCGAGGATGCTCTGAACGGTCGTCACCTTGACGATCTGGGTGTCGGGGTCGGCCACCTTGGAGACCACGGTCGGGAACTTGATGGTGGTCCACTTGGAGACCAGGGCGCCCATGACGAACAGACCCATGATGGCGGCCATCTGGGTGATCTTCTTGAGCTGCCCACCGCCGACCTCGGTGACCATCTCGGTCCCGCGCTCGTAGCCGAACTTCAGGCCGTACCAGCGGGTGAGCACGCGCAGGAGGTTGATGCCGACGAAGAACAGCAGCGGGCCCACGATCGAGCCGTTGAGGGCCAGGGAGGCGCCCAGCGCCGCCAGGACGGGGCGAGCGGTCCCCCAGAAGATGGGATCGCCGACGCCGGCCAGCGGCCCCATGAGGCCGACCTTGACCGAGGTGATGGTCTCCTCTGAGATCTCCTCGCCCTTGGCCTTCTGCTCCTCCATGGCGGCGGTGACGCCGAAGACGACCGAGGAGACCCAGGGATGGGTGTTGTAGAACTCCAGGTGCCGCTTGAGAGCGGCGGCCTGGGCGCTCTTGTCGTCGCGGTAGAACTTCCGGATGGCGGGCATGAGCGTGTAGCAGAAGCCCATGGCCTGCATGCGCTCGAAGTTGAAGGAGCCGAGCAGGAAGGTGGAGCGCCAGTACATCCGGCGCAGGTCACGAGTGGTGAGCATCTTCTCCGCGGTGGCCGGAGCGGTTTCAGTAGTCATGAGAGTCTTCCTTCTTCCAGCTCAGTCGAGCTCGTCGTCGAGGTCGTCATCCAGGTCGCTGCTGGAGCCACCGCTGATCGCGGGGGAGGCGGCGGCGGGCAGACGCACGGAGTCGTGGAACTCGGGGTTGAGCTGGACGTAGATGACGGCCAGGCAGGCCCCCAGAATGCCCAGCGCCACGAGGGTGGCGCCGTTGGGAGCGAGGTCGATGACCCACTTGTCGATGCCCTTGCTGTGGTCGCTGACCGACGCCGAGCCGCCCACGGTGGTGGCGAAGGTGGCGAAGATGAAGCCCAGGAAGAAGAAGGGCATGAGCTTGCGCGCCTTCATCATGTTGATGACCATGGCGTAACCGACGACGACGATGAAGCCACCGGCGATGCCCAGACCCTCGGTGATGACCTTCGGAATGGCGTCGAGGGCGTGCTTGACCGTGTCACCCGAGGCCAGTGCGGCAACCACTGCGGTCGGGATGGCGACGCGCAGCCCCTGCAGGCCCAGGGCCGTGAAGTGCATGATGGCGATGCCCCGGTAGTTGGCCTGCTCGGCGAAGCGGTCGGCCTGATGGGCGAAGAAGATGGCGATCGTTCGCACGAAGATCGTCAGGGCCTGGCCGGCGACGGCCAGCGGGACGGCCACACCGATGGCGGCCGCGATGGCGCTCTTGGTGGAGGAGGCGTCACCGACCGAGGCCACGGCGATGATGGTGGAGACGGTGGACGCCAGGGCGGAGTCGGGGGCCATGGCGGCACCGACGTTCATCCAGCCCAGGGCGAGCAGCTCCAGGGAGCCACCGACCATGATGCCGACGGCGGGGTTGCCCAGGGCGATACCGGTCAGGGTGCAGGCGACGAGCGGGCGGTGGAACTGCCGCTCGTCCAGGACGCTGGCCATACCCGCGACGAACGCCACGAGCGTGACCAGAATGATCTGGATCAGATTGATGTCATGCACGGTATGTCTCTCTCATGTGAGGGTTGACAGCACACTCCTGCTAAGCCCGCCACCGAAGGGTGACGGGATGGAGGTGTGCGAGGGAGGTGTGGGGACGAAGGCCGCGCCCTTAGAGCAGGCCCTTCTCCTTGAGGGCCCCCATGAGGTCGGAGCTCGCGGTGGAGGGCACCTGCTGGATGTACTGCTTGATGCCGCGCGAGTCGATCTCCTTGAAGGCCTCGACGTCGGCAGGGCTGGCGTAGACGGCCTGGGAGACCTGGCTGGTGCCCTGCTTGAAGGTCATGCCGCCGACGTTGACCTCCTTGGCCTCCACGCCCAGGTCGAGCAGGCGCACGATGTCGGCCGGGGTCTCGACGACGATGACGGCCTTGAGGGTCTCGTACTTGGGGTTCTTGTAGACGCGCGCGGCCTTCTCCACTCCCAGCACGTGGACCTTCACCTTGCCGCCGCCGGTCTGCAGCATGAGGGTCTTGCGCAGCTCGTCGTTGGCGGCGCCGTCGGAGACGGCGAGGATGGCCTCGGCGCCCAGGGATCCGGCCCAGTTGTTGGCGACCTGTCCGTGAACCAGGCGGGAATCAATACGCAGGAGCTTGACGTCCATCAGAGCTCGTCTCCTTCATCGTCGGAAGTGGTGGTGGGGGCAGGGGTGAAGACTTCGGAGAGGACCTTGACGCCGTCGACGGCGGAGGTGCGGGCGGCCTCCACGAGCTCGGCGAGACCGGCGCCGGTCAGACGTCGGGACAGGACCTCGATGACCATGGGCAGGTTGACGCCGGTGACGACGTCGGCATCGTCGCGCCCCGCCGCGAACCGGGCGGCGGCGTTGTAGGGGCTGCCGCCGAAGAGGTCGACGAGGATGAGGTACTCCTGGCTGGAGGAGGCCTCGACCGCGGCGGCGTACTTCGCCAGCAGGTCATCAGGGCCCTCGGAGGGCTCGAAGGTGACGGCGACGACGTCGTCACTGGGACCGACGATCATCGCTGAGGAGGCGACAAGGCCTTCAGCCAAGTGTCCGTGCGCGGCTACGACCAGGCAGACCATGGGCGGGGACCTTTCCCATCCGGGCTGCCGCCGAAGGTGTGTATGGCCTGGGCAACAGCAACGTGTGTGACAGGGCGACGATAAAAAGGATCGGCGTGATCGCCACCACTCAGGAGCCCACCACTTTCACACAGAAGCGCACAAAACCAACGGAGATAACACGCGTTACCAACACATCGCCGGACGTTTCCGCAGGAAATAAGCGTTTTAATCTCATCATTCCCGAACACAAGACGCCTTGCGCGTCACATTGTGCTGTACCTCACACTGTAGGACAATAGTCCCGGTTCTTCACGGGGGCTTCACGCCCGCGGCACGTTGCGCTCGAGCTCGGCCAGCCAGGCGGTCGCGGCGGCGTCGGAGGGCATGCGCCAGTCGCCCCGGGGGGACAGCGAACCGCCGGCCACCACCTTGGGCCCGTTGGGCAGGGTGGAGCGCTTGAACTGGTTGGTGAAGAAGCGCCGGTGGAACAGCTCGAGCCAGCGCCGGATCTCGGGCAGGTCGTAGGCGACCCTCTCGGCCTGCGGCAGCCCCTCGGGCCAGTCCCCGGCATCGGCGTCGCGCCAGGCCAGCAGCGCCAGGAAGGCGATGCGGCTGGGGCGCGAGCCGCGGCGCAGCACGTGCCACAGGGTGAAGTCCTGCAGGGCGTAGGGGCCGATCTTGGCCTGGGTGGACTGGATGGCGCCGCCGGCCTCGGCCGGGACCAGCTCGGGGCTGATCTCGGTGTCCAGGATGGACAGCAGCGTGCGGCCGACGGCGTCGTCAAACAGCTCTTCGGCCACCACCCAGCGGATGAGGTGCTGGATGAGGGTCTTGGGGATGCCGGCGTTGACGCCGTAGTGGGCCATCTGGTCGCCCACCCCGAAGGTGCACCAGCCCAGGGCGAGCTCGGAGAGGTCCCCGGTGCCCAGGACGATGCCGCCGCGGTGGTTGGCGATGCGGAAGAGGAAGTCGGTGCGCAGGCCCGCCTGGACGTTCTCGAAGGTGACGTCGTAGAGATCCCGCTCGCTCGCGCCCTCGGGCAGGGCCCCGGTGCGGGCGTACTCGCCGTAGGGGTGGCCCATCTCGGTGAGCATCTGGGTGGCGGTGGCCCGGATGTCGAGCTCCTCGAAGGTGCAGCCCAGGCCGACGGCGAGGTCCTCGGCGTTGCGGCGCGTGCCGGCGCTCGTGGCAAAGCCGGGCATGGTGATGGCGTGGATGTCGGAGCGGGGCCGACCCAGGCGGTCCATGGCGCGGGCGGCCACGATGAGGGCGTGGGTGGAGTCCAGGCCGCCGCTGACGCCGATGACGATCTTGGGGTTGCCGATGGCCCCCAGGCGCTGGACGAGGGCGGCCACCTGGATGTTGTAGGCCTCGTAGCAGTCCTGGGCGAGTCGGGCCGGGTCGTCGGGCACGAAGGGGAAGCGGTCCACACGGCGGCGCAGGCCGATGTCCGTACGCGGGGCGGCCAGATCGGCGGCGCCGATCCGGATGCGGCGGAAGGCCGCCGGGTCGGTGAAGGTGGTGGCCGCGGCCGGGGCGCCGGCGACCGGGGAGCTCAGGGTGCGGGCGTTGTCGGCGAAGGTCCCCTGGCGCAGGCGCTCGGCGCGCAGGCCCTCGATGTCGACGTCGACGACGGAGGCGCGCGGACCGTCGGGGAAGCGCTCGGTGGAGCCGAGCAGCTCGCCGTTCTCGTAGACGAGGGTCTGGCCGTCCCAGGCCAGGTCCGTGGAGGACTCGCCCTGCCCGGCGGCGGCGTAGACGTAGGCGGCCAGCCCCCGGGCCGAGGAGGAGCGGGCCAGCAGCTCACGGTCCTCGGCCCGCCCCACCGTGATGGGCGAGCCGGAGAGGTTGACCAGGACCGTCGCCCCGGCCAGCGCCGCCAGTGACGACGGCGGGACGGGCACCCACATGTCCTCGCAGACCTCGACGTGGAAGGTCAGGCCGGGGACGTCCTCGACCTCGAACAGGAGGTTCGCCCCGAAGGGGACCCGGGCGGCCGTTTCAGGACAACCAGAGCCGTCGGCGCTCTCGGTCCTCTCAGCGCCGTCGGAACCGCCGTGCACGCCGGGCAGCTCGATGCTCTCCACCCCGGCGGGCAGGGCGTCGCCGGGGGCGAAGTGCCGCTTCTCGTAGAACTCCCGGTAGGTGGGGAGGTAGGACTTGGGGGCGACGCCGCGCACCCGCCCACCCTGGATGACCAGGGCGCAGTTGTAGAGGCGGTCGCCCAGGCGCAGGGGGGCGCCGACGACGAGGGCGGTCAGGAGGTCGGCGCTGGCGGCGCGCAGGGTCTCGATGGCGGCGAGCACGTCGGACAGCAGGACGTCGGACAGCAGGAGGTCGTCGATGGCGTAGCCCGTCAGGCACAGCTCGGGGAAGGCGGCCAGGCAGACGCCGTCCTCGGCCAGGGTACGGGCCTGCTCGATGATGGCGGCGGCGTTGGCGGCCGGGTCGACGGGCACCACCGGCAGGGTGACGGCGGCGACGCGGGCGAAGCCCTGGTCGTAGGCGGAGAGGAACTCGATGTCGGTCGCTGCGGCATTCACGGTGTCGGTCACGGCTCGATCCTCCCATCGACGGCGCCTTCCCGCGAAGCCGCCGCCCCCGTGTCACGGCCGGGAACGCTGCCTGCTCCGGGCTCCGGCCGATGGGCGCCGCCACGCACTGCGCCCACCACGTCACCCGTGGAACCGGGGGTGGCGAGGCGGGCGCAGCCCCTCACTCACGCGCGGACCCGAGGCGCCGCCTGGAACCGATGGCAGCAGGGACGGGCATGCGTCAGGAGAAAACGAGTGATGGACAGACGGCAGGAGAGAAGCATTAAGGAGAGCGAAGAGACAGCCATCACCTTTCTTTCTACGAGACCGAAGACGTCGACGTCCTCGGCCGATGTCGGTAGTCGTGAGTCTGGTACAGGTCGTGTTACCGCAGCGCTAAAGGTCTCCGGAGGACTGTCACGGCCCGGGCCAGTCGACTCGGACCCGCCCGGGCAGGCTGAGAACAGTTAGTACTGGGCGGGGGCGGGCTCGTCGAGCATGAGGCACCAGGCTCCGACGTAGACCAGGAACATGGGGCCGGGCAGGAAGCTGGCCAGGATCACCCCGACGCGCACCGCGGTCACGGGCATGTTCCAGGCCTCGGCCAGACCCCCGCAGACACCACCGAGAATGCGGTGCTCGCGGGAACGGCGGGGCAGGGAGTCGCGGAAACGGAAGAACTCGCCCGTCCGACCGGAGGCGGAGCCCCCGCCCTCGGAGCGGGCGGACTGGCTGAACTGACCGGGGTACTGCTGCTGCGTCATGGCAACAGTCTGGACGCTGAGGCCCGCCACCGACTATCGGGGAGCACCCTGAGAAGTCCCCGATGCTGATCGGGAATGACCCCGGGTGCTTGCCCGACGTCGAGGGGCCGCGTAATTTAATACCGGCGCTAACGCGCGTTATCGGATCGGTGTAGGAAACGGGGCGGCAGTCCCTGACCATCGCCCCGACCCGCAACGGCGCCCGCCCTCGTTCACGCCGAGTCCGCTTCCCGGAGGACAGCACATGAGTCGGACCACCCGAGCACTCAGCGCCCTGACCGCCTTCTGCCTGCTGGCAGCCGCCTCTACGCTGACCTCCATGCCCGCTGCCGCCTCCGGCCAGGCCCGACAGGCCTCCGCCGCACCGAACGCACCAGCCGTACCGGCGCCGCCGAAGGCCGACCAGTCCGGCGAGCGGTGGCGCCCGCAGAGCCACTACACCCCCCAGAAGAACTGGATGAACGACCCCAACGGGCTCGTCTACTACGACGGCGAGTACCACATGTTCTACCAGTACAACCCCGAGGGCTCGGACTGGGGCAACATGTCCTGGGGCCACGCCGTCTCCAAGGACCTGGTCCACTGGCAGGAGCTGGGGGTGGCGATCCCGCACACCTCGCAGTACGGGGTGTTCTCCGGATCGGCAGTCATCGACACCAAGAACACCTCCGGCCTGGGCAGCCCGGACAACCCGGCCATGGTCGCGGTGTGGACGCGGGCCGACGTCGGCGACAACCAGTCCCAGTCCCTGGCCTACTCCACGGACAAGGGCCGCACCTGGAACCTGTACAACAACGGCGACCCGGTCCTGGACATCGGCTCCAACGAGTTCCGCGACCCCAAGGTCTTCTGGGACCAGACCTCCGGGCGCTGGACGATGGTGGTCTCCCACGCCACCGAGCACCGCGTCTCCTTCTACTCCTCCCCCGACCTCATCCACTGGACCGAGCAGTCCAGCTTCGGTGGGGAGGGCATCACCTCAGCGGTGTGGGAGTGCCCGGACTTCTTCCCGCTGCCGGTCGACGGCAGCTCCAAGGAGGTCAAGTGGGTCCTCGTGGTCACGGTGGCCGACTCCGCCCAGTACTTCGTGGGCAGCTGGGACGGCACCACCTTCACCCCCGACGAGATTCCCCACTACACCGGCGATGAGGGCACGACTCTGGCCGACTTCGAGAACGGCTATGCCGGCTGGAAGGCCGACGGCGCCGCCTTCGGCTCGGGCCCGGCCACCGGGGACCTGCCCGGCCACCAGGGCAAGGCCTACGTGGACTCCTTCGGCAGCGGCGACGCCGACACCGGCACGCTGACCTCGGATGAGTTCACGGTCTCCTCGTCCTACATCAACCTGCGCACCGCCGGCGGCAAGCACCTCTACAACCCGCAGGCCACCGGCGACAACGGCGGCGGCAGGCTCCTGGCCGGCTTCGACGGCTCCTGGGAGGGCTGGACCGTGGAGGGCAACGCCTTCGGGGCCACGCCACCTCAGGGCGCCACCCCCGGCCAGCAGCCGCTGGTCAACCACTCCAGCGCCGGGCTGCTCAACACCTATCTCGACGCCGCCACCGGGCAGGGCTCGGATGCCACCACCGGCACCGCGACCTCGCCGACCTTCACCATCGACTCCCCCTACCTCAACCTCCTCATGGGCGGCGGCAACAACCCGCGCCCCGAGGGCGGCGCCGACGGGGACTCCGGGGTGAGCGTCGTCGAGCTCGTCGTGGACGGCAAGGTGGTGCGCTCGGCCACCGGCCGCAACCTGGAGGAGCTCAACTGGCAGAGCTGGGACGTCAGCGATCTCAAGGGCAAGTCCGCCCAGATCGTCGTCACCGACACGGCCACCGGTCCCTGGGGACACATCCTCCTGGACGAGGTGCGCGCCTCGGACAAGAAGGCCTCCCCCATCGCGGACAACACCTCCGTCAACCTCGTCGTGGACGGCAAGGTCGTCGCCTCCGCCACCGGCAACAACTCCGGGACCCTGGAGTGGACGAGCATGGACGTGACGGCCTACAAGGGCCGCAAGGCCCGCCTCGTCATCGAGGACCACAACGGCAACGCCGAGGACTGGGGCCACCTCATGGTCGACCAGATCCTCCAGTCGGACACGAAGGCCTTCTCCGGGGCCGACGTCGTCCCGCGCCTGGACTACGGCAAGGACTACTACGCGGCCGTCACCTGGGACAACGTCCCCAACGGCAAGCGCTACCAGGTGGGCTGGATGAGCAACTGGGCCTACGTGCGCGACCTGCCCACCACCACCTGGCGCACCGCCATGTCCACGGTGCGCGAGATGGGACTGACCCGGGTGGGCGGCAAGCTGCGCCTGACCGCTCAGCCCGTCACCGCTCTGGAGTCCCTGCGCACCGGCCAGGAGCTCACCCGGAAGGACACCGACATCCCGGCGGGCGAGACCTCTTTCGGCCAGGCCGCTCAGGGCACCTCTCTGGACATCAGCGTGGACCTGAGCCCTGGCGCCTCCTCCTTCGCCGGTCTCAAAGTCCTCGATAACGGCGAGCAGTACACGCTCATCGGCTACGACTCCCAGGCCAAGCAGCTCGTCGTGGACCGCACCCACTCCGGGGTCACCGACTTCTCCCCGAAGTTCCCGGCCCGGTCCACCGCGCCGCTGTCACCGGACAGCAAGGGACAGCTCCACCTGCGCATCATTGTTGACGCCCACTCCGTGGAGGTCTTCGCGGCCGACGGCACTCCGGTCATCACCCAGACCGTCTACCCCGAACAGGACGCCACGGGGGTCTCGCTCTACGCCGAGGGCGGCACGGCGCATCTGGGTTCCCTGAGCCTGTGGCACCTGGGTTCCGTCCAGGACGCCGGCGCCCCGGCCGAGGGCCCCGACTCCCCCGGGGCCGGCATGCCCGCCGTCCAGGAGCCGGCCCGCGGCCAGGCGAAGGCGGCTGCGGCGTCGGCGAGCCCCACCACCGCGGCGGCCGGCAAGAGTGCCTCCGCCCGGTTCCCGCTGGCCCGCACCGGCACATCCCTGACCCTGGGCGCCCTGGGGGCGGCCGCCGCCGCGACCGGCGCCTACGCACTGCGCCTGCGCCGTCGGCGCTCCTGAGCGGCAGCGTCTCCCTCACGGCTGGGGACTGTCCCCTGCGGCCGGGGACATTCGACGCCGCCGGGGACATTTCGGTGCCGCCGGGGACATTTCGGTGCGGTCGGGGACGTTCGACGCCGCCGGGGACCGGTATCCCGCCCCCGACGGCGCAGCATGTCCCCACCGGGAAGGTTCCGCACCCGTACGCGCACAATGTCCCCGGCCGCATAGACGGCACGATGCGCTGTCAGGCCGAGGAGCGACGGATGATCGTGCCCGGCAGGAGCGTCTCAGCGGGCACCTCCTCACCTTCCATGAGGGCCAGCAGGTGGGAGACGGCCACCTGCCCCATCTCCTCGAAGGGCAGCGCAACCGTCGTCAGAGCCGGATGGACCTGGTCGGCGATGAGCTCCTGGTCGTCGATCCCGATGACGGCCACGTCCTCACGCACTCGCAGGCCCTGTTCACGGATCGCGGCATAGGCGCCCATCGCCATGCGGTCGTTGCCGCACACCAGCCCGGTCAGCCAGGGGTGATCCGTCAGGAGGCGGGAGGCGGCCGCGTAGCCGTCCCGGGTGGTGCCGTGGCCGACGGCCACGTGAACGGTGCTCCAGGGGATGCCGGCCTGCTCCAGGTAGGTCCGGCAGCCGACGCGCCGCCCCGGAGCGGCCTCACCGTCGTTGGGGTCGAGCTCGATGACACCGATGTCGCGGTGGTGGCCCTCCAAGAGCGCCTGCGCGGCCAGGCGTCCCATCTGCTCCTCGTCGGGGCGCACGCAGGGAAGGCCGGAGACCGGGTCGATGCAGTGGACCAGGACGGTGGGGATCTCGCGGGCCTGCGCCGGCATGCGAACCCGGCAGTTCCAGCCGGTGGCGTAGATGATCCCCTCGACCCGGGACTTCAGCAGCGTCTCGAAGGCCTCGCCATCCACGGTGGCCTCCGTCGAGGTCGGCACGATGAACAGGGTGTAGCCGGCGGCCCGGACGGTGTCCTGGATCCCGCGGATCGTGGCGGCGGCAAAGGGACTGGTGACGATCTCGGAGACCAGGCCGATGAGGGAGGACCGGCGCGAAGCCAGGGCCCGTGCCCCGCCGTGCGGGCGGTAGCCGAGCTCGGCAGCCACCTGCTGGACGCGCTCGCGGGTCTGCCGTGGGATACGAGCCCCGTCGCGGTTGTTGAGCACGAAGGACACCGTGGTGCGCGAGACGCCGGCCGCCTTGGCCACGTCCGCCATCGTGGTCCTGTAGGTGTCGCCCACCCGCTCTCCTCCCGGCCCCTCCGACTGCGCCGCCACCTGCACACCCCGTTGGGTTCCGGCACGTGCACCACCTGGCGTCCTGACGGCAGTCTGCCAGGACGACGGCGCAACGCATAACCCCGAGCGCCGGCAGGCGGGTCATGAGGCAGCGCACCCAGCGCCTGTGCGCCGCACCACCCTCCGGTTAGGCTATTTCTCATGACGACCTCCCCCACTCCCAACTTCACGGTGCGCGCTGTCCTGTGGGACATGGACGGCACCCTCATGGACTCCCAGCCCTTCTGGGACGAGGCATTCATCCACCACTGCCAGGCCCTGGGCGGCGACCCGCGCCCCGAGCTCGTCGCCCAGATGACGGGGGCCTCGATCCGTCAGGCCCGCGAGCTCATTGCCGCCACCGGCGCCACCCGCTCCTGGGACGATCCGGCCACGCAGGAGGTCTTCGAGGCGATCGCGCACGACGTCGAGGCCTCCGTGAGCGCCGCCCCTCCCCTGCTGCCCGGGGCGCTGCGGATCACCTCGGCGCTGTCGGAGGTGGGGCTGGCCCAGGGAATCGTCTCGGCCTCACCGCGCCGGATCGTCGAGAAGGTGGCCTCCGCGCTCGGCGACGTCTTCGCCGTCCTGGTCACCGGTGACGACGGCGTCGGGGCCAAGCCCGATCCGCTGCCCTACGCCACGGCGGTCGAGCGCCTCGACCTGCGCCCCCAGGACTGCGTCGTCGTCGAGGACTCCCCCACGGGGGCGGCCTCGGCCCGGGGCAACGGGATCCACGTCGTGCAGATCGGGACGACCAAGCACTTCCCGGCCGACCCCGGCCTCGTCGTCGTCCCGGACCTGGCCTCGATCACCCCGCACCTGCTGCTGTGGGCGGACCGCTGAATCGGTCCGGAATCAGGCGGGCCACCCGCTCACGACCGGCGCCCGAGGACAGGACCGGCTCGGGAACGCGAGGTTCCCGAGCCGGATGGGATGGATAGGGATTCTGATGAGGATTCGTGGAGGCGCCGAGCCCAGGGCGACGCGGCGCCTCTGACCGTCAGGCGGCCTTGGGGCGCTGAGGGGTCTCCGGGGTCTCCTGGACCTCCCACTGGCTGCGCAGGCAGTCGGCGTAGAGGCGGATCTCCGCCACCAGGTCGGTGGACAGGGACTCCGCAGCGGCCGTCCCGGGCGTCGTCGAGCACAGCCACTGCAGCTGGAGGCCATCGATGAGGGCGACCAGGCTGCGCGCCACGAGGCGCGAGGGCATCTTCGGGTCCACGAGCCCGGCGGTCTTGCCGGCCTCGAAGCTGGACTCGAAGCGCTCGACGGCGCTGTTGAGGTGGTTGGCCATCCACCGGTGCGCGGGGTGCTCGGCATCGAGGACCGAGACCGCCGTCGCGGTGTAGATCGCCGTGAGGTCCCGGTGGGCGACGTTGCGCTCGAGCAGCTCGACGTAGCGCTCCAGCAGGGCCCAGGGGTTGCCGTCCAGGTCGGAGGCACCCGCGACGTCGAGGGTGTCCAGGTTGCCGATGGTGTCGACGGGAGCCTCAGCGGCGTCGCCCTCGACGGCCGGGGACTCCACGAGAATGCTCAGGGCGTCCTCGCGGTCACGGCGCTCCAGCACCTTGCAGAAGAGCTCGTCCTTGGAGGAGAAGTGGTGCAGGAGTCCGGCCTTGGAAATGTCTGCCGCGTTGGCGATGTCGGCCAGGGAGGTGCCGGCATACCCGTGCTCTCCGAAGAGAACCACGGCTTCATTGAGGATGCGTGCTCGCTTGTCCTCGCTGCCCGCTCGGGGGCGCCCGGGTCCGCGCCGCCTAGCCGGGGCAGCTTGGGGCGAAGTCGGGGTACTGACAGTGTTCATGGCGGCATCATGGCACCTTCCAGTAAGGGAATTGCAAGGCAGAAAGGCCCTCATCGGAATAATCCGCTCAAGTGTGACCTCCGCGTGCCCTCTCCGTGACGTGAGTGACGACTTGGTCTCGGTTTTCACACAATTAACCGGCTCCTACCAGCACAGAGTTCCCCGACCGCGCGGTCTGTTGGGGCTGCTGGGATTGCTGGCCGCCACAACCTCCCGTCGTCACCCAGGTTTTTTTGTGATTTTATCCAGGTTCACGGTGCAGCGCCGCGTTGGTCACAGTTGCATAACACTTGCGAGATTCTTGTTTCCGGTTCAAATACATGCCGCGAACCTCTCTGTCGACAGACCACCAGCCCCACCAGGAGCCACCAAGACGCATCGTCTATGCATGCACATGCACGCTCGGTGCATTACACTCACTCCATGACTGTTCTTGCCGGCCTGCTCGACCAGCTCGACCTCAGCGAAGAGGAGCTCGCGGACGCGATGCGCGAGGCCACTGCCCGCACGTCGCAGGGCGGCGTCGGCCCGGTGTCCGCCGGCATGACCGACTTCCTGGCCCGAACCACCCCTCGCGGCCGCAGCAAGTCCACAGCCCGCACAGTGGAGCGCGTCCTGTCCGATCGCACGTACGCCGAGCAGCTCACCGCCCAGCATGAGGCCGTCCAGGCGGCCTGCACGCTGGCGCGCTCTCTGAGCACCCGCCAGGTCGCCACCCTGCTCGGCCGGACAACGACGACGATCACCCGTGCGGCCGGGCGCACTCTCTACGCCTACCGCGAGGGGCGGTCGCTGAGGTTCCCCACGTGGCAGTTCCATGAGGGCCGCCCGATCCCGGGGCTGGCGACGGTGGTGCCCGCCCTGCGCGAGGAGCTGACGCCGGCCACCATCGAGGCGCGGATGACGACGTCGGACCCCGAGCTGCTCGACGGGGCGACACCCGTGCAGTGGTTGATCGCCGGCGGGGACCCGGCGGCGGTCGTCCAGCAACTCTCGGATGCGGACCACCGGTGAGTCCCCGACCGAAGAATCCTCCGCAACCGCCGTCGACGCTCCACACCCACCCGGAGGACATCGTGACGGTGGAGCACGCCGAGCTCGCCCGCATCGCCTTCGCGCTCAGCCCTCACCCCCTGCCGTGGGGCGAGCTGCGGACCTGGGGGCCGCACCCGCGATGCCGTTGGGATCCGCACCCGCTGCCGACGGGGGAGCATCCGGAGCACGGGGTCCTGTACACCGCCGACGACCTGCTCACATGCGTCGCGGAGGTCTTCGCCGATACCCGCGTCATCGACACGCGCAGCGATATGCCTCTTCTGCACGTCTGGGAGACGACTCGTTCGCTGCGCCTGCTCGATCTCACCAGCACCTGGGCGCTGCGCAACGGCGCCTCGGTCAGCCTCGACAGCGCCCCGCGCTCGACGTGCCAGGCCTGGGCGCGCGCCATCCGGATTCAGCTGCCCGACATCGACGGTCTGCGCGCCCGCTCGACGATGACCGGGAGCGAGATGACAGTGCTGTTCTCCCCCGCGCGCGACAGCCTGCCGACCCTGCCCCGGGACACCGCCCCGCTGGCCGACGCCACGCTCTACGCCCTGCTGAAGACGCTCGCCCCCGACATCGGCTACGAGATCGTCTGAGGCTCACCCGGCGGCGCGCGGCCGGAGGCACCGAGAAGCCTGCTGGACGCCGATCATGGGGTCTGCCGGCGCCCCGACACCGCGTGTGACCTTGGGCGCGCAGGGGTGCCTCCCGGCGGGTTGGTCGGGCGCACGCCCCTACGATGGTCGTATGCGTCCCTCGACCCCGCAGCCGCCGCGGCGCCCCTCCCGCCCCGGCCGCGCCTCGTCGTCGGCATCTGGACGCCGTCGGACATCCGCCGGTCATCGACGCAGCCCTGAGGGCCGGCCCTCCCCGCAGCGTCCTTCGTCGGACGCCCCCGATCCCGCCAGCCGGCGAGCCCTCACCATCGCCCGCCGGGAGCGACGTCGGCGTCGCGCCCGCAACCGGCTCCTGTACGGCACGACCTTCGTTGTGGCACTGGCCCTGATCGTCGTCGGACTGCGAGCCTGGGGGCTCCACCCCGGTTTCGCCCTGCCGCTGGGCTCCTCCGCACGCCAGTCCTCAACCCCGGCCAAGGCCGCGACCCAGCCCTCCGCCCGGGCGTCCGCCAGCCGCGCAGCCTCGGCCACCCCCTCCGCCTCATCGACGCCGTCGGCCTCGGCGCTCCCGTC
>ERZ772927.175-NODE-175-length-38912-cov-6.95229_pt1 | contig 38912 bp, 37 predicted proteins | sample MGYA00512115_ERZ772927 | MGnify/ENA primary metagenome ERZ772927 (study PRJEB29015, sample SAMEA2737924) | human oral metagenome | biome: human oral; feature: human-associated habitat; material: dental | place: China | collected 2013 ... | reverse complement strand
CCTAATAATATTAACAAGAATTAAGAACCCCATCAAATACCCAATTGATATTTTTCGGATTAATATTTGGAGATTGTTTTCTGATTTCAATAAGAACTAAATCTCTAAAAGACATACTTGTACTGCTATCAAAATTAAGATTTAGTTGTTTAATTTCTTCTTTATTTGAGTAGTCAGGTTCAGTTACAATCATTTCATTTTTTTCATTAATATCTTTTAGTCCAGATTCATATTGATTCCATACGGAAGAATCGACAATATTTATAAATAAAGTGCTTTGTATAAAAGATCGAGTCATTGCCATATAAAGTGCATTCCGCATTCTCAAGTCTTTGTTAATATTATTAGGAGAAACACAAATTACAAACGGAAACTCAAGACCTTTTACATTATTGTGATTAGTAATACATAATTGATCATCTTTTTGGACTTGTGTTTCAAAAGCTAAATTTATTTTCCATTCGATCCCTGCTTCCCTTAATTTTCTCTCAATTATTACACTCATCTCATTATTATAAGCTCTATTTTTTTCAATAAAAATAATGGCAATATCACTTGGTTTAATTGTAGGATTGTTACTCTTAATTTCAGTTATTGATCGTATTATTTCGCTAACTATTTCATCTTTATTTAAGCGATTGATATTTCTAATTAGTACACTATTAGATGTTTGAATATCTTCAAATCTTCTTATCGGCAATCTACTAAAGTGATAATATTGATCATGCTTATTTATTGTATAGCCATAGGCTTGCCATTCCTCATCTGTAGGCCATTGTAATTTAGAATTTTCAAATAACCCCATTCCTAACCCATGTGAAAACATCAATGTTTTAGGGTCTGTCCTATAACATTGGTTTAATAAATAATCAACATCGTTAGTTACTTTTGCATAGGTACCGAATATAGATTGAAATATATCTCCAGCTACATAAATTTTATTTTTAGTAACTCGTTCACAGAGAGTAATAAAATTATCGCTAAAATCTTGACTTTCATCAATCATGATATAATCAAAAGCGTACTTATCTTTGTTTCTATCATCATTGTTTATAGCATCTAGTGCTATTTTGCAAACTTCTGAAAAGGAGGAATTATTTCCATAAGTAAGAAATGGGATATCGTAAAAATAACAAATATAACGATATGCCCCTGAGTTAATATCTTTCTGCGATCCCCAAGCATGAGTACACCATAATCTTTGATCCCATTCAATCTGCTGTTCAACTTTCATAAAATTAAAGAAAGAAGGTATTCTTTTTCTTAAATTATTTGCAAGAATTTTGTTGTGGCATGTAAATAATATTTTACTGTTTTCCGAATTTATATATAAATCTTTTAGTTTATGAAGTAAGAGTTCTGTTTTTCCTGTACCTGATAGGCCTTGAATAACTAAGCGTTTCTTATCTTTCTTATTAAATAAAAAATTAGTCTGGGTAGAGTCGAATAGTAATATCTTTTTCTTAACTTTATCTAAAATATTGTCTGGTACATTTAAACCATCAACTTTTTCTATATCATTAATACTGCCAGTAAACAAAGATATTAACAGTTCACTTAATCTTTTTTCACGATCTTCATGTAGTTTAATTTGTTCAAAAAGATCTGATAAGTTATCTATATCTATTTTTTGATAATTTATTTTTTCTATAATATGTTCCCATTTTTTTGGTCTGCCAATTTTGTCTTTATATTGGTATTTATCAGAAATATATCCAATATCTTCAATTACTTCTTCATAATATTCATCAAATGGCTCACTTTCGTCAGAATTAAAATTTATAAAGACAATTTTACTTTTAGGTTTCAATAAAATTAAAGCTTCCTTGTATTCATAAGTATATCTTCTTAAATCGATTAAGGGAGCTTGCATAAGGAAAATATGATCGTGATCTTGTGAATTTTCAGAATATTTCTTAATTTCCTCAATAAATTTATTTATGTTCTCGTTACTATTAAAAGTTGAGTTTTCAACATCAGAAAAAAAATAGTTTGTATAACTTGAGTTAAAAGAATTCATTTTCTTACCTTTCTATCTTAATGAATTTATTGTAATTATATTTTTTAAATACCTCCCAGTATAACTCCCTTTTACCTTAGCCACCTGTTCTGGACGCCCTTGGGCAATAATCCTTCCCCCTCCGTCGCCACCTTCCGGCCCTAAATCCACAATATAATCAGCCGTTTTTATAACGTCAAGATTATGCTCGATAATCACTATCGAGTTGCCTTTGCCTTTCAGACGACCTATCACTTCCAGCAGCAGGGCAATGTCGGCGAAGTGCAGGCCGGTGGTGGGTTCGTCGAGGATGTAGAGCGTTCTGCCGGTGTCGCGTTTGGATAGCTCCAAGGCGAGTTTGACGCGCTGGGCTTCGCCGCCGGAGAGGGTGGTGGCGGATTGGCCGAGGCGGATGTAGCCGAGGCCTACGTCCATGAGGGTTTGCAGTTTGCGCGATACGGTGGGGACGGCGTCGAAAAATTCGCGGGCTTCTTCGACGGTCATGTCGAGGACTTGGCTGATGTTTTTGCCTTTGTATTGGATTTCAAGGGTTTCGCGGTTGTAGCGTTTGCCGTGGCAGACTTCGCAGGGGACATACACGTCGGGCAGGAAGTGCATTTCGACTTTGATCACGCCGTCGCCTTGGCAGGCTTCGCAGCGGCCGCCTTTGACGTTGAAGGAGAATCTGCCGACGTTGTAGCCGCGTTCGCGCGAGAGGGGTACGCCGGCGAAGAGTTCGCGGATGGGGGTGAACAGGCCGGTGTAGGTGGCGGGGTTGGAGCGCGGGGTGCGGCCGATGGGGGATTGGTCGACGTTGATGACTTTGTCGAGGTGTTCGAGGCCGTGGATGTCGTCGTATGGGGCAGGTTCTTCTTGGGCGCGGTTGAGTTCGCGGGCGGTGATTTTGGCGAGGGTGTCGTTAATCAGGGTGGACTTGCCGCTGCCGGATACGCCGGTGATGCAGGTAATCAAACCGAGCGGCAGTTCGAGGGTAACGTTTTTGAGGTTGTTGCCGCGCGCGCCTTTGAGGACGAGCATTCGGTCGGGATTGACGGGCGTGCGTTCAGACGGCACGGCAATGGATTTTTTGCCGCTGAGGTATTGTCCGGTAACGGAGTTTTCGCATTTGGCGACGTTTTCGGGGGTGTCGGCAATCAGTACGTTGCCGCCGTGTTCGCCCGCGCCGGGGCCCATATCGACGACGAAATCGGCTTCGCGGATGGCGTCTTCGTCGTGTTCGACCACAATCACGCTGTTGCCCAAATCGCGCAGGCGTTTGAGGGTGGCGAGCAGGCGGTCGTTGTCGCGCTGGTGCAGGCCGATGGAGGGTTCGTCCAAAACGTACATCACGCCGGTCAGGCCGCTGCCGATTTGGCTGGCGAGGCGGATGCGCTGGGCTTCACCTCCGGAGAGGGTTTCGGCGGAGCGGGAGAGATTGAGGTAATCCAGCCCGACGTTAATCAGGAAGCCGAGCCGCTCGGTGATTTCTTTGAGGATTTTTTCGGCGATTTGTTTTTTGTTGCCGTCCAAATCCAGCGTTTCAAAGAATTGGTGGGTTTTGGTGAGCGGCCAGGCGGAGACTTCGTGCAACGGTTCGCCGCTGACGTAAACGTAGCGGGCTTCTTTGCGCAAACGTGCGCCGCCGCAGCTTGGGCAGGCGCGGTGATTTTGGTATTCGCGCAGTTTTTCGCGCACGGTTTCGCTGTCGGTTTCGCGGTAGCGGCGTTCGAGATTGGGGATGATGCCCTCGAAGGCGTGGCTGCGGTTGAAGGTAGTGCCGCGTTCAGACAGGTAAGTGAAATCAATGACTTCTTTGCCCGAACCGTGCAACACGACTTTTTTGACTTTTTCAGGCAGCGTTTCCCAAGCAGCCTGCACATCGAAACCGTAATGCCGCGCCAATGATTGAATCATTTGGAAATAGAACTGGTTGCGCTTGTCCCAGCCGTCAATCGCGCCCGTTGCCAGCGATAATTCGGGATGCGCGACCACTTTTTCGGGGTCGAAGAAATTGGTGTTGCCCAAGCCGTCGCAAGTCGGGCAGGAACCCATCGGGTTATTGAACGAGAAGAGGCGCGGCTCCAATTCGGGCAGGCTGTACGAACAAACGGGGCAGGCAAACCGCGCGGAAAACCAATGTTCTTCGCCGCTGTCCATCTCCATCGCTAGCGCGCGCTCGTTGCCGTGGCGCAGCGCGGTTTCAAAACTTTCCGCCAGCCGCTGCTTGATGTCCGCCTTCACTTTCACGCGGTCGATGACCACGTCGATATTGTGCTTGATGTTTTTTTCCAGCTTCGGTACTTCGTCAAGCTGATAGACTTCGCCGTCCACGCGCACCCGCGCAAAACCCTGCGCCTGCAAGTCGGCAAAGAAATCGACAAACTCGCCCTTACGCTCGCGCACCGCCGGCGCCAGAATCATCACGCGCGTGTCTTCCGGCAGCTTCAACACGGCATCGACCATCTGCGACACGGTTTGGCTGGATAGCGGCAGATTGTGTTCGGGGCAATAGGGCGTACCGACGCGGGCGTACAAAAGGCGCAGGTAATCATGGATTTCCGTAACCGTGCCGACGGTGGAACGCGGATTGTGGCTGGTGGATTTCTGTTCGATGGAAATCGCGGGCGACAGGCCTTCGATCAAATCGACGTCGGGTTTGTCCATCATCTGCAAAAACTGCCGCGCATAGGCGGAAAGGCTCTCGACATAACGCCGCTGCCCTTCGGCATACAGCGTGTCAAACGCCAGCGACGACTTGCCGCTGCCCGACAGCCCCGTAACCACCACCAGTTTGTGGCGCGGAATGTCCAAATCGACGTTTTTCAAATTATGCGTGCGCGCGCCGCGGATGCGGATGGTGTCGTTATCGCGGGCTTCTGAACGGGAAGTTTTGCTGTCGTTTTGATGATGGTGGTTGCACATGGTCGGACTGCCTTAAGCGGCTAAAATAAAACGGCTATTGTAACACTTTTCGCTTCGGTTTCAGATTGCGGCAGGTCGTCTGAAAAGCGGAGGAGACAGGTTTTCAGACGACCTTCTTTCGCATTCTGTCCGAAAAACGGGCGCAGTCGCTAAAAGCGTATCGGATTCCGTTATAATGGCGGCGATTTGAATAGAAAAGGATTAATTTATGAACCGTCTGTACCCCCACCCGATTATCGCCCGCGAGGGCTGGCCGTTTATCGGCGGCGGTTTGGTATTGAGTTTGCTGGTGTCTGCCTGCTGCGGCTGGTGGTCGCTGCCGTTTTGGATTTTCACCGTATTTGCCCTGCAATTTTTCCGCGACCCCTCCCGCGAAATCCCGCAAGACCCCGAAGCGATTTTAAGCCCCGTTGACGGACGTATCGTCGTCGTCGAACGCGCGCGCGATCCTTACCGTGATACCGAAGCGTTGAAAATCAGCGTGTTCATGAACGTCTTCAACGTCCACTCGCAAAAATCGCCTGCCGACTGCATCGTAACCGCCGTTGAATACAATAAAGGCAAATTCCTCAACGCCGATTTGGACAAAGCCAGTACCGAAAACGAACGCAACGCCGTACTGGCGACCACTGCTTCAGGCCGCGAAATCACCTTCGTCCAAGTCGCAGGCTTGGTTGCCCGCCGTATTTTGTGTTACACCAAAGTGGGTGAAAAATTGACCCGTGGCGAACGCTACGGTTTTATCCGCTTCGGTTCGCGCGTCGATATGTATCTGCCGGTTGACGCGCAGGCACAAGTTGCCATCGGCGATAAAGTAACCGGCGTGCGCACTGTTTTGGCGCGCCTGCCGCTCCAAGCTCCTGAAACTGCGGCACCGACTGAAACCACAACAGCCGCACAAACGGAAACAACCGCTCCGGCGCAAACCGCTGCCGAAGTTGCTCAATCCGAAATCGAAGCGGCTGCCGATAAAGTCCGCAATGCCGCAGAGCAGGCTTTAAAAGATTAGCATTCCTACAAACAAAAAGGGTCGTCTGAAAATGAGTTGAGCGGGTCGCGCTCAAACTTTTCAGACGACCTTTTTATATGGCTGCAAGGTCAAAAGACATCCGTCCTTACCATCCACTGTCCAAATATAGTGGATTAAATTTAAACCAGTACGGCGTTGCCTCGCCTTGCCGTACTATTTGTACTGTCTGCGGCTTCGTCGCCTTGTCCTGATTTAAATTTAATCCACTATATCTCGAACCTTGCGGAACATAGTAACCGCCCTCTTCCGATGCAGGCGGATAAGAACCCGGATACAGACCGTCGTTTGAAACAGGACGGCGGTTTTTGCCTTTATCCTTTTCTCTGTCTTTCTTTTTGTCCCTGTCGGGAATGGCGGCATCAATGACTGCGCCCGTACCTTTGACGACAACCTTGCCCGCCGTCATGACGGTCGTTGCCGCCAAATCGACTGCCGCCCTGACGACGCAGCCAGCCGTTCAGCGCAAGGCAGATCAAAGGCAGAAGCAAGGTTTTCATCTTTATTTTCATGAATGCGAACATCCGCAATGACCGTCATGCCCGCCATCGCAGCCCACCGCGTGTTCGTGCCACGCGTCATCGTCACCGTCAAACTCTTCCATTTCGTCAAACTCGCCGTTTTCGACCAATTCGACCAACTCTTCCAAACTTTGCGCCCCTTCTACCCAAAAACACGGAATATCGGGTGGCGTATCGGGAGCCAGCAGGGCTGCATCGCCATCATGCCAAGCTATCCAATAGCCGTTGGCCGTTTGAACAAATTGCGCGCCGGGATGAATGGTTTCGCCTTCGGTGCCAACCAGCATACGCTCGGCAATTTCAGTCTGATAAGGCAGGATGTTCATAATCTTCTTCCTACGGTCGGTAAAATACATATTGTAGCCGAAATTTCTACTTACTTTGCGTCCCGCCCATTCCGGCTTGAAGCTTTGTTTCGGGCGGCGCATAATCCCCGCTTATTTTCAATAAATTCACTGCAAAGGAAATCGGATGCAAAACTACCTGACCCCCAATTTTTCATTTGCCCCCATGATTCCCGAACGCGCCCTCGGCAGCCGCGTCTGGGATACCGAAGGCCGTGAATACATCGACTTGTCGGGCGGTATCGCGGTCAACGCGTTGGGACACTGTCATCCCGATTTGGTTGCAGCGCTGGCAGAGCAGTCGCAAAAATTGTGGCACATTTCCAATATCTACACGACCAAGCCAGCGCAGGAATTGGCGAAAAAGCTGGTAGAGCATACCTTCGCCGACAAAGTATTCTTTTGCAATTCCGGCGCGGAAGCCAACGAAGCCGCGCTGAAACTGGCGCGCAAATACGGGCGCAATCATTTTGGAGAACACAAAACCGAAATCATCTCCTGCCTCAACAGCTTCCACGGCCGTACGCTGTTTACTGTCTCAGTCGGCGGTCAACCCAAATACAGCAAAGACTACGCGCCGCTGCCGCAAGGCATTACCCACGTTCCGTTTAACGATGTTGCCGCATTGGAAGCCGCCATCAGCGAAAACACCTGTGCGGTAATCATCGAGCCGATTCAAGGCGAAAGCGGCATCCTGCCCGCTACTCAAGAATATCTGCAAGCCGCACGCCGTTTGTGCGACGAACACGGCGCATTACTGATTTTAGACGAAGTGCAAACCGGTATGGGGCACACAGGCAAGCTGTTCGCCTACGAACATTACGGCATTACACCCGATATTCTCAGCTCTGCCAAAGCCTTAGGCGGCGGCTTCCCCATCGGCGCGATTCTGACCACTGACAAAATCGCTCCGACCTTCGGGCCGGGTACGCACGGCTCAACTTTCGGCGGTAACCCAATGGCATGCGCCGTCGGCAGCCGCGCGTTCGACATTATCAATGCGCCGGAAACCTTGGCACATGTCGAAAAACAAGGACAAAAATTTCAGACGACCTTGCGGGAGTTGGGCGAAAAAACCGGTGTGTTTAAAGAAGTACGCGGTATGGGGCTGCTCATCGGCTGTGTGCTGGCGGACAAATACAAAGGCCGCGCTTCGGAAATCACTGCTGCCGCGCTGAAACACGGTTTGATGGTATTGGTTGCCGGATCCGATGTCGTGCGCTTTGCGCCCAGTCTGCTGCTAAACGATGAAGATATGGCGGAAGGACTGAAACGCTTGGAGGCCGCGTTAACGGAATGGATAGCCTGATTTAAGAAATTATGAGCCAAGGCTTTCTTGGCTATTTCAAAAACTTTTATCAATCACCGTGGCTTATTCATATTAAAGGTCGTCTGAAAACAAGCAAAACAGGTTTTCAGACGACCTTTTTGCGTCTTCCCTTCATCACCTAAAACAACATTTTTCTACATCCCCTGTCATTTGATGTTCGTTAAAAAATGCCTTGCCTATTCGTGTTACGCTTGGCAAACAAATTGATTTTTCAAGGGAAAGGAGCAGGGTATGCCGTCATTGAGAACGCAAATCGCCGGTTTTTCTTTTGACAACTGTCTGATGAACGCCGCTGGTGTGGCGTGTATGACCGTAGAAGAATTGGAGGAGGTCAGACAATCCGCCGCGGGCAGCTTCGTCACCAAAACGGCAACACTTGAAGCACGGGCTGGCAATCCCGAGCCGCGTTACCGCGATGTACCGCTGGGCAGCATTAATTCCATGGGTTTGCCGAATCAAGGCATTGATTACTATCTGGATTATTTGCTGAGCCTTCAAGAATCACAGCCCGAACGGACATTTTTCCTCTCGCTGGTCGGTATGTCGCCTGATGAAACACACACGCTGTTGAAAAAAGTGCAAAACAGCGGGTTTAAAGGCATTACCGAACTCAACCTTTCCTGCCCGAACGTCCCCGGCAAGCCGCAAATCGCCTACGACTTTGAAACGACCGAGCGGATTTTGGGCGAAGCCTTCGGCTACTTCGATAAGCCTTTAGGCATCAAACTACCGCCGTATTTCGACATCGTCCATTTCGACCAAGCAGCGGAGGTGTTCAACCGCCATCCGCTGAAATTCGTCAACTGCGTCAATTCCATCGGCAACGGCATGTATATCGAAGACGAATCCGTCGTGATCCGGCCTAAAAACGGCTTCGGCGGCATAGGCGGCGAATACATCAAACCGACCGCGCTTGCCAACGTCCATGCTTTCTACCAAAGATTGAATCCGTCCATCCAAATCATCGGCACAGGCGGCGTTTATACGGGTCGCGATGCGTTCGAACATATCTTGTGCGGCGCGAGCATGGTGCAAATCGGCACGGCGTTGCATCAGCAAGGCATTGAAGTTTTCGAACGCGTTTCGCTTGGCTTGAAAGCCATCATGGTGCAGAAAGGCTATGAGACAATCGAAGACTTCAAAGGCAAACTGAAATATCTGGGGTAAGTCTGCTCAGATGAAGGGGAAAAGGTCGTCTGAAACCTGAATCGGGCTTTCAGACGACCTTAGTATTTACGCATTCAGAAATGCTCTTTATCTCCCGAACCCGGGTAACTTGCTAAACAACCATTTTCTTTACATGCAAAGCTTTTCTGCGCTTTTTGATTGACATCCCATTCCCAAGAACGGTAAGCGGATCAACACCATCTACGAAAGCGGAACAAACCAATAAGAATCTTTTTCGCTGCCATATTTTTCTTTTACCCCACTAAAAGCGAAGTCATACTGAGCGAACCGGCGACAAGGTTGTCGTTGAAAAAAGTAATGGAATCATCCGGTTCGCGTAATGCCATAATGCAAAGAAAAGGTAAATAGTGATCCGGCGTCGGCACGGAGAGCATCGCCTTTTCACCCAGCCGTTCGTAATGAATCAACGTGTCATCATCCCGTTCAACAATCGCCTGATTGACCGCTTCGCGGAACGCAAACGCCCAATCATAGCCCGCACTGATTTGATTGATATGCGCCCTGCTCATCACGCTCAAATTATGAACAATATTGCCGCTGCCGATAATCAACACACCCTGTTCGCGCAAAGCGGATAATTTTTTCGCCAAATTGAAATGCCATTCCGCCGATTGCAAACGGTTCAGGCTGAGTTGTACCACGGGAATATCGGCATCGGGATACAGAAATTTCAACACCGCCCAAGTGCCATGATCAAAACCGCGCGTCGGGTTCAACTCCACATTTTCCGGTTGCAATAACGAGCGCACTTGCTCCGCCAACTCAGGCGAACCGGGCGCAGGATACTGCACCTGACTGAGTTCTTCAGGAAATCCATAGAAATCGTAAATCATTCCAGGATGTTCGCCCGATGAAACCTGCAAACCGCTGCTGTACCAATGCGCCGAAATCATCAAAATCGCTTTCGGCTTGGCAAATTTTTGCGTAATCAGGCTGAGATTTTGGTTGAAAGGATTTTCCTTATCCAACACATTCATCGGACTGCCATGCCCGACAAACAATACAGGCATTTTTTTCATTGTTGCCTCCTTAAAATATTTGATGAGGCAGATTGTACGGATAAATGATTAAGCAATAAATCTCACTTCATGAACAACATATTTTCCCAGTAGGAAATGATGAAATATTCTTTGGCTTTGCTGCAAAGTTAAAAATAGGTCGTCTGAAAATGTTTTCAGACGACCTTTTAGTTTTAAATGGCAAGGGCGCGTTGCATATACAAAAGAGCGGTCAGATTTTCAAAAGTTTTTGCAAACCCTCTTTTAAACCCAACTGCTTTCATCATCAAGCCCTGCCCGTACTCAAACCTGCTTTGCCGTTTTCCCACAAAGTTTTCAGCAATACTTTCCACGCCGACAATTTGAGATTGGGCTGTTTGCCTTGCCCGATCAAGTCCATTTGCGTCATATACCAGTTCATCTCCAGCATCGCGCCCACTTTTTTATCAACCAACGCCACGCCCGTTTGGATGCGGTCGGTTTGCACGGTTTGGTAAGTGCCGTTTTGCATTTTGTTTGCCAAATCAGGTACTAAGGCAAACGGGCGTGCGACGCCAACCAAATCCAAATGGCCGCTGGATAAGGCGTCTTCCATGGCGGTTTGCGAACGGAAGCCGCCGGTGATAATCAGCGGGGCTTGGCTGACTGCACGGGCTTTTTCGGCGTAATCGATGAAGAAGGCTTCGCGTTTGCGGGTGCTGTCTTTGGCGGCGAGCATTTGCGGGCTTTCGTAGTTGCCACCGGAAACTTCAATAAAATCAATGCCCATTTCCGATAACTTTTGTACCACCTGTACCGATTCGCTTTCGTCAAAACCGCCTTTTTGGAAATCTGCCGAATTGAGTTTTACGCCCACCAAGAAATCTTTGCCCGCGGCGGCGCGGATGGCGGTGTAGGTTTCCAAAAGGAAGCGCATACGGTTTTCCAAGCTACCGCCCCATTGGTCTTGGCGGCGGTTGTGGTGTGGTGAGAGGAATTGGCTAATGAGATAACCGTGCGCGGCGTGAATTTGTACGCCTGAAAAGCCTGCCTGCTCGGCAATTTTCGCGGTTTGCACGAATTGCTGAATCAGCCCGTTGATTTCATCGGCAGTCAATTCGCGCGGCGGATTGATGAAGCCGTCCATGCCCACCAGCGGCACGGCGCTCGGCGCAAGCGGCGTTTTATTGACCACCGCAGGCGACTGTTTGCCCGCATGGTTGATTTGCATGATGAGCAGCGTGTCGTTTTGCGTGCCTGCTTTCGCCCATTTTTTCAGCATTTCAAGCCCACTTGCATCATTATCAAGACCGCAGCCGTCTGCAACATTGATAGACCGGTTACTGATGTCCGCTTTCTGCTACTTTTGTCCATTTTGCCAATGTCTGCTTCATCTGTGCCTGAGGGATGAAGCGGGCCATCCGTTCTACTTCCTTGCCTTGATAAAACAGCAGCCATGCAGGTGCGGTCAGCACGTGGAAACGTCCAGCCATTTTGGGTATTTCAGCAATATCGGCTTTTACGGCATACACATTTCCTTCCACAGCCAAAGCTGAGTCAATCTGGGCGGCCACGACCGTACAAACACCGCAGATTGGGGCTTTGATGTACAGTGATACTAAAGGGTGTGTGGCGATGGCTTGTTCGATGTCTTTCAGAGTGTGCAGTTGTTGCATGTCATGTCCTCCTTTGAGCGATTAAGCCCTTTTCTAGTTGTCCAGAAAAGGGGCTTTTAACGAAATGAAAACAAGAAAACGTTTTGAGTCGTCTAGATTTTTTCCACAACCACTTTTGCCCGCGCTTTCAGGCTGTTCAACACTGGCGAGTTGGCGGCGGAGCGGTCGGCGAAATTTTGCAGGGTAGGAAGGTCGGCGTCGGCTTTTACTTTTACGGTTAGTACCAGATTATCCAGTCCGCCGTAGCCATCTTCCATGCCGAACAGTTTGGCCATGTCGATACCGCCCCTTGCGGATATTTCAAACTGTTCCAGTTTCACGCCTGCCTGTGCTGCTTGCAACTCGAAACCTATGGAGCAGCAGCCTGCCGCAGCGCCGATCAGGTATTCCATCGGATTTGGGGCGGCGTTTTCACCGCCCATGTTTTTCGGTTCGAGACCTTTGCAAAATACCCTTCTTCACCTGTTCCCTCAACAGCCGAAACCCAAAAACAGGTTTTCGGCTGTTTTCGTGCCAAATATCCCCGTTTTTCTTCCCGGATGCCTTATTATGGGGTATCCGGGGAGGATTAAGGGGGTATTTGGGTAGAATTAGGAGTGATTTGGGGCGAAAACAGCCGAAAACCTGTTTTTGGGTTTCGGCTGTCGAAGGAAGGGCTTTTTTGCAAAGATCTCAGCCTGTTTCTATTCTGCCCAAGCCGCCTAACGCTCCTCCAGCCCGGCCAAAATCGCACAATCCGAGCAGTCGTCTCCCGCGCAGGCATCGTGCCAGCGTTGCAGCTCGGCCACCATGCCCTGCAAGCGTTCGATTTTGGCTTCCAGCTCGGCGATGTGCCGCGCGGTGAGCGTTTTCACTTCGCGGCTGGTGCGCTGCGGGTTGTGTTGCAGGCTCAAAAGCTGCCCGATCTGCGGCAGCGAAAAGCCCACTTCCCGCGCATGGCGGATAAAGCGCAGCCGGGCAAGGTCGGCCTGTCCGTAGCGGCGGTAGCCCGCTTCGCTGCGCGCGGCCGGGGCGATTAGGCCGTGCTTTTCGTAGTCGCGGATTTGTTTGGCGGAAAGGCCGCTCTCGGCCGCGGCCTGGCTGATGTTCATCATGATGCTTGACCTTTACTTCGGGTGAAGCTTTATAGTGGCGGCACTTAGCGGGAAAGCAAGAGCAGACCCATCATTTCAGGCTACCTGAAAGCTTTGGCTGCAACGGGCTTTAAAACCTCAGCCTCATTCCAACAGAAAGGAAACCCTATGCAAACCATCACATTAAACATCGAAGGCATGACCTGCGGCGGCTGCGTGAAAAGCGTTACCAGCATCCTCGAAGGCGTAAACGGCGTGGACAAGGCCGAAGTGAGCCTGGAAAACAAGAACGCCGTCGTGGAATTCGACCCCGCCCAAACCAACCCCGCCGCGCTGATAGAAGCGGTGGAAGACGGCGGCTTTGATGCGGCTTTGTAAATCGAATCGCAACAAATCGACTGCAACACCCCAAAGGCTACCTGAAAACCCTGCTCCGCTTTTTTCAGGTAGCCCAACCACATTCAGAAGGAAGAAACCATGCAACAAAAAGTCCGTTTCCAAATCGAAGGCATGACCTGTCAGGCCTGCGCTTCGCGCATTGAAAAAGTGTTGAACAAAAAAGATTTTGTCGAATCGGCTGGGGTGAACTTCGCCAGCGAGGAGGCGCAGGTGGTGTTTGACGACAGCCAAACCTCCGCCGCCGACATCGCCAAAATCATCGAGAAAACCGGTTACGGTGCAAAAGAAAAAACGGAAGACGCGCTGTCGCAACCCGAAGAAACCGCGCATGTAAGCTGGCGGCTGTGGCTGCTGTTCGCCATCAACGTCCCGTTCCTTATCGGCATGGCAGGGATGATGATCGGCAGACACGATTGGATGATTCCGCCGTTGTGGCAGTTCGCATTGGCGAGTGTGGTGCAGCTTTGGCTGGCAATCCCGTTTTACAAAAGCGCGTGGGCGAGCATTAAGGGCGGGCTGGCGAATATGGACGTGCTCGTTACCATCGGCACGGTGTCGATTTATCTGTATTCCGTCTATATGCTGTTTTTCAGCCCGCACGCGGCGCACGGCATGGCGCATGTGTATTTTGAAGCGGGCGTGATGGTGATTGGTTTTGTGTCGCTGGGCAAGTTTTTGGAACACCGCACCAAAAAATCCAGCCTGAACAGCTTGGGCCTGCTGCTGAAACTCACGCCGACCCAAGTCAACGTGCAACGCGATGGCGAATGGAAACAACTGCCCATCGACCAAGTGCAAATCGGCGACCTAATCCGCGCCAACCACGGCGAACGCATTGCCGCCGACGGCATTATCGAAAGCGGCAGCGGCTGGGCGGACGAGAGCCACCTCACCGGCGAATCCAATCCCGAAGAGAAAAAGGCGGGTGGCAAAGTGTTAGCGGGCGCGCTGATGACCGAAGGCAGCGTGGTGTACCGCGCCACGCAGCTCGGCAGCCAAACCCTGCTCGGCGACATGATGAACGCGCTGTCCGAAGCGCAGGGCAGTAAAGCACCGATTGCACGCGTGGCGGACAAGGCGGCGGCGGTGTTCGTGCCTGCCGTTGTGGGCATCGCGCTTCTGACTTTCATCGCCACTTGGCTGGTTAAGGGCGATTGGACGGTGGCGCTGATGCACGCCGTTGCCGTTTTGGTGATTGCCTGCCCGTGCGCGCTCGGTTTGGCAACGCCTGCCGCGATTATGGTCGGCATGGGCAAGGCGGTGAAACACGGGATTTGGTTTAAAGACGCGGCGGCGATGGAAGAAGCCGCCCACGTCGATGCCGTCGTGTTGGACAAAACCGGCACACTGACCGAAGGCAGGCCGCAGGTTGCCGCCGTTTATTGCGTTCCCGATAGCGGCTTTGACGAAGACGCTTTGTACCGCATCGCCGCCGCTGTCGAACAAAACGCCGCCCACCCGCTCGCCCGCGCCATCGTCTCCGCCGCCCAAGTGCGTGGTTTGGACATCCCCGCCACACAAAATGCGCAAACCGTCGTCGGCGCAGGCATTACCGCCGAAGTCGAAGGAGTGGGTTTGGTGAAAGCGGGCAAACTTGATTTTGCCAAATTAAGGCTACCTGAAAACCTTTCAGACGACGTCTGGCGCATCGCAAGCATCGTCGCCGTTTCCGCCAACGGCAAACCCATCGGCGCATTCGCACTCGCCGACGCGCTGAAAGCCGATACCGCCGAAGCCATAGGCCGTCTGAAAAAACATGGCATCGACGTTTACATCATGAGCGGCGACAACCAAGGCACGGTCGAATACGTCGCCAAACAACTGGGCATCGCACACGCCTTCGGCAACATGAGTCCTCGCGACAAAGCCGCCGAAGTGCAGAAACTCAAAACCGCCGGCAAAACCGTGGCAATGGTCGGCGACGGCATCAACGACGCGCCCGCACTCGCCGCCGCCAACGTCAGCTTCGCCATGAAAGGCGGGGCAGACGTTGCCGAGCACACCGCGTCCGCCACGCTGATGCAGCATTCGGTCAACCAACTCGCCGATGCCCTGCTGGTGTCGCAGGCGACTTTGAAAAACATCAAGCAAAACCTGTTTTTCGCCTTCTTCTACAATATCTTGGGCATCCCGCTCGCCGCACTCGGCTTCTTAAATCCCGTCATCGCAGGCGCGGCAATGGCGGCAAGTTCGGTTTCGGTGTTGGGTAATGCGCTGCGCTTGAAACGGGTGAAGATTGAGTAATATAGCTGCGTAATATGCATAATATAAAACAAAGGTCGTCTGAAATCCCCTCCCCTCTTTCAGACGACCTTTCTTTTCTAATATGCGGTTTCCAAACGCTTTTTGCGGTACAATACCGCCCTTAAATTTTCCTTATTTCAAAGCACAAACCGCCATGTCAAAAAAAACCAAACAAGAATTAGAGAACAACAAACTCAACAAACGCCTGCGCCACGCCGTCGGTGACGCGATTAACGATTTCAACATGATTGAACCGGGCGACAAAATCATGGTCTGCCTCTCCGGTGGCAAAGACAGCTACGCCCTATTAGACATCCTGCGCCAGCTCCAAGCCAGCGCGCCGATTGATTTCGAACTGGTTGCCGTCAATCTTGACCAAAAACAGCCGGGCTTCCCCGAAGAAGTGCTGCCGACCTATCTCGAAAGCATAGGCGTACCGTACAAAATCGTCGAAGAGGACACCTACTCCACCGTTAAACGCGTATTGGACGAAGGCAAAACGACTTGTTCGCTGTGCAGCCGCCTGCGCCGCGGCATTCTCTACCGCACTGCAAAAGAATTGGGCTGCACCAAAATCGCCTTGGGACACCACCGCGACGACATCCTCGCCACCATGTTTTTAAATATGTTTTACGGCGGCAAACTCAAAGCCATGCCGCCCAAGTTGGTGAGCGACAACGGCGAACACATCGTCATCCGCCCGCTGGCGTATGTGAAAGAAAAAGATTTGATCAAATATGCCGAACTGAAGCAATTCCCAATCATCCCTTGCAACCTCTGCGGCTCGCAGCCCAACCTGCAACGCCAAGTCATCGGCGATATGCTGCGCGATTGGGACAAACGCTTCCCCGGCCGTATTGAATCCATGTTCTCCGCCCTGCAAAACGTCGTACCCTCCCATCTTGCCGACCCCGAGCTTTTCGACTTCGTCGGTTTGGAACGCGGTCAAACCTTAAAACACGGCGGCGATTTGGCGTTTGACAGCGAAAAAATGCCCGAACGCTACTCCGACGGCAGCGAAGAAGACGAGAGTGAAATCAAAATCACCCCGTCCAAACCCGAACGCAAAGTCATCAATATTCTGGCAAACAAGCCGAAAACTTGCGGCGCATAAAACAAAAATCCGGATGCCTTGTCCTGATTTTTTATTTCTTTGCACAATCCTGCCTTGAATCATCAGGACGTGCAACCATAATACGGTGAGTCGTCTGAAAACTGTGTTTTTATAGTGGATTAACTTTAAACCAGTACGGCGTTGCCTCGCCTTGCCGTACTATCTGTACTGTCTGCGGCTTCGTCGCCTTGTCCTGATTTAAAGTTAATCCACTATACGGGAAAGACGATACAAACCGTTCCATTTTAATCCGCCGCAAAACAAGCTCAGCGTGCTTCGCATACCCTTTTCCCTTCCATCAAAAAAGGACTGTTATGACTGCCATTTTCATCCTGCTCGGTTTAATCGCCATCTGTGTCGGACTGCTCGGCACGGTTTATCCCGCCATCCCCGGATTGGGAATGATGTTCGGCGGCGCATGGCTGCTTGCCTATGCCGGCGATTATCAGATTTACGGTACAAATACTCTAATTTTTCTCGCCGTTGTCGCCGCTATCGGCACGGCGATGGATTATGTCGCAGGCGCATTAGGGGCAAAATATACAGGAGCCACTAAAACAGCAGTTTGGGGGGCACTGATTGGCGGTATTGTCGGCGCGTTTTTCTCCATTCCCGGGCTGTTGTTCGGTCCGCTCATCGGCGCGGGTACCGGGGAATTCTTGGCGCGCCGCGATATGTGGCAGGCGGGCAAAGTCGGGCTGGGGACGTTTATCGGCTTCATTATCGGTACGGTCGCCAAAATCGGTTGCGCCTTGACGATTGTAATGACCCTGCTCGTTATATGGGCGGCAAGCTGGTTTTAACCTGATCATTGTAAAGGTCGTCTGAAAACAGGTTTTCAGACGACCTTTTAACTTTTTACCTGATCGGAAAGTTATCCCTTACCGCAACAGGCTTTGTATTTTTTACCGCTTCCGCAGGGACAAGAATCGTTTCGCCCGATTTTTTCACCTTCGCGACGTACGGTTTGCGGTTTGTTGATGATTGCCTGCCAATACCAATAAATATCCAGCAGGACATGCGGCAGGTCGGATTCGAGTTGTGAAAGTTCTTTTTCAGTCAGGTGCAAAATGATTTCGCCGTTTTGCTCTTCGTCGTAAATGCCACCCAAAGCCATGATCGGATAAAACAGGTCTTCAAACTCCTCCTGATCGACCGCTTCAAACCAATCGGTCGGCACGACATCCAAGGCATACAGATAGGCGTTACACCAAGTATACACATCGGGATTGCCCGCTGCATCTTCATAAAGCCACAAATCGGGCAACATTTTACTGCCGAGCTTGATACGCAAATCAGCAGCCAGCGCCATCACCAAACGCTCGATTTCGGTACGCTCTTTCGCGTCAAACAATGATTCTTCACCCAAAACTTCAGGCAGCCAATCGTTCGGATTCAAGGCATCGGGACCACTCAACAAAGCCATCATAAACGCCTGTACCTCATCGCAGCGCATGGTGTTGTGTTGTTCCGATTTGGCATCGAGCAGCTGCATCAGGCGCACGCGGGATGTCTCGTCAAATGCTTGTAATTGCATGGTTTTTCCTTATTTTTAATGATGTATCCGTTATCCGAAAGGTCGTCTGAAACCATTTTCAGACGACCTTTTCACATCAACTCAGCTTATTTCGAACTGCTGCCGAACAAGCCTTTGAACCACAATACGATATCGTCCCACATCCGTCTGAACCAACTGCCTTCTTCAACGGAATGCAGTGCGACGACGTTTTTCTCGGTAATGACTTTGCCGTCTTTGATGATTTTGAGTTTGCCCAAGCTTTGACCTTTTCGTATCGGAGCGACAACGGGCTGGACGGTTTCTAAAATCGGTTTGATGTTTTGTCCGGCATTGTGGGGAATAGTGATGTACACGTCTTCCAGGAAGCCGACGTTCACCGATTTGCTGCTGCCTTTGTAAACTTTGACCTTAGAAATGATTTCGCCGCCGTTGTAGAGCTTGGGCGTGTCGAATGCCTGCAATGCCCAGTTGAGCAATTTGCCGCTTTCGGACGCGCGGGCTTCGGTGGAATCGGTACCGACAACGATGGAAACGATGCGTCTGCCGTTGCGTTTGCTGGACGCGGCAAGGTTGTAGCCTGCGCTTTCGGAATGTCCTGCCTTCAGGCCGTCCACGCTGGAGTCGCGGTAGAGCAAAAGGTTGCGGTTTGGCTGTTCGACATTGTTGTATTTGAAGGATTTAATCGAAAATACGGGATAGTATTTCGGATAATCGTGTATCAGCGCGGCGGACAAAATGGCTAAATCGCCGACGGTGGAAACGTGGCCTTCGGTAGCCAATCCGGTCGGGTTTTTAAAGTGGGTTTTGGTCATGCCCAAACGCTTGGCTTCTTCGTTCATTTGTTGGACGAACACGTCCACCGAGCCTCCTCCCATGGCTTCGGCAAGCGTGGTGGCAGCATCGTTGCCGGATTGGACAATCATGCCTTTAATCAAATCACTCACGCTGGCGGGGACTTTGGGATTGAGGAACATCCGCGAGCCTTCGATTTTCCAGCCTGCGTCAGACACGGTCAGCATTTGGTCGGCGCGCAATGTGCCGTTTTCCAAAGCCTTGAACGTGAGGTAGGCGGTCATCATTTTGGTCAGCGAAGCCGGTTCGATTTGAGTGTCGATATTGTTGGAGGCAAGCACTTGATGGCTGTGCAAATCGGTAACAATGTATGCGGCGGCGGCAATGGCAGGCGGCGCATCGGGGCTGTTGATGCTGGGCATCATGGCTTCGGGCTGGGATGCGGCGGCAGGAGCCGGCTCGGAAGCGGCAACTGCGGGGGCTGCGTTGTTTTTAGCCACTTGCGGCGCGGCTTGCGCGGCGGCAATCATCATCGCCGCGATCAATACGGATAATGTTTTTTTCATTGGAATGTGGTGCGGAAATAGAAATAAAAACAACCGCGTCGTGCGGTTTGGCACAAAAGGCAGTCATTATACCGCCCCATCTTCGCTTTGCTAAGATTTTTCTTGATTTCAGACGACCTCGAGGGTATGGTTTTACCTTTCCGCCGTTTTGTTGACAAAGTTTGACGCGGACGGCGGACACTCCTTTTGAAAATAATCCTCCGGCACACAAAACCATGAACAACCGCCCATCTTATTCCGATTACCTCATCCGCATCCTGACCGCCTCCGTTTACGACGTTGCCGTCGAAACCCCGCTCGAACCCGCCATCGGACTGTCAGGTCGTCTGAACAACAACGTCCTGCTCAAACGCGAAGACCTGCAACCCGTGTTTTCCTTCAAAATCCGCGGCGCGTACAACAAAATGGCGAAGCTGCCTAAAGAAGCGCTCGCCTGCGGCGTGATCGCCGCCAGCGCGGGCAACCACGCACAAGGCGTCGCACTTTCGGCACAGCGTCTAGGCTGCCGCGCCGTCATCGTTATGCCCGAAACCACGCCCCAAATCAAAATCGACGCCGTCAAAAGCCGCGGCGGCGAAGTCGTCCTCAAAGGCGTTTCCTACAACGATGCCTATGATTACGCGATGGAATTGGCAGAAAAAGAAAAACTGACCTACATCGCCCCTTTTGACGACCCCGACGTGATTGCCGGTCAAGGCACCGTCGGCATGGAAATCGTACGCCAACGTCCCGACGACATCCACGCCATCTTCGTCCCCATCGGCGGCGGCGGGCTCGCGGCAGGCGTTGCCGCGTTCGTCAAACAAGTCCGACCGAGCATCAAAGTCATCGGCGTGCAAACACACGACTCCTGCTGCATGAAACAATCCGTCGAAGCCGGAAAAGTCGTCAGCCTCAAAGACGTCGGCCTCTTCTCCGACGGTACCGCCGTCAAAGTCGTCGGCGAAGAAACCTTCCGCCTCTGCCGCGATCTCTTGGACGACATCATCACCGTTGACACCGACGCCATCTGCGGCGCCATCAAAGACATCTTCGACGACACCCGCAGCATCACCGAACCCGCCGGCGCGCTCGCCCTTGCCGGCTTGAAAACCTATGCCGCCCGCAACCGCATCCAAAACCAAACCCTCGTCGCCGTCACCAGCGGCGCCAACATGAATTTCCACCGCCTGCGCCACGTTTCCGAACGCAGCGAATTGGGCGAAGGCAACGAAGGCATTTTCGCCGTTACCATCCCTGAAGAGCGCGGCAGTTTCCTCAAATTCGTCAACCTGCTCGGCAGCCGCAACATCACCGAGTTCAACTACCGCTACGGCGACGACCAAAAAGCCCACATCTTCGTCGGCCTGCAAACCGCAGGTTCCCAAGACCTTGCCGTCATCAGCAGCCAACTGACCGAAGCCGGGCTGCCCAATGTCGATTTGACCGACGACGAAATCTCCAAAATCCACATCCGCTACATGGTCGGCGGACGCACAACAAAAGTCGCCCACGAACGCCTAATCAGCTTCGAGTTCCCCGAACGCCCCGGCGCACTCGCCCGCTTCCTCAACCATATGCAGGGCGGCTGGAACATTACCCTCTTCCACTACCGCAACCACGGCGCCGACTACGGCCGCATTCTCGTCGGCATCGACGTCCCGTCCACCGACGATGAAGCATTTGAAAACTTCCTCGAAAGCCTCGGTTACAGCTATCAGGACGAAACCCAAAACGCCGCATACCGCCTGTTCCTTGCTTGATAGGAAGGCAAAATAAAGGTCGTCTGAAACTCTTTTTATGGTTTCAGACGACCTTTCATCTTTCGGACAACCGACACGAATCCGTATCAACCATCCTGAATTTGATGTCCTTAACGCCAGTAGCGCCACCAAGGCATGTCGTTTGGCTGCCATTGGTGTTGCAGGAAGGGGCTTTGCGGGAAGTTGGTTTCCAAGACGCGGCGGGTGTCGGCGGCGAGTTGGGGTTTTTCCAGTTTCTTGTAGGCAAGCTCCATCATGGCGAGCGATTCTTCTACGTAGCGGGTGTTTTGGTAACGCTCGACGATTTTTTGGGCACGGTTAACAGCGGCAAGGTAGGCGCCGCGTTTCATGTAGTAGCGGGCAACGGAGATTTCGTTACCGCCCAATGCGTCCACCAGTTTTGCCATGCGCTCGGTTGCGTCGGCTGCGTATTTGCTCTCCGGATAGCGTTGTACCAATTCGGCAAATGCTTGGTATGCGCTGCGGTTGGCTTTAGGGTCGCGGTCGGACCAGTCTTGAGAAGCGAGTTTGTTGAGGAAGGATTGGTCTTCATTGAATAAAACCAAGCCTTTGAGGTAAAGCGCGTAATCCATATTCGGATGTTGCGGGTGATGGCGCTGGAAGCGGTCGATGGCGGCGAGGGCTTTTTCAGGCTCGTCGTCTTTGTAATAGGCGTATGCGGTATCCAGTTGCGCCTGTTGCGCGTAGCGGCCGTTGGGGAAGCGGGATTCTAAAATTTCGTATAACTTGATGGCTCGCGTATAATTGCTGCTGTTCAACTCGTCATGCGCTTCGGCATAGAGTTTTTCCACGTTCCAATCTTGTGTGATTTGCGCGTCTTTATCGACCGTACCTTTATTGCTTGCACAGGCACCGAGTGCCAGACTTAACGAAACTACTAAAAGAATTTTTTTCATGCAGAATACTTCCTTTGATAATGAAGCCGATTATAGCGACGATTTAGACTTTACGTCAGCCCCCGAAGCAGAAAGTTGTGTTAATTTGACTGTTCCGCTGGAGCTTGCGGGCGGGCGGCTGGATGCTGTGTTGGCAAAGCTCATGCCTGATTATTCGCGCAGCCGCCTGACATCGTGGATTAAAGAAGGCGCGGTTATTGTAAACGATAAGCCCGCCCAACCCAAAGACAAAATGATAGGCGGAGAATCCGTCAGCGTAACGGTACGTCCGAGCGAAGAGAATCTCGCGTTCAAACCTGAGGCGATGGATTTGGATATTGTGTACGAAGACGATACCGTCATTGTCGTCAACAAACCCGCCGGACTGGTCGTCCATCCCGCTGCAGGCAACTGGACGGGGACGCTGCTCAACGGCCTGCTGGCGCATTGTCCCGAATTGAGCCAGATTCCGCGTGCGGGCATCGTCCACAGGCTAGACAAAGAAACCAGCGGTCTGATGGTGGTCGCCAAAACCCTGCCTGCGCAAAATTCTCTCGTGCAGCAGCTTCAAGAACGCACAGTCAAACGCATCTACCGCGCTGTCGCCAACGGCATCGTCCCCTTTGACGGCAAAATCGAAACCCAAATCGGACGCGATCCGCACAACCGCCTGAAAATGGCAGTCGTCAAATTCGGCGGCAAACCCGCCGTTACCCACGTCAAAGTGTTGGAACGCTATCTTGCCCACAGCTACATCGAATGCTCGCTCGAAACAGGCAGGACGCATCAAATCCGCGTCCATATGCGCGAAGCCAACCACCCGCTTGCCGCCGACCCCGTTTACGGCAACCTGCGCCATCCGTGCAGCGAACCGGTAAAAGAAGCGGTCAAAAGTCTGGGCGCGCGTCAGGCTTTGCACGCCTACCGCTTAAGTTTCGTCCATCCGAAAACCGGCGAAACCGTTTCCTTCGAAGCCCCGATTCCCGAAGATATGTATCACTTACTCTCCGTCCTGCGCCTCGAAGCGGGCTTGGATTCTTCTTTGAGCAACGAGGAAGAATGGCAGGACAAACTCGGCACGGATGACGACGATGATTGGAACGAAGACGATTACGATGTCGAAGTGGTTTATGTGAGGGATTAAATAGGTGTTTTCAGACGACCTTCATGCAGAAGGTCGTCTGAAAACAATATTCTATTCAAGTTAACAAAATAGCAGATCAAATATGAATATAGAAATGTTTGACAGATTGTATCTTCAATTATTTCAAGAAAATAAAGAAATACTTGATCAGATCCGAGACACTGATGATGAAATTGGAGCAGTCCTAAGAATACATTTAATTTGTGAGCAGTTTTTAGAGATTTACATATGCAGCTTTTGCAACCAAGAAAAAATGTTTTGGTTTCAAGAAAAAGGGAATAGCGAAGAGCAAAAAATCACTATCAGTTTTGATCATAAATTAAAAATGGCTAAGTCTTTAAAACTGCCTGACTGGGGATACAATATATTCGCAAATGTAAATACTATCAGGAATCGGCTCGCTCACCGGATTAATGGTCAAATTGATTACACAAGATTAGAAAGCATCTTGAGCTTTATTAAATCAGATGTCGAACCGCTTATTCCATTTCATAAGCATTTTTTGGATAAATTTAGTCTCCCAGATCATTCTGAAGAAAGTGGACTCTTTAAATTTCTAAATAAAATAAAAACATCTGAACCTAGAATGAAATTAGTTCTATCTATTTATTACACATTAATATTCCTTAATTTAAATATTCGGGAAAAATATGAAACAAATGAATAAATCTTAACTCCAGCTGACTGAAAACCCATTCCCGACATACCATGAAAACCATCACAGAAACCTTAAACCTTGCCCCGCAAGGCAAAAATTTCCTGACTGCCGATTGGCCTGCGCCCGCCAACGTGAAAACCCTGATTACCACCCGCAACGGCGGCGTGAGCCAAGGTGTGTATCAAAGTTTGAACCTCGGTTCGCACGTCGGCGATGATCCCGATGCCGTGCGCCGCAACCGTGAAATCGTTCAGGAACAGGTCGGGCTGCCCGTCGCCTACCTCAATCAAATCCACAGCACCATCGTCGTCAACGCTGCCGACGCATTGGGCAACGCGCCCGACGCCGACGCTTCGGTGGACAACACAGGCAAAGCCGCTTGCGCCGCGATGACTGCCGACTGCCTACCTGTCTTGTTCTGCGATAAAGCCGGTACGGTCGTCGCTGCCGCACACGCCGGCTGGCGCGGTTTGGCGGGCGGCGTATTGCAAAACACCATAGCCGCGATGAATGTTGCGCCCGTCGAAATCATGGCATATCTCGGCCCTGCCATCGGCGCGGACGCGTTCGAAGTCGGACAAGACGTGTTCGACGCATTTTGTACGCCCATGCCCGAAGCTGAGGACACATTTGAAGACATCGGCGGCGGTAAATATCTTGCCGACATCTACGCGCTGGCGCGTTTGGTTCTGCGCCGCGAAGGGGTGGATATGATTTACGGCGGTACACACTGCACCGTCTTGGAACGCGACACTTTCTTCTCTTACCGCCGCGACGGACAAACCGGCCGCATGGTCAGTCTGATTTGGCTTGAACAGGCATAAAAGGTCGTCTGAAACGCCCCATCCTCTTTCAGACGACCTTTGTAAGACACCATCCGCCAACATTCAAATCTACCCCAATCTGCACCGCTCAAAAGGATATTCTCATGACTCAAAAAAACGAACACCGCTCCCACCCTCAAGGCGAGCTTTTGCTGCGCACCGTCGCCATGCCGCAAGACACCAATCCCAACCAAGATATTTTCGGCGGCTGGATTATGTCACAAATGGATTTGGGCGGCGGCATTTTGGCGGCGGAAATCGCGCAAGGCCGCATCGTTACCGTCGCCGTTCAGGAAATGAACTTCATCCGCCCCGTTAAAGTAGGCAACGTCGTTTGCTGCTACGGACGCTGCGTGCGCGTGGGCAATACTTCGCTGCAACTGAAAATCGAAGTTTGGGTGAAAACGCTGATGAACGATCACCTGACCGAAGACCGCCAACTCGTTATCGAAGCCGTCTTCACCTACGTCGCCATCGACAGCGAAGGCAACACGCGCCCTATTCCCAAAGAAGGCAACCCGAAACTGCAAGGTCTGATTTAAACCCTGATTTAAGCAAAGGTCGTCTGAAAACCCATATTGGAGATTTTCAGACGACCTTTTGACTTAAGGCGATACAGGATTTGCTATTGACTGACAGGATGAAACGAAAACGCTCACTCCGGATCATCCGTAAACGCATTCGCCCGAAAGATCGGTACGAACGTCAACAGATAAAGCACGAACACGGCGGCGGTCAGAATCTCGGGGACAGTGATGAAGAATATCGGATTCACGTTCATTAAAACAGCGCGCGAGACGGCTGCGGCGAAGAGGATGGGAACGGCGATGCGGCAGAGTTTGGGATAGTCGAGTTTGGTAAAACCGCTGTGCCACAGTCCGGCAGTCAGCCACACCATCATCACGCCGCCCATCATGCCGCCGAGTGTAATCAGGTGCAGGGGCGCGGAGGCGGGCAGGTTTTGCAGTCTCGCCACGCCTGTCCACAGATAACCTGCGGCGGCAAAGAGTTGGAGCAGGTAATAAGTGCGGACGTAGTGTTTGCGCAGGAGTTCGTGATGGTGCAGTTCGCGCAGCTTGGCGAGCAGGATGAAACCGACGGCGAATGCGGTAAAACCGGCGGTCTGCGTGGGCAGCCAAAGTTCAGCGGCGGTGTGCAGCAGCAGGAAGGTGATGGCGATGTTTTTATAGACGACGTTGGGGATGAATACGGGGTCTTTCAGACGGCATTCTTTAAGGGCTTCCGCGCCCAAAAGGACGCTGACGCGGACGGATACAAACATGACCGCCGCCATGTTCAAATGCACTTGCGCGCGCAACAGGTTCAAATCGCCGCTGACGGCATAGGCCGTCTGAAAAACGGTGAACGCGGCAAGCAGCATCAGCAGGGCGAAATTGTCGGTGTTGCGGTCGAGCCAAATCAGCCAGGTGCAGAACAGCAGCAACACCAGCCAATAGGCGGCGACGAAAAACGAAGCGGTTTGCGGCGAAAACGGCAGCAGGACGGATGCGGCAAGCAACAGCGCCGCCAAGACGGTGGCGACGGGTTTCAGACGACCTTTATAACCCGTCCATTCGAGCATGGCGGCAGTCAGAAAACCGCCGTATGCCGCAGGCAGCATGAGTTCTAAGAAGATTTGGCGGTGCAAGACGATGGCACCGGGGCTGATGAGAAACACCAACACGCCGAGTATGGCAAGTACCGCCGCGCCGACAAAAAACGGCCGCATGGGGTGGGTGAAAAATTTATTCATGACTTGGCTTGATTCTGCATGAAGATGCTTTCGGATATGGATTTATTGGGTGGACAGGGTCGTATCTTTTGCTAAAGAGGCAAGCCTGCGGCTTGCTTACCCTCCCCCTAGCCCTCTCCCACGGGGAGAGGGAATCGGGCTGCCAAACCCTAACATTTTCAGGTTTACCTGACATCTGATTCCCAATCCTGCACTCTCTGATTTTCAGCAACCTGATTCCCTCTCCCCGTGGGAGAGGGTTAGGGAGAGGGTAACGAACCGCAAGGTTCGTCAGATACTCAAATGCCCATATCATTCATATCATTGATATTATTGTTTGAATTGTATTATTTTCAATAATAATAAATAACCCTAAACCAATATAAATAACAGCCATTATCCAACGACTAAACTTCTCTACAATTTCACCAACACCTGAAATATTAGCCAATCTTTGTGCTGTATATACTAAAACAAAAATCAATATTAAAAATACAAGAAGAGTAACTAATAAGTCGACAAGATCTAAAGTCACAAAGTAAGGAACAAAAAGTCCAATATTATCTGCACCACAACTAGCAACTGTAACCAAAGCAACAATACCGACTAATTTTGACAACCCTTTTTCATCCAATTCTTTTTTAGCTCTTTTTTCGCCCTCACAATCGTCGTAAATAGCAACTTTAATACCTAAGTAAATCGGTATTAAACCTAATAAACCCAACACCCATTTTTCCGGAACATAATTCAAAACAAAAGCTAGAAATAAACTAACTAATATTAAAATTACAGAACCTAAATATTGTCCGATATAAATATCTCGATATTCTTTTCTAGTATTTGCTCTAGCAAAAAATACTAATAGTATTACCAACAAATCTACTGCTGTAGCAATATATAAAACAGCAGCAGTAATCACAGTCGAAAACATAAAGCACCTCATAATGAATCCCCTGCCCCCTCGGCACCACGGCTTTTTCAAAAACCGAATCGCGTTCGGATAACAGATTCGTATCTTTCGCTAAAGAGGCAAGCCTGCGGCTTGCTTACCCTCTCCCTAGCCCTCTCCCACGGGGAGAGGGAATTGGGCTGTCGAGCCTGAACATTTTTAGGTTTACCTGCCATCTGATTCCCAATCCTACGGCCCTCTGATTTTCAGCAACCTGTTCCCCTTTCCCCGTGGGAGAGGGTTAGGGAGAGGGCAACGAACCGCAAGGTTCGTCAGAAATTCAAATCCCCTCATCACTCATAATAATGAATCCCCTGAAACTCCTTTGCCACCACGGCTTCTTCAAAAGCCAAATCGCGTTCGAACAACAGATTCTTACCTTTCGCTAAAGAGGCAAGCCTGCGGCTTGCTTACCCTCCCCCTAGCCCTCTCCCACGGGGAGAGGGAATCGGGCTGTCGAGCCTGAACATTTTCAGGTTTACCTGCCATTCGATTCCCAATCCTGCACCCTCTGATTTTCAGAAACCTGATCCCCTCGCCCCGTGGGAGAGGGTTAGGGAGAGGGCAACGAACCGCAAGGTTCGTCAGATATTCAAATCCCCTCATCACTCATAATAATGAATCCCCTGAAACTCCCTTGCCACCACAGCTTCTTCAAAAGCCGAATCGCGTTCGGACAGCGGCGTGGGCAGGGGCATCACGTTTTGTACGTTCATGCCCTTAGTGGAAAGCAGCATGATTTCATGGCTCAGGCGCGCGGCTTCGAAGCGGTCATGCGTTACCAGCATACACGCCATGCCCTGCCGCTCGATTTTTTCCACCAGCATGGCAACCAAAATATCGCGTAAATCGCGGTCCAAACCGACAAACGGTTCGTCCAGCAAGGCAAGGTCGCAGCCGCACAGCAGCAGGCGCAAAAACGCCACCCGTTTCGCCATGCCGCCGGACAACTCGGTCGGATATTTGTTCAAATCGCCCGCAGTCAGCCCGACTTTCGTCGCCAGCGCGATGATTTCGCCTTCATCGGGTTTGTCCATAAAAATCGCGATATTCTGCATCGCGGTCAGGTTTTCCGGCAGGCGGTTTTCCTGAAACAGAAAACCCGTTTTTCGGAAAGTATTGCGTATCATGCCCGATTTCGGCGTTTCCAAGCCTGCAATCAGCCGCAAAACCGTCGTCTTGCCGCAGCCGCTCGGCCCGAACAAGGCTTTCACTTCGCCATGTTGCAGGTTCAAACTGAAATCGCGCACGATGGGGTCGCGGAGAATTTCAAAACGCACGTTTTCAAGACAGAGCATCATCTCCTCCACGGCATAAACAAAATTTCCAAAGGCTTGGTAATCAGGTATTCAAACAGCGACACAAACACGATAACCAGCACCACATAAGCCATCACCGTCGAAGTCTCCAGCATCGCCCTCGCGTCCGCAATCCGCGCGCCCACGCCTTCGCTCGCGCCCAAGAGTTCCGCCATAATCACCACCTTCACCCCCATCGCCACCGCCACGCCGATGCTGGAAATCACATAGCCCGTCAGATGCGGGATATACAGATAGCGGATTTTTTTCAGACGACCCAATTTATAAGCGTCAAACAATTCCTCATGCTGCTTGTTCACGCTCGCCATCCCGACCGCCGCACTCGCAAACGTCAGCGGCGCAACCAACACAATGATGGTAAACAGCACGCTCGGATTGCCGAAACCAAACCAAAACAACGCCATCACCACCCAAATAATCGGCGGCATCGCCAACAAAATCGTAATCACAGGCTTAAGCAACGCCATCGCCGTCTTAAAACTGCCTGCCACCAGCCCCGCTGCCAGTCCCGCTACCAGCGCAACCGAAATGCCCACCACCGACCGCCACAGCGAAATCCCGATTTCGTTTTCCTGAAAATGTTGCAATAAATCCAAAGACTTTTGAAACACCTCCACCGGCGCAGGCAGCATAAACTCACCGAACACAGCACTGCCCCACGCCCACAACGCCACCACCACCATCGCCACGCTCAGACCGGCAAAGCCGCTCCAAAGGTAGTCGATGATGTAAAACACCGCAGGCTGCGGTTTGCGGATTTTGTCGGTTTTAATCATGGTTTAGATGTTGGTTAGAGGGAATGGTTTGGGGACGATAGGTCGTCTGAAAAATGGTTGATTGGGTTAGACGGAACGTTGCAATCCAACAAAATGGCTTGGTTTCCCCAAATAATGTTTTTCAGACGACCTTTGGTTTGGGATTTCGAGGCTTCGTCGGGTTACGACTGCTGCTAAACCAACCTTTGGTTACTGACAATTATTATTAGGAATAAAAATACGTTCGCTGGGATTTTCAGTTGTAACAAACCCATTTTCCTCTAAAATGTTAAATACTTTGTCCTTATCATCTTCATTGGTGTTTTTTACAACCGCAAAAATCTTTAAATCTTCCTTGTACTCATTTTGAAGGAATTGTTTTAGTATTTCTTTAAATTTTACATTTTCATTATTTGTTAATTTACCAAATATAATTTCATAAAAATAATTATCCTCAATCTCCTCATCCGTTTTAAAACAATGCACTAATATGATAAAAGCTACTAAATTTTCTTTGAAATAGCATTCATATACCTTACTTCCCTCAGGTAATACAATAGGCTCATTGATATTAGATTTATTTCCAAAATTATAAGATTTCGGATTTTGAAATATGAATTTTTTAATTTCATCACTAACATCTCTAGCTTCTCTAAACTCAAAATTCATTTTAAAATCTCCAATAATAGAAAACACAAGTTAGGTTATTACCTAACACTTCAGACAGTTCGACAGTTTTGTTGAGTTTGACAACCTACGGTTACCACCCGCCGTCATTCCCGCGCAGGCGGGAATCCAGAGGTTTGACGTTGCTGCAATTTTAAAACATTCCTGCAATATCAAAGACTGGATTCCCGCCTACGCGGGAATGACGGCTTTTTGTGTGCTGTTCTAATTATTATTTGATAGGTTGTCTGAAAAGGGTATATTGAATTCCCCAATACTACTTCTCCCTTTTCAGACGACCTCTCCCCCTTTTAAGCCAAGAAGAATCCGTTATCCGGCAGCTTGCCACCCAAAAGTTTCGGGTTGAACTGCATCAGGATTTCGTAAAATTTCAAAATCTCGTTCTTCACTTCGCTGCCTTTGGTTACCGTCAGCCGCGCGCCGTCCAAGCCCATGACTAGGGCGGGTTCGGGGGCGGGGAGGTAGTTTTTGCCGATTTTCGCCGCGCTTTGGCGGTTGGCCAGTATCCAGTTGAGCGCGTTTTTCAAATCCTGATGGAAGATGTCGAACTGCGCCTTGTGCGCGTGGAAATATTCTTCGTTGGCGATGATGCCCGCCATCGGAATCAGCGGTTTGGTGTCAAACGCCTGCCCCCATGCCTTCACCAAATCAAAGCCGCGCACGACGTTTACGCCCATGGTTTTGCCTTTGAGCATACCCGCGCTCGCCATCGGTTCGGGCAGAATGGCGGCGTGGTAGTCCTTGCTTAAAAACAGCCCGACCGCTTCGGGCGGCGTGGCGGTGTAAGTGATGCCGACTTTGTGCGCGTCGATTTTCAGTTTTTTCAACAAGGCTTGCAGCACGATGTCGGGCATGTCGTTTTTAAACGGCACAAGGATTTTTTTGCCGACCAAATCCTGCGGCGAGGCAATCGCGCTGCCTTTGCAAACCAACTGCGTGATGCCGTTGGTCAAAATATTCACCATGCCGACTTTCTGCCCTTGGTTGCGCAGGTTTACGCCGACATTGCTCGGACTCATCATCACTTTAAATTGCCCGCTCGCCACACCCGCGCGAAGCTGGTCGGGCGAACGCCAAACCTTGAGCGACACATCCGCCTGCTTCGCCAGCTTGCCCTGCAACGCCGCTACGGCGATGGTGACGCTGGGCATCGCCGGCGCGCCGTAAATGGTAAATTGCTCTTTCCCCGCCGCCAACAGCGAAGGCGAAACGCCTGCCGCAGCCAGCGCAGCGGTCATTTTTAAGAAATCACGTCTTTTCAGTTCCATTTTCCAATCTCCTGGTTAGGTAGCGCGGACTTCAGCCCGGCTGTTTAACAGAATCCCTCTAAGATGGATTTGAGCTGCGCCGAACATAGGAATGGATACACCACAGCCTATCTAGACTCGCAACTCTGTTTTACCATCCACATTCTGATAATAATTTTTATTCATTATGCTATTAAAGAAAATGGAAGTAAAGGCACGATTGTTCCGACATCCGTTTATATATAGAAACGCAAATCTTTTTCGGCATTACACCTATCAATAATATTGAAATAAAAGGTCGTCTGAAAACGGTTTTCAGACGACCTTTTATTTCCCAATACGGCTTAATTTGTGTTTTTTTGTTTTAAAGAACCAAGATAAATCGCCGACAAAGTCAAAACAACACCAAACCACTGCAAAGTGTTAATCGGCTTGTCCAACCAAAAATAATCAATCAGTAAAGCGGCAACAGGTTCGGAAAGTAGCAGCAAACCAGTTAAAGACAGGGACAGCAGCGGAATTGCATAGGCAATCATCCCCCATGCCAAACATTGCATGACCACGCCGTATATCAAGACTAAACCTATATCGCGCCATTGCGTCGGGTATAGGGCGTTGCTGTTGAAAATCAGCGCGGGAACAATCAGGGACAACGCGCCGCCGAAACTCAAAACCATCATCAATGGAAAAAGCGCCACCCTTTCGACTTCATGCGTTTTGCGGACGAACACCATAGACAATGCCAAAAGCCCGCCCGACGCAATTCCGCTGGCAAAGCCCCATAAGGCGTGGGCATTGTGGTTGAACTCGGGACTGCCGATTAGGACCACCCCGCCAACCGCCAATATCAGGCTCAAAACTTGCAGGCTGTTCAAGCGTTCTTGAAAAAAGAAAAATCCAATGGCGGACAGGAAAAATATCTGTAAGCTGTTGAGCAATGTGGAAATCCCGGGTCCAACCGCATATACGCTTTCATGCCACAATGACAAATCAAACGCCAGAAATATGCCGGACAACATGGCATATTTGACCGCCCTTCTCCTTTTAGGCAGCTTTTGCCCGAAAAAACGGCAGAGCATCCAAAACACGCCCGCCGCAATCAGCAGCCGCCAAAATGCAACTGCATACGGGCCTACGGGGACGAATCTGACGATCAGGCTTCCCAGCCCGAATAAGACGCAGCCGAAGATGAGGAATGGTGCAGCATAAGAGTCGGAACGGATATTCATGAACTTACTCCGCAACGGATTGGCATGAGGATTTAAAGTGATGAAAAGGATTGTGCATGGTAACGCGAATCCGAAAGAATAATAAGTAGGTGCAATATCTTATTTCCCTTCCGGCTTCTCCTGAGGAAAATCAGTACGTTTCAGAAATTTAACATACCGGCTGGGTTTCAAAATAAAGCCGCTTCCCGCATAGATAACTATAAATTGGCAATGATGGAAACCTGCTTTCAATTTATTCCGCCGAAAAGCCAAAGGTCGTCTGAAAATCAGCTTCCAGACGACCTTTGGTTTTATCGAAATAAAACGGGCAACTTAGTGGATACTGCTGCCGATACGGCTGTAATCGCCGAAGTTCATCCACACGAAGAAGGCTTTCCCGACGATAAGTTTGTCGTCCACAAAGCCCCAGTAGCGGGAGTCGGCGCTGTTGTCGCGGTTGTCGCCCATGGCGAAGTAACGGCCTTCGGGTACTTTGCAGGTAAAGCCGCTGCCGTCTTCGGCGTATTGACAGTGTTCCAAACCGCTTTGCTCTACGGAATAACCGTTTTCAGGCATGATTTCCATACGATATTTATCGAGCGCGGGGATCGAGATAGTGGGCTGTCCGGGCTCTTTCAGGATGTTGAAGCTTTTGCCGTTGAGGGTCGTCTGAAAAAGTTCGGGGCTATGAATCGCGGACGGCTCGGTATCGTCAGGGTAGGAGTAGATACCGTTCGGTTGGTCGGGGGCAACCTGTCCGTTGACGGTCAGGACTTTGTCGCGGTATTCGACGGTGTCGCCCGGAAGTCCGACGACGCGCTTGATGTAGTTCATTTCAGGTTGGACGGGATAGTTGAACACGACGACGTCGCCGCGCTCGATTTGTCCGGTCGGAATCAGGACGTTGTTGATAATCGGGGTTCTGATGCCGTAGGCGAATTTGTTCACGAGAATGAAGTCGCCTTTAACCAAGCCAGGGCGCATGGAGCTGGATGGGATTTGGAATGGTTCGGCGATGAAGGTGCGCAGGATGAATACGACGAGGATGATTGGAAAAAAGCCGCTCATGTAGTCGGTAAAGTGGGCTTTGTCCTGGTGTGACGGGTCTTTTTTCAGACGACCTTTGTGAATGGCCCAAACGATGCCGGTGAATACGACGAATATCAGCAATACGGCGGTAAAGCTCATGTAAAAAGACAGGATGCCGAAAACGCCGATCATGCACAAAAGATACGCCCATTGCAGGCCGGAGCTCCATTCTCCGTTTTCCTGACGTTCTTTGCTGCTTATGAAATAAAGGAAAATGCCGATAACGATGGCGGCGATCGCGCCGTAGATTAAATTTGTGCTCATTATTTATCGCTCACTTGCAGAATCGCCAAGAATGCGCTTTGCGGGATTTCCACGTTGCCCACTTGTTTCATGCGGCGTTTGCCTGCTTTTTGTTTTTCGAGAAGTTTTTTCTTACGGGTAATATCGCCGCCGTAACATTTCGCCAAGACGTTTTTACGCAGGGCTTTGACGTTTTCGCGGGCGATAATCTGGCTGCCGATGGCGGCTTGGACCGCGATGTCGAACATTTGACGCGGAATCAGTTCGCGCATTTTCGCTGCCAGCTCGCGGCCTCGGTGAACCGCGCTTTGACGGTGCACAATCAGGCTCAAGGCATCGACTTTTTCGCCGTTGACCATGATGTCGAGCTTAATCAAATCAGACGGTTGGAATTCTTTGAAATGGTAGTCCAGCGAGGCATAGCCGCGCGAAGTGGATTTGAGTTTGTCGAAAAAGTCCATCACGACTTCGTTCATAGGCAAATCGTAAGTCAGCATGACTTGACGGCCCATGTACTGCATATTGACCTGCACGCCGCGCTTTTGGTTACACAAAGTCATGACGTTGCCGACGTATTCCTGCGGCACGAGGATGGTTGCGGTGATAATCGGCTCGAGAATGGTTTCGATGCTGCCGATGTCGGGCAGTTTGGACGGGTTTTCGACTTCGATTTTTTCGCCGCTTTTCAACACGACTTCGTAAACCACCGTCGGCGCGGTGGTAATCAAATCCATGTCGAACTCGCGCTCCAAGCGTTCCTGCACGATTTCCAAGTGCAGCAGGCCCAAGAAACCGCAGCGGAAGCCGAAGCCCAATGCTTGAGAAACTTCAGGCTCGAATTTCAGCGAAGCATCGTTAAGCTGCAATTTTTCCAAAGCGTCGCGCAAGGCTTCGTAGTCATGGCTTTCCACGGGGTAGAGGCCCGCGAATACTTGGCTTTGCACCTCTTGGAAACCAGGCAGCGGCTCAGAGGCGGGGTTGGCAACCAAAGTAACCGTGTCGCCGACTTTTGCCTGTCCCAATTCTTTCACGCCGGTAATCAAAAAGCCCACTTCGCCGGCTTTGAGTTCTTGTTTTTGAACCGATTTCGGTGTGAATACGCCCAACTGCTCGACCTGCGTTTCCGCTTTGGTGCTCATAAAGCGCACTTTGTCTTTCAGCTTGATGGTGCCGTTTTTCACACGAATCAACATGACCACGCCGACGTAGTTATCAAACCACGAATCGACGATAACGGCTTGCAGCGGTGCGTTTTCATCGCCGGTCGGCGCGGGGATTTTGGCAACGATTTCTTCCAAAACGTCTTCCACGCCGATGCCGCTTTTGGCGGAACATTGCACCGCGCCGACGGCATCGATGCCGATAATGTCTTCGATTTCCTGTTCCACGCGTTCGGGGTCGGCGGCGGGCAGGTCGATTTTGTTCAAAACAGGCACGACTTCCACGCCCAAATCAATCGCGGTGTAGCAGTTCGCCACGGTTTGCGCTTCCACGCCTTGCGACGCGTCAACGACCAGCAGCGCGCCTTCGCAGGCCGACAGTGAGCGGGAGACTTCGTAAGAGAAGTCGACGTGTCCCGGCGTGTCAATCAGGTTGAGTTGATACACTTGTCCGTCGCGTGCTTTGTAGTTGAGCGCGGCGGTCTGCGCTTTGATGGTGATGCCGCGCTCTTTTTCGATGTCCATGGAATCGAGTACCTGCGTACTCATTTCGCGCAAATCCAAGCCGCCGCAGTATTGGATGAAGCGGTCGGCAAGCGTCGATTTGCCGTGGTCGATGTGGGCAATGATGGAGAAATTTCGGATATTTTTCATATTGTTATTTTGAAAGATAAGCAGTGATTCTGAAAAGGTCGTCTGAAAATCAAATAGACCGTTCAGACGACCTTCAGGTAAAGTGAAATAGCCTGACATTCTAGCGGAAATTTACTGTTTCCGCATGATTTTATGCGTGTTTTACAGCGACGCGACAATCTTCTCCACCATTTTTGCCGAGCTTGCGGCCGCCGTTTTCAAAAACTCTTCAAAGCTGATGTCCGCTTTTTCGTCCGCCGAGTCGGACATCGCGCGGATCACGACGAAAGGCGTGTTCAACTGGTGGCAGGCTTGCGCAATCGCCGCCGCTTCCATTTCCACCGCTTTGACTTCGGGGAAATGGCTGCGGATTTCCGCTACGCCTCCGCTGCTGTGGACAAAGCGGTCGCCGCTGACAATCAAGCCTTGCTCTACCGCCGCACCTTCAAACACTTCCGCCGCTTGTTTTGCCTTGCCGACCAAGAGGTCGTCTGAAACGAATACGGCGGGCAGTTGCGGCACTTGTCCCCAAACATAGCCGAACGCCGTTACATCGACATCGTGGTGCGCGATTTCCGTGCCAACCACTACGTCGCCGACTTTCAACCCCTTGCCCAAGCCGCCCGCGCTGCCGGTATTGATGACGCAGTCAGGCGCGAATTGATGGATAACCCAAGCCGTTGAAACCGCAGCGTTGACCTTGCCGATGCCGCTCAATACCAACACCATGCGTTTGCCCGACATCTCGCCTTCGTAGGCGGTAAACTTACCGAAAGACACGCTTTTGACGTTATCCATTGCTTCGCGCAAAAGCTCGATTTCCTGCTCCATCGCGCCGATGACTGCTACTGTTTGTACAGACATTTGTTACCTTTCCATAAAATTGTGGGCGGTATTATAACAGCAGCGGCGGCATTCCATACCCGTATTGAATCCGCCATATTGCCCGCCTGTCTTATTATTCGATACGGTAATCTTGCCATTTTTATGTATCATGATTTATTTGATATAATCCATTTTAATAAAATAACCACCGAAATTATCCAATATCATGATGACCAATCCCCCCAGCGCAAAAGACGAATTGTTCACTTGGCTGCGCCATATGAACAAATACAAAGGCTCCGACCTCTTTATCACCACCAATTTCCCGCCTGCTATGAAAGTGGACGGCAAAATCACGCCGATTACCGACGAGCCGCTGACCTCCGAAAAATGTATGGAAATCGCTTTTTCGATTATGTCCACCAAACAAATCGAAGAGTTTTCCTCCACCAACGAATGCAACTTCGCCATCAGCCTGCCCGATACCAGCCGCTTCCGTGTCAATGCGATGGTGCAGCGCGGCGCGACGGCGTTGGTGTTCCGCTCCATTACCAGCAAAATCCCGAATTTCGACAGCCTCAATCTGCCCCCCGTCTTGAAAGACGTGGTGATGAAAAAACGTGGCCTCGTGATTTTCGTCGGCGGTACCGGCTCGGGCAAATCCACCTCACTCGCCGCGATGGTTGACCACCGCAACGAAAATTGCCAAGACCACATCATCACCATCGAAGACCCGATTGAGTTCGTCCATCAACACAAAAAAAGCATCATTACCCAGCGCGAAGTCGGCGTGGATACCGAAAACTGGTTTGCCGCGCTGAAAAACACCCTGCGTCAGGCGCCGGACGTCATCCTCATCGGCGAGATTCGCGACCGCGAAACCATGGACTACGCCTTGGCGTTCGCCGAAACAGGCCACCTCTGTCTCGCCACACTGCACGCCAACAACTCCAACCAAGCGCTCGACCGCATCATCAACTTCTTCCCCGAAGAGCGCCGTACCCAGCTTTTGACCGACTTGTCGCTCAACCTGCAAGCCTTCATCTCGCAACGCCTGATTCCCCGCGAAGGCGGCAAGGGGCGCGTAGCAGCAGTGGAAATCCTGCTCAATTCGCCGATTATTTCCGAAATGATTCAAAAAGGCGAAATCCACAGCATCAAAGAAATGATGAAAAAATCTACCGCCATGGGCATGCAAACCTTCGACCAAGCGCTCTACGAGCTGTACGAACGCGGAGACATCAGTTTCCAAGACGCCATTAAAAACGCCGACTCCGCCCACGACCTGCGTTTGGACATCCAACTGCGCAGCCGCCGCGCCCAAAACGCCGGCCCAGATTTGGAACTGATTTAAAAGTTGTCGAAATGAGCAAAGGTCGTCTGAAAACTACTTTTCAGACGACCTTTTAAACAACTACTTAAATTACATAGTTCACTGCATAACGGCTTTCATAGGACATTTGATTCCTAACCATATCAAACAGCTTTAATTAATTCAGCCAACAGGATTATAGGTGTATTTTCTACACAGCCCTGTCGGTATTGTGTAGGAAATCGTCGCGTTGTTTTCACTCATATGCTTGTCAGGGTCTTTTACCGATGGGAACAGATAACGGCTATGTCCTGTCAGTTCGTTCCTTCAGTTCTACCGAAAGCTCAAGCGTCCAATCGGCAAGGGGGACGATATGCGGGACTTTCATCTGCATCTTAGCGGCGGGTATGCTCCATTCTGCCCCGTCTAAATCAAATTCGGGCCATTCCGCCACCCTAAGCTCTCCATTTCTGACAAAGGTCAGCATGATTAGCTGCATGGCTATTTTTGTTTGCTGTTCGGCTTGTTCCAGCATCAAACGGCGATAAAACTCGGTCAGCTCGGATTACGGCAATGCGGGCTGATGTTTCTGCTTTGGGGCTTTAATTAAACCTACCAAAGGAACAGCGGGGTTGTTCTCTGCCCGCTCCGTCCGTATCACATAAGTGAAAACAGACTTGATACGCTACAATATCCGCCCCGCCGTTTCAAGTCTCCCCTTGCTGCCACCGCTTCAATCACTTCTTTTATAGTGGATTAACTTTAAACCAGTACGGCGTTGCCTCGCCTTAGCTCAAA